>SWCB01002766.1_pt1 | contig 26513 bp, 23 predicted proteins | sample 4692901 | NCBI WGS metagenome assembly SWCB01 (sample SAMN10267276, study PRJNA491770) | bioreactor metagenome | isolation source: DHS bioreactor inoculated with subseafloor sediment | place: Japan: off Shimokita Peninsula | collected 2006-08 | reverse complement strand
GACGAGCCCCTGGTTCTCAGCCACTAAAGCAGCAGCACGCCACTGAGACATCTCTCTCCTAACCTGCCAACGTCAGGCAACAACAAGCCCCGAGTCGCGAGACTCGGGGCTTGTGTTTTCCGTTCGTGTTGGTGTTCCCCCCTGAGACCGTTAGCGACCTGATGCCGGTGCCAGGCCCCATCCATCTCGCCATCCGCTCTGCGATTCCCACGGCTCACCGTCCCCGGGGGCGGCGGAGTCGGTTGTCAGACCTTCTTGACTTCGATGAAGGCCTGGACGGCCTTGAGATCATCCTTGAGCTGGGGGATGAACTTCATGGTCCAGGTGTGGCCGGCCTCAGCGCGGACGATCTTGCCGCAGCGTTCTCGGACCTGCCAGGGGCGACCGGCGCGGATCCGCACGTATTTCCTGCGTTCGCGAGCCATCTGGCCGCCGCGCAGAGCCTTGGAGTTGGCCGGATCACGGCGCATCAGGCGCTGGATCGTCTTGATTTCGGCGGTATGGGTGGGCGTCTTGGTGACGGTGCACTCGATAGTATCACCGATGCTGACGCCTTTTACGATCGTCGTGTCAGGCATGGCCGGACTCCTTCGCGTGTGGATAGCGAGCCGGGGAATGTAGCAAAGCCCGGCAGGCAAGCCAAGTGCGGAGGGGGGAATCGGCGTCAAATGGGGCCTGGCGGTCCCCCATCGCCCCATGAGCCAGCCCGCTCACTACACTACGACCTTTCCTACCTCAAGCAAAGAAAGAGCCCGACATGGCCGATCTGAACGCCAATCCCGGGGGTGGCCAGAACCAGCCCCAAGAGCCGCCCCCCTTCGACCCCAGCGCCGAGCACATGCAGCGGCCCAAGGTGCGAGCCATTCAGGGTTTCCCAGTTCAGCATCAAGGCCAGCAGCTCCTGGGCTTGCGCGACCCGACCATGCTTAGCGAGCGGGTGGTCTTCACCTCTCCCGCCGCCATGCAGCTCCTTCCCATGCTGGACGGCTCGAAAACGATCGACGAGATCGTCGCCCAGGTGGGCCAGGGGCTGACTCGGGAGATGATGGAGGGCATCGTCGCCCAGCTCGACGGGGCACTCCTGCTGGAGGGACCGACCTTTGAGTCGCATCTGAACCAGCTCAAGGCCGACTACGAGGCAAGCGACATCCTGCCCCCGGCAGGCACGGCCCAGCTGGCGGACATGCTCGTCCTCAACACTCGTCGGCAGGCCTACATGGCCCAGAAGGAGTCGGAGGGCCAGACCGTGACGCCGCAGGACGTCATGCAGGTGCCTCCGGAGGAGTTGGAGAAGATCGACGCAGCCCCCCCGGAGGAGTTGCTCGTCAAGCAGATGGACGCCTGGATCGACAAGGCGCTGGAGCAGGCGGAGGATCCTTCCTTCGACACGCTGCCCAAGGGCATCGCCGCCCCGCACATCGACTACATCCGCGGCTGGCCCAATTACGCCCACATCTACGGCCGCATGCGGGTGGTGGATCGGCCGGAACGCATCTTGATCCTGGGAACCAACCACCACGGCCGAGGCACGGGCGTCGTCGCCTGCAGCAAGGGTTACGAGTCGCCGCTCGGCGTCTGCCAACTCGACAAAGCCCTGCTCAACAACCTCGTCTCGGAGCTGAACGGCCGCGGCGGCAATCTGGGCGCTGCCCTGCTCGAGCAGGAGTTCGATCACGAGCGGGAGTACTCGATCGAGATGCAGATCCCCTGGATCCAGCACATCTTCGGCCGAGACGAGGCGGGCGAGTTTGTCCCGGTCGTCGGAGCCCTGGTCCACGACATCAGTCGCACCCAGGACGGGGACTCCTACGACGGCAAGGGCGTCGGCCTGATGCCTTTCGTCGAATCGGCACGAAACGCCATCGCCTCCCTGCCCGGCAAGACGCTGGTGCTGGCTTCCGCGGATCTGTCGCACGTCGGACCGCAATTCGGCGACAAGGAGCCGGTCAACGAAGCGCGGCGCAACGAAGTCGCCAAGCACGACCAGGAGATGATCGAGCACCTGAAGAACAACGAGCCGGAGGCGCTCGTCTCCTCGATGGCCTGGCAGCAGAATCCGACGCGCTGGTGCTCGGTAGGCAACCTGGTGGCGGCGATGAAGATCGTTGACCCCAAGGATGTGAAGATGCTCAGCTACAGCGCCGCCGCGGATCCGCAGGGCGTCGGCTGCGTCAGTTCCCTCGCCATGGCGATGTTCTAGACCGCAGGCGAATTCTTCGAATCGACATACGCATCCGCTTGTCCGGCTCCGTCGGACAGGCGGTTTTCAATTCGTCGGGGAGCGCCCGAGCGCTATGATTGCCGCGATCGCTCTGGTCGCCGACAGGCGAATTCCAGGCAACAGAGTCAACAACCAGAAGGACCTCCATCATGCGCATTCTCATACTCTCCGCCGTGGCGTTGCTCTCGCTCGCCCTGCTGCCCCTGCTCGTCACCGCCCAATCCAGCAGCAGCGCTGCCGCCGCCGCCGGAGCGGGTGAGTCGTTCGTGATTGACGGCGGGCATTCGTCGGTGGTCTTCAAGATCAAGCACCTGGGCGTGGGTGACTTCTACGGTCGCTTCAACGAGGTCTCGGGTGAGTTTGTTTGGGATGACGAGAATCCCACCGCCAGCCGCATCAGCGTTACGGTCGCCGCCGACAGCGTTGACTCGGGCAACGAGCAACGCGACAACCACCTGCGCAGCCCCGACTTCTTCAACGCCCGCGAGCACCAGAACATCACCTTCGTCAGCAAGAGCCTCAAGGCCACGGGCAAGGATGAGTTCGAGATGACCGGCGACCTGAGCTTGCACGGCATTACGAAGTCAATCACCGCCACGCTCGTCTGGAACGGCGCCGGCGATCGCGGCTCGCGCTTCGGCTACCGCGGTGGCGTGTCAGCGACTTTCACCATCAAGCGGACCGACTTTGGCATGGACACCTACGTCGAGGGCGGCATGCTGGGTGATGAGGTCACCCTCATGGTTGGCCTGGAAGGCCAGCGGAAGTAGTCCCCACTCGATCCCACACCCATGATTCAGATCGTTCTTCAAGGTATCTGGCCGGCGCTTGTCGTCGCCCTCGCAGCCTTGGTTCCCTCGTACCGTCTTTGGCGCCGCGATCGAGCCGAGGCCGGGTGTGACTGGGGTGTCGCTCTGGCCGTGGGCGGTGGCTTTCTCGCCGGTGGTCTTGGCGCGGCGGGGATCCCCGATCGGTGGCCGCTGGAGAAATGGGAGTGGCTCTTCGTTGCCGTCGCGGCGCTAACAGGCGCCAGCCTGCTCCTGGCGCTGCGATCCCTGCGTCCCTGGCGCTGGTTGATGGGCGCCGGCGCGACAATGCTCGCAGTTCTCCTGCTCACCCCGCCGGGCACCGGTCATCTGTGGGAAGCCGGAGACGCCGTTGATTGGGTCTGGAAGTTGCTGACGGCAGCGACGGTTGGCCTCGTCTGGCTGGCGACCGAGCCACTCGCACGCAAGCGACGGGGCGCTTCGCTGCCCCTCTCGCTGCTGCTGGCGGTGAGCGGCGGTTCGATGGTGCTGATGCTCTCGGGCAACGATGTGCTGGCCAGGACGCTGGGGGCGGCGGCGGCGGCGCTCGGCGTGTGTGTGCTGGTCGCCTGGCTGCGCCCCGCCTTTGCCCTGACGGGCGGCGCTACAGCGATCCTGGCGTTGACGCTTGTCGGCCTGCTTTCATTGGGGAGAAGCTACAGCTACAGCGAGGTGCCGCTGCTGGCCTATGCCCTGCCCGCGTTCGCTCCGATGCTGCTTTGGATCGCGGAGTTGCCGGCTCTGAAGAAGTTGCGACCGTGGCAGGTGGTGCTTGTGCGACTGGCACTCGTGTCGATCCCCGCGGGCTTGGCGGTCGCCCTGGCAGCAAGCCACGTGCAGACCGATCTCTACCTCTAGTGCGCAGGTGCCGGGGTACTCTCTAGCGCGGCGTCAGTTCCACGTAGCGTGAGAGGTACTCGCCGTCGCGGCGGAGACGCAAGCGCACGCGGTTGCCGACGTTGAGCATACCCAGGGCCCGGGTGAGATCGTGGATGCTAGCGACGCGCTCGCCGTTGAGGGAGATGATGATGTCGCCCGGTTCCAAGCCGGCTTCATCGGCGCCGGTGCCGGGTTGGATGTCCTTGATGACCACGCCGTCGTTCACTTCGCGATCGTTGACCACAACGCCGAGGCTGGCGCCGCCGGGGGTGACGATCTCCTGGACCTCGGGCAGGGCCTTGACCCAGGCAGCGTAGTCCTTTTGCAGATCCCGCACGGACTTGCCCGTCACCTGTTCAATCGCCTGAATTCCGGTGGGGTCCTGGCGGTATGAGGCGGTGTAGGCGTTGTACCAATCGTCGAACTTGCCGATCGACTCGAGGTACATGAAGACGGCCCGCGCTTCCGCGTAGTTGCGGCGGGCCCGGAAGTCCATGAAGCGGTTGCGCGACATGCCGGCCAGATCTTCGATCGAGGTCAGGTCGCTGAGGCGGTGCAGGCGTCTGACGATGTTCGTTCGCCAGGACGTGTTCGGCTAGATTTGGGCCGCCACGGTAGATGAGGCCTCGAAGACCGCGGCGATCCCTTCCTGGATCCAGATGGGATGGCGCTGCCCGAGGCGATCCATGTCGGCCCAGTGCAAGGCGTGGATCAGTTCGTGTTGCAGGTTTCCGCCGGTCGTGCGCGAGATGAGCTGGTAGTGATCGTGCAGGTACAAGCCGCCGATGTTGGAAGCGCTCACGAGGCGACGATAGTCCCTGGGATTGGGAACGACGACAAGGACCGGCACCTCCAGGCCGTCTCCGAAGAGATCGTTGATCGCCGCGTCGAAGAGGCCGGCGATACGTCCCTTCATTTCCGAGTGCGAACCGAGATCGAGGGCGGTGACGTAGATGAGGCGATGCTCATCGTCTGCCTCGGTGATGTAGCCGCTGCCCAGGCGATTCATGGCGTCGCGGATGCGCTCGCCCGTGGTCTGCTCGACGAGGGTGGGCCAGGCGTCGACAAACTCGATGTAGGCGTTGTGCCGACGCAAGGGCGCCAGATCGCGATCGCGCTTGATCTGGTGGATGTTGAGATAGCCCGCATCCACGGCATCACGCAGGCTGTCGACGGCGGCGTCGAGTTCGCCAAGCTGGGCGTAGGCGCACGCGAGGTTGTAGCGGACGGTGGCGAACTCGCCGGCCCCATCGTCGGCGACAATCTCCAGGAGCAGGTCTCGAGCCCCCTCGAGGTCACGATCCCGAAAGAGATCCAGGGCCTCTGCCTCGCGCGGATCGCTGCGTTGGCGCAGTTGCCCGGGGGCAGCGGCAGCCGCCAGAAGGACCACGAGCAGGGAGACGATGACGATCAGGGAGTGAAGTCTGCGATTCATAGCTCGCCTTGGATAAGAACCCGGCCTTGCTTCAGGCTGATTCTATCCTCGGCAAACGCCCGGACGACCGCCGGGTAAAGCTGACATTCCAGTTCGAAAACCCGGGCCGCCAGGGTGTCGGCGTCGTCATGGGGCCGGATGGGACAGCGAATCTGGCCGATGATCGGGCCCTGGTCGTATTTGGCGTCGGCAAAGTGGACGGTGCAGCCCGATTCCGCTTCTCCCGCCGCCAGCACTGCCGCGTGCACCCGATCGCCATACATCCCCTTGCCGCCGAAGCTGGGAAGCAAGGCGGGATGGATGTTGATGACCCGCTCGGCCCACGGCCGGGGGATCTCAAGCAGCGACAAGAAGCCGGCCAAGACGACCAATCCATCCGCAGGAGTAATCACCGCGTCGATGGCCTGCCAGATCGCGGCGCTGAACGACTCGGTGTCGGGAAAGGACCGCTTGGAGATGACTTCCACGCGCAGGCCCGCCTCCCGAGCCCGCACGATACCCTTGATGTTCTTGCGCGAGGCGATGACCAGCTCGATCGACGCGTCCAGCTCGCCGCGTTCGATGCGCTCTTGAAAGTTGAGCACGGTGCGCCCGCCGCCCGAGATGAGCGCTGCCAGCTTCAGCATACGGTCGGGTCCCGGTCCTTGAAGGGCATGGCATTGCCATCGCTGTCGACGGCGACCATGACGAGCTGGGCCTTGGTGACGAGGTCGTTCTTGCCGGTGACGCCGCGTTCGACTTCCACACGCACCTGCACGGTGACGCTGCTGCGGCCTTCGCGGACGGTGCGCGAGTAGAACGTGACCACATCGCCGAGATGCACCGGGGCGACGAAGTCGACGTGGTCCATGGCGGCGGTGACCCAGCGATGCACGCCGTGCCTGCGGGCTTCGACGAATCCCGCCTGGTCGATGTAGCTGAGGATGACGCCGCCGAAGATGTTGCCGTAGGCGTTGGTGTCGCGGGGCAAGGTGACGACGCGCAAGGCGACGTGCCAATCGGTGAGCATGGCTTCGTCGCCGCTGTCATCCGAGGTTGTCTTGGGCCTGGTCACGGCTGCTTACGCCTTGCCCATGTACTCACCGGTCTCGGGGCTGACCTTGACCATCTGGCCGCTCTCGAGGAAGGGCGGTACGCGCACGATGGCGCCGGTCTCCAAGGTCGCTTCTTTGAGTTGGTTGGTGGCCGTCGCACCCTTGGGCTGGGGCACGGTCTCGACGATCTTCAACTCGACGGTGGTGGGCAGCTCCACGCCGAGGATTTTGCTCTGGTACATGAGCACCAGGCAGGGTGTGTTTTCCTTGAGCCACTGCGACTGCTCACGGGGCAGATCCTCGGCGCTGATCTCGATCTGGTCGTAGGACTCGGTGTCCATGAAGACGTAGGGGCCGCCGCCCTGGCCGCTGCTGTCGTAGAGGTACTCCATCTTGCGGCGATCGATGTCAGCGCTCTCGAACTTGTCGGAGGAGTTGAGCCGATTGATCTTGATGGTGCCGGTGTCGACGATCCTCATCTTGGCTTGCACGTAGGCGGGGCCCTTGCCGGGCTTAACGTGTTCGGTGGAGATGACGATGGACAGTTGCCCGTCGTAGATGATGGCGTTGCCGGCCCTGATTTCGCTTGCTTTCACTGACATGTCGCTGCTGCTCCGACCTCCGAGGCCGCGCTCGGGATCTGTTCGTGTTGGTTCGTCTGGACGGCGAGTAGGATAGATGGCCCAAGCGCAAAGGGAAAGCGGGGCCAATTCGACCCGAGGGAAACGCCACGGGGACTTAAGTCCCCGCGCCGGCGCGCCTTTGAGGGCTCAGGCGACGGGCGCTCGGCGCTTCGACTCCGCCTTGCCGCGGATCCAAGCGCTGACCTTGGACCGCGTAGTAGGCCAGCCGTCCGCGATCCGCGTCTCCAGGAACACCCGAAACAGCCCCACCAAGGCTCGATCCACATCCGAGATCACCTCGACGCGATGCTCCAACTCGTCCTGCGGCGTCTCCGCGGGGGGATCGAGCTTGGGCAGCTTCAGGCTCGTCACCTGGAAGCGATCCGCCTGGAAGGTCAGCTCGTACTCATCCGCGCCCAGAGCGAGGATCATCCCCGCCTTGCGCGGCCACTTGCCATGCAAGAGCGCCGCCGCCGCCTCGGGCAGGCGCGTGGGGCCGGTGGCGCTGAGCGATTGCTTGCCCGTCGCTTCCCAGGCGCAGTCCATGTCGAGCAGGCGATCCAGGACGATGGCGATCCGCCCCGCTTCCGTGTCGATGAGCCCCTCATTCACCTCGCATTGATGCCAAAGCCAGATGAGAAATTCGTTGCCGAGGAAGTCGCTGGGCTGCGGCCCCGCCGACGACCAGGGCACCTCGGGGGTCGATTCGAAGTCCCCGGCCTCGTCATCGACCGCGCCGGCGGGCGGCTTGGTGAAGGGGCTGGGCTTCAGATCCTCGTAGTTGCGCATCATGCCCTTGGCGGCCAGCAGATCCAGGGCGACGCTGCCGGCGCTGAGCGGTTCGAGGCGGCAGTCGAAGGTGGCGTTGAAGAGATCCATCAGGGCACTGCTGCTCGCCTCGCCGAAGGCCGGGGCGTAGACGATGCCGCGTTCGAGATCCCAGCAGACGGGCAGGAGCTTCGAGCGCCGATGCGTGCCGTTGGAGAGGTCCTGCCGGCAGCGTTCCTCAACTTCCTCCGCCACCTCGCGCTTCTCGCGGCGAGAGATGAAGCCGGTCTCGGAATCCTGGGCTCGGGCGGACTCGGCCATGGCCCGGTAGGCCCTCTTGATCTCGCTCGGGACCTTGTTGGTGTCCAGGCGCATCGCCAGGAGCAGGCAGGGGCCGACCACGACGGTGTCGCGGTCGAAATTGGTGTCGTAGAGGTGCACGCCGGTCGTCCAGCCGAACTGCGTCTCGACAGCGAGCAAGGCCGCCTCGGAGATGACGTTGTCAGCGAGGGCGTCCAGGACCTCCTGCGTCGCCGCCTTGGGGGCGGGGCCGATGGTCTTGAAGCGGGCGTAAGAAACGGATCCGGATCGAAAGGGCATGGCGGCAGGGTCGCGGATTGGGGTGCCGCGACCCGCCAATTGACAGGTTGTCCACAGGGGGCGGGCCGGATGCCATACACTGCCCGCCGGGGCTCGGGAACCGGCCCGGTCTCGTGTCACTGGTGTTGCTGCGGGAGGTCATGATGAAGTTCTTGAAGCCTGAGTTGTTCCAACGCTTCGGCACCGTCATCACTGAGGATGGCGAAACCGTGGAGCCAAGCCCAGAGGCGGTAGCGGAAGCAGAGCGAGACTTGGTCGCTGCGTTCGCAGCGAATCAGAGGCACCTTGCTGAGCTTGACGGGAAGGTCCCTGAATCGGCGATCGAGTTCGCCCAAGTGGACTTCCACCGGGGCACAATCGGGTTCGCCGATCAGCCAAGCCCCGGAGAGTTAGTGCTTGAGGTGGATGTGCGCGAGGATCCCTTGAGCCCCTGGGGCGTGTACCGACTGCACTTCACGGGCGTCGTGCTGTCGAGCGATCTTGATCTCCTCCATGGCGTTTGGGAGGCACACGAAGTCGATGTGCACCTGACGGGTGCCTTTGAGTGTCGCATCCTTCTCTTTGGCCATACGGAGTTCATCATCGCCGCGAACGACGTGGCGGTGGAGCTACTGGAGACTGAGCCGGACTGGTGCGAGGAACGGGAGTACGAACCGCTCTACGCGCATCAGATCAAGCTCTGCGGTGACTTCGATTCATTCCTGCTCTACATTCTCCGCTGCGAACTCGAACGGCGCTGTGTCTGGCAACCGAAGGAGGAGTTGGAAGACTTCCTTGCCCAACTTCCAGATCTGCCGCTGGGACTCGCCGCGGCTGCGGTCGCGATTCACTTGACCGGCACTTTCAGTGTAGCGGAGGGAATCGACCTCTTCGAAACGTTTGTCCTGATCCCGGATGACGGTTGGGCTGCCATTGGAAGTTGCGCGCGTGAACTGGGTGCCGACGAACTCGCTCAGTTGTACGACGAAGCGCATGCACTTGCCCGACCTTACCGCCAAGAGGTAGCGGCCCTCGGACGTGACGAGCAAGCACTCGATGCATGGTACGAGTCATCAAGCCTACGACTGGAGTACGACCGCATCGCGGAGCGCCTCCAGGAAATCCTGGAGAAGCAGGACAACGGAATCATCGGGCTGGTGCTCAGCCACGCGAAACGCCACCCCGAGCGCTTTGCCCCGGTTCTCCCAGACGAAGAAATCGAGTAGCTGGCACTGGGCGGCTTCCCCGAATCGTCTGAAATGCGATTGGTCGTGCGGCTTTCCCAGAAACCGGGTTGGTGTCCTTCCTCGATCTATCGCATAATCAGTCCACACCCCCTGCTGCCGGAGGAACGCTGGCATGACACGCTCACGCTTGACCCCCCTGCTGCTCTGCCTCGCGGCCCTCGTCTGCCTGACGGGCTGCGACTACAGCACCTATCGCATGACCTTCGAGATGGAAGCGAACAACACCGCCACCGCGCACGCGCTGGGGCGGCAGCCTTCCATGCGCATCACCAACCATGGCCCGGGTGAGGTGCAGGTGCGATTCTTCGCGGACAAGTACCCCATCGGGGAGAGGCGCACGCTGCAGACCGGCGACACCACGGAAGAAGCGCTGGGCGGCGACCTGAAGGCCACGCTCGAGACGGCGGAGGGTGAGGCGCAGGTCAAGGTGGAAGTGGAGACGGCGCGAAAGCTCGTCGTGGATCCCGCGACGCCGAAGTAGGGATCTGGCGGGCAGGGAGATCCACCCCACAGTTGGGGGTTCTGGCACCTGATTTCACGCGGCTGGATCGGCTTGGTCGATGCGAGGAGTGCCGTAGGCCCGCGGCTGCCTGCCCCTCGCAGCCGACCTCGTGGCCAGTCTTGAGGGGTGACGAACTCGAGCTGTTCAAGGCTCGACTCGGCAGGAGAATCCCATGAGACGAGTACTCCATCGACGTGATGCGGTGGCAATGGCGGTCGCTGCCTGCGCACTGTTGTCCGTTCCAGTTGTGGCGACGCCGCCTGTCTTTCCGAGCCCCATCTACCGCACGGCGGACTACTCCTATGGAATCGACGCCGCCGACATCAACGGCGACGGGCTGCTGGATCTGGCAGTCGGGAACTGCGACTGGACCGTGTCGATCCTCATCGCCGAGGGCGATGGCGGTTACGCCGCCCCCGTCGACTATGACATTGAGGACGTCTGCCAAGCTGTCGCCTTGGCCGACTTTGATGCGGATGGGGACATGGACCTGGCCGCCTTGGGCATGACCAGCACTCGCCTGCTGTGGAACAACGGCGAGGGCACGTTGGAACTCGATCAATCCCCGGTCTGGGGATTCGACGCTCTTACCGCCCTGGCAGTCGGCGACATCGGGGGCGACGGTGACATCGATCTTGTGGTGAGTTGCTATGAGGGCGTCGTTCTCACCTATATCAACCAGGGTAACGGAGACTTCAGGGCTGACCAGGTTCGGATCGTGGGCCAGTACCCGAAAGCCGTCGCCCTAGGCGATCTTGACGGCGATGGCCACCTCGACATCATCACCGCCAACTCATCCGAAGACACCGTCACCATTCTCTACGGGGACATCGAAGACAACTACCACTACTCTGACACGCTTGAGGTCGGCACGATGCCTCAGGACTTGGGCGTGGGCGACTTGGATGGCGACGGCGACGGCGACATCCTCGTCGGCGATACCAGCGCGCGTGGTTGCACGCTTCTGCGCAACGAAGGCGGGCGTCTCTTTCGCACCGAGAAGACCGACTGCTTCGAGTTTGGATCGAGCATCGTCGCCCTGGGAGACTTCGACGGCGACGGCGACCTCGATGCAGCAGGCGGCGGGGTCGGCATTGCCTTCAACAACGGTGATGGCACCTTCCAACCCAGTATCGGCTACTCCGTGGGCGGCTCGGTGATCCAGGTCCTGGCCAACGACCTTGACAACGACACCCACTGCGATCTCGCTTTCTGTCACCTCCACGACTACGGAGGGGCCAGCGTCCTGTACAACGAGGGCAACGGTACGTTTCTGACCACGCCGGTGAACGAAACCTATGCACCGCCCGATTGGATGGGAAGCGCGGACCTCAACGGTGATGGCTACGCTGACTTGGTGCTCGGCAGTTCCGAGGAAAACTCGCTGGTTCTGTGCTGGAATGAAGGCGACGACTCCTTCCAGCAGGAGGTGAAGTCGCTGCCTGAGGCCGTTCGCTTCGGCGCCTTGGCGGACATCAACGGGAATGGCGGCATCGACATTCTGCTTACGACCGAGTCGACCGAGGAGATCATCGTGCTCCGAGGGGACGGCCAGGGCTACATCGACGAGGCGATTCCACTCACGGAACTCGGCGACGATCACCGCCTCATCGCCACCGCGGATCTGGATGGCGATGGGGACGCCGACCTTCTCTCGCTGTGTATCGACAGCTTGCGCAGCTTCCGCAACGATGGCGCGGGCCACTTCAGTGAAGCCGGCGCTTGGGAGGTCGGGGATCGTCCGGTGGATCTCGCCGTGGCCGATCTCAACGGCGACGGCGTTCTCGACGCGGCCATCGCCAACCAGGACAGCGATGACTTGGCGGTCTGGTTCAACCAGGGGGACGCCACCTTCTCGCACGCGGCCACCTACGCGCTCGGAAAGAGGTCGAGAGGTGTCTCCGCGGGCGATGTGGACGGCGACCAGGACATCGATCTGGCGGTGACAGCCGACGGCCTGATGCTGTTTCTTAACGACGGCAACGGCGCACTGACCTTGGCCGGATCGTACCTAGCCAGCCAGGACGCCGCTTCTTCCCTGATGGCTGATCTCAACGCCGACGGCTTTGCTGATGTCTTCTCCCAGCATGGTCACAATCGCATCGCGGTGCTCTTCGGCGCGGCGGACGGCCAGCTCTCCGAGCCGGCATACTTCGGCGTCGCCTGCGCCACCTGGCTGGCAACTGCGACGGACTTCAATCTCGACGGCAAGATCGATCTCGCAGTCGCGGACAAGCGAGACAGCCTGCTCGCGATCCTGCCCAACATCCTCCCCGACGCCTGCCTCGGCGATCTCGACGGCGATCGCGACATCGACCAGAACGACCTGGGCATCCTGCTCGCCGCCTACGAGGTGGATGACGGCGGCGACATCGACGGCGACGGCGTCACGGGACAACCCGACCTGGGCCTGCTGCTGGCGAACTTCGGGCGCGTCTGCGACTGAAGGAACGGAACGCGGCGCCCGGTCGGCGCTACGCCTGCGCGCACCTCGGATTTCACGCAATCTGACCAATCTGGCCGATGCGAGGAGTGCAGTAGGCCCGTGGCTGTTCGCCCTTCGCAGCCGACCTCGTGGCTGAGCCGCGGAGGCGCTTGCGTCCAGTTTGTACCCATGGTGGATTCGAAGGAGCCTGATATGAACGGCTTGACCCGTTTGAGCGGTCCATCCGCGTTAGTGCTGGCAACCCTCATCGTGTCGCCGACGGCCGCATCCGTCTCGCTGCCCTTCAATGGGGCCACCTACAGCGGCGGCTACGAACCGCACCAAATGCGAGCCGCCGACGTCAACGGAGACGGGATGCTCGATCTGGTGTCCGTCACCGTCAACGAGGCGGTGCTGGATGTCATCCTGGGTCGAGGCGACGGCATGTTCGAAGATGCGGTGCACCACGACGCCGGTTTCAGGCATGGCATGTTGGCTATCGCCGACTTCGACGGCGATGGCGATATCGACGTGGCGGCAACATCCTGGCCTGATAACGTCGTCTCCATCCTCTTCAACCAAGGCGATGGCGTGTACGAAGACCTCACCTTCTACCAGACTCCTGACGCCCCCGGCACCGTGACCGTGGCTGATCCAAACGGGGACGGCGCGCCTGACCTGGTGATCGCGCACTTGTTCGAGGCCGACATCTCCGTGCTGCTCAACGACGGCGCTGGAGGCTTCACCACCCTTGATCCACACCCGCTGGATTCAGTGGTGCGGCATGTATCCGCGTTCGACTTCGACGGCGATGGTGATGATGACCTGGCGCTGACCTGCGAAGACGACCAGCGCTTACACATCCTGTATGCGGCGGGCGATGGCGTTCTGGTTCAGGGTCCGCAGTATGAGTTGGGGCACGAAGGCCTCTCCACGGACGTCGGCGATATTGATCGCGATGGCCGCCCCGATCTGATGGTTTCCACCGTCCACGAGAACGGCGTTGCTTCGCTGCTCGGCCGAGGTGATGGAACCTTCGGAGACCCGACCTGGTTCTCCACCCGGCGAGGTGTGGGGCAGTTGCGATTGGTGGACTACGACCTCGATGAAGACCTCGATGTGGTGGGGGGCTCTTATTCGCCGTATCGACCCGGCTTGCATTTGCTGGAGAACCACGGGGAGGGGGTCTTCGGCCCCGTCGAGTACCTGGATCCCGGCATGGAGATCAGCACGCTCGCCATCGGCGACCTAAACGGCGACTTGGCACCGGACATCATCACCGGGAGCGGCTCCGCCGGGCGCTTGACCGTGTTCCTTAACGACAACGGACACTATCCGGGGCAAGACATCCACGACGCACCTGGGGGCAGACAACTAGGCGCAGCGGGCGACTTCGACGCCGACGGCTGGATCGATCTGGCGATCGCCAACACGTTCAACGGCCAAGTGCGGATTTGGCGCAACGACCAGGCTGGCTTTCTGCATCCATCTGGAAGCTTCCCCATCGGCAGCGAGGCGAGCGACATCACTGCGGCCGATCTGGATCGCGACGGCGATCTTGATCTGGCGGTGACCGACGAGGAGGAGGGCGCGGTCGTCGTGCTGTGGAATGACGGCGGCGCGGGTTTCTCCGGACACGACACGTATACCCTCAGCGAAGGCCTCATCGCGCTCGTGGCGGTGGATCTGAACGGCGACGGCGCGGTTGACCTCGCTGTCAGCGAACCGAATGCCGACCGACTGTCATTCCTGCTCAACGACGGCCAAGGTGGTCTCGCGACCATCAAGGAGCACGCCATCGACAACCGCCCGTATCGCCTGGCGGCGGGTGACTTTGACGGCGATGCGGTACCGGACATCGCCGTTTCTTCCGCCGACGATGATCGACTCCATATTCTGCTGAATCACGGTGATGCCACATTCGATGAGAGCGTCATTGAGGTGCCGTATCTCTATCGCAACCCCATCGTGTCGGCTGACATGGACGGCGATGGTGATCTCGACCTGGCCTTCCTCGCCCGGGGATTGGTGCTGGCGATCAATGATGGCTTGGGTGAGTTCCAACCGCAGGATGCCATCGACATCCCCAACGAAACATCCGGCCTGGCCTCGACCGATCTCGATGGCGATGGCGATGCCGACCTGCTCATTCCGGGCGGCGAGAGCATGTACAACGGTGGGATGACGGTGATGCTCAATGAAGGCGATGGCACCTTCGAAATCCCCGGCATCTTCGCAGGCGGCGATGGCACCTTCCGCCCGGTGGCGGCGGATTTCGACCGGGATGGCGATCCCGATGTTGCCCTGCCCGACCGGATCCGCTGGCAGCTTACGATCCTCTACAACCAGTATGACCCGTGCTACGGCGACCTCGATGAGGACGGCGATGTTGACAGCGAAGACCTCGGCATCCTGCTTGCTGCCTACGAGGTAGATGACCGTGGCGACATCGACGGCGACGGCCTCACGGGACAACCCGACCTGGGCTTGCTGCTCGCCAACTTCGGCCGCGTGTGTGATTGAGATGTCAGAGCTTGGGGGATCACTTTGGCGTCAGGCGACGCGGCTGGAGAGTTGCCAGAAGCGCAGGATGTCGCTCAGACGCCCGGCGGGATCCTGGGCGAGTTGATCCTTGGTGATGTAGGCCCGGGCGCCGGCTTCCAAAGCCGCAACGATGTCTTCGTTCCGCCGCGAGGCGCTGATCATGACAACGGGCACGAGGCGCATGGCGGGCAGGCGCAACACCTGCCGGACGAACTCGTAGCCGGGGACGCCGCCGAGATCGACATCGCAGAGAATGAGCGCCGGGGGCGAACCTTCATGCAGACAGGCGTCGAGCAATCGGTGCGCTTCCGCCGCCGTGCCCGCGGTGAGCAACTCCACGTGCTGGCTCGAGGCGACGGCGCTCTGGATGAAGGCGGCATGCAGGGGATCGTCTTCCACGAGCAGGACGCGGAACTTGGCCGTCGCGGGAGGAGTCGAAGCCGCTGCGGAGCTCGGTGTCGCCAGATCCGGCGGCATCGGGGTCGGCGCCGTCGCGACGGGGGGGAGCGGTGGCGTCTGCCGTCGCGGGGCCGGCTCCGGGGCTCTTTCCGCACTGCGGCGCGGGCGGTAGATGCGGACGCAGTTACGACCGGCCTCTTTGGCTGCGTAGACCGCCTTGTCGGCTGCCTGCACGAGCAGATCCGGTTTGGCGAAGACGTCGCTGGTGCTCGAATCCAGGACGGCCGCCCCGATGCTGATGGTGATGGGCAGGGTGTCGGGCGTGTCCTCGACGTGTCGCAGATCGAAGGGCGCCGCTTCGATGGCCTGACGGCACGCTTCCGCGACGCCGGCGATGGTCCGGGTGTCGCTCTGGGGTAGGAGGACGGCGAATTCCTCACCGCCGTACCGGCAGACGAGACCGCGGTCCCCCACGGTTTCGCTGAGGCGACGGGCGAGTTCGACGAGGACGGCGTCGCCCGCCTGGTGTCCGTGCGTGTCGTTGACGGACTTGAAGCGATCGACATCGCTGAAGAGCACGCCCAGCGAACCGTCGCCCAGGAGCGCTTCCGCGTGCGCCGCCACGATGGCCGCATCGAACTGCCGCCGATTGGCGATCTGGGTCAGACCATCGGTCATGGTCTCCCGGGTGAGCGTCTCGGCTGTCTGCTGCAATTCCTGGGCGCGACGATCCATGGAGATCTGGTGCGCCAGGATCTGCTCCTGGGCCTCGGCGACGACCGCCTCCACATCCGGGATGTCACCGATCTGGAGTTGGAAGAGCGAGGAGAGTTCGTTGGCGCCGGAGACGATGGTGCAGAGCATCGCCTCAACCTCACTGCCGCGCAGCCCGAACCAGGAGCGACCGCGAGCGGCGAAGCGTTCGAGCTTCGGCTTGGGTTCGGTGAGCGTCAGGGCGGCGCTGCTGTCGTTGCCCATCGCGATGATGCGGGACATGTCACGGAACTCGGACGGCGCTTTCTCGGGCGTGTGGTGGTGGCGCACCGGGACGACCAACTCGTCGGGAAGACGCCACTTCTGTCCCAGCTCGAAACCGGCGATGGGGTGGCTGAAGCCGAAGCTCTCGATCTCGGAGGTGGGAAGCTGGTCGTGGTCGCAGCCGGCATCGGCGGCGACCTGGGAGTACTCATCGCGGAGGGCCGTGCTCATGGCGAGCATGCCCACGTCCTGCAAGAGCGCCGCGATGAAGGCTTCTTCCGGATCGCAGGCGCGGGTGCGCTCCGCGAGCAGGCGGGCGGCGGCGGCCCCGTAGACCCCGCGGCGCCAGTAGGCGACGAGATCGAACGCTCGCTCCCCCGAACCGCTGCGAAAGGCGTCCACCAGGCTGAAGCCAAGCACCAATGACTTGACGGTGTTCAGGCCCAGGTAGCCCAGGGCGCGCGAGATGGATGGGCAGGGCTTCTGCAGCCCGTAGAAGCTGGAGTTGACGGTCTTCAGAATCTTGCTGGTGATGGCCGCATCGTTCTGGATCACGCCGGCCAACTCGTTGAGTTCAACGTTCTGGTCCCGGGTGAGTTCGAGAACCTCGACCGCCACGGCGGGCAATGTGGGTAGGTCCGGACAACTGATCACTTTGCGAAGGAGTGACTGCGACATGGGTGTGGAATGCCTTCAACTAGAACTGAGCGTCGGCGGCACGGCCCGAGACAACAAACTCGGAAGCTGGGAACGGCGAAGGGGAACAGGTGGTGACATCGCGGTCAGGGGACTGCCCCGACAATCGGACGATTCTCCATATGACTCAGACAGGTCAACCTACATTGAGGGGTGATAGTCGACGCCGGACCCTCAAAAACAGAATGAGCGTCGCAACTCTGCCTGGATGCCCGATTCTCGCCCACAGAGTCCAGAATCAGCACTGTCTGATCCGTCAGAATGATCTGACCCGCACGAGACCACGGACGCCCGCCGATTCCGCCCCGGGGGGGCCGCGACGTACGGAGCGGCGCACCGAGGGCTCGGTAGAATCCTGGCCAGGGCCCGCTCGGCACACCGCATGCCGGTATCGGACCCGCTGAGGACCGTCACGTGTCTGCCCGTCTCCTGCCTCAGATCAGCAGGCTTGCAGGTTGTCTTCGTGTCGGCTTGCAGCCCCGCTGGCTCTGAGGCCACGTCCACCTTGTCCCCCGCAACGAGGTCTTCTCCATGTCTGACGCCCTCCGCCTGGTTCACACCTTCGACGCCCCGGTGGCGCGCGTGTTCGACTACTGGACCGATCCGGCGTTGCTCGCCCAATGGGCCTGGGGCAGCCTGAGCCAGGACGTGCGCGGCGAGGTCGATCTGCGCGTGGGCGGCTCCTACTCCCTCAGTACGGAGCGGCCGGACGGCTCACGCTGGGACTACTTCGGCGACTACCTGGAGATCGAGGTGAACCGCCGGTTGGTCTACACCGCCAACTGGAGCGCTCCCATGGGCTACGAGTCACCCGGCGAGGTGATCAGCGTCGATTTCCGCGCTGATGGCGAGCACACCGAGGTGGCGTTCCTGCACAGCGGCGTGTCGGACGAGGTCGCACGGCAGCGTCATGAGGAAGGCTGGCTCGACACCTTTAAGGCGCTGGCAGCGCTGCTGGCGGAAGAGGAATCGGGAGACTAGGGCAGCGACACTGCCCGCTCACTGCTGGGGTTCAGGCGGGGCCGCCACCAGTGCCGCCACCTCGAGCGCTTTTCTCACTGAGTAACCCTCATCGTCGAACCAGATCACCGTGCCCTCAGCATCCAGGACAATGATGCGTGTGAGTTGCCCACGCTCCGTGCCCGTGAATTCGGCGACTGGAGTGGCCGCCTTCCCATACAGCGTCACCACCGCCGCCCAATCCTCGCGCGGAATGCCGGACCGCATGCCATCGTCGATCCAACCGGATGCCATGCTGGGCACCAGGCCGGGAATGGTGGGTAGTTCAACCATCCGCGCCTCGACGCCGGCCTGCATGAGCCCCATCACCCAGCGGTCGATGTCGAACTGGGTTCGCTGCTTGTAGCCGACCAGGAACACGAGGGGCTCGCCGGCGTAGTCGGCCGGCAACTCGACCCGCTGCTTCTCAAGCGATTGCCCTACCACGGTGGGAAAAACCGAACCGATGGGATTGCGGTTGGGATACGTCGTGGTGCAACCGCGCAAGCCTAGAAACAGGCTCACGGCGCCCAATACGACTGCAATGTAGACAATCCTGCGAGCAACCCGTCTCTTCGGTCTCATCTCTCTGCTCCGTCCCTGTGTCCTGCCTGCCGCGGCGGTACCGTCGGTAATCAGGTCAATGGTAGGCGCGAGACGAGTTGAATGCGGGAGCCCCGCTGGACCCCGACGACCACTCACCTGGCGTGGGTGAGAAGCCCAGGTCGCTACTGAGCAGCCACCAACTGCACCGCGTCAACAATGACGTAGCCGTCCGCGCCTTCCGTTGAAACCGACACCAACACGGGGTCGCCTTCCACCAACGTCAGGATCGCCAGGCGTGTGAAGAGGCCGGCGACGGTTGGGGCGACCCGCTGGTTCACCGCCAACTCGATGCGCTCGTGACTGGCCACGATATGGATTGGCACGTTGGAGGCCCGGTTGTTGTGCGGCGTGTAGGACATGCGGAGTTCATAGGGCCCGCTCGCAGGCGCCTGAAGACGAAAGGTCGCGACCGCCTCATCGCCCGGCTCACTGTGCAAGTAGGACCGACCGACGTAGCCCGCGACAGAGTTGCTCTCCGTCCAAATGCCGGTCCGCAACGAGAGCGTGTCATCGACAACAATGCCCGGCAGCGTCGCCGGATCGATTCCACGCTCCGCGCGTGGCCTGCCGAAGCGCAGCACCTGTCCATCGGCAAGCAAGCGTTCTTCCAAGGCGGCGTAGTCGAGATCCTGCAGGTCGATGTCCGCGTCCTGCGCCAGCGCCGCCGCCGTCGCCGCCGATTGTCCCAGGATCATGAAGACCGGTTCCATGCGAATCGAGCCGTAAGCGATGTGCGAGCTCGACAGACACACCGGCACGAGCAGGTTCGTGCAGGCAGCACGAGGCGGCACGATGGCTTCGTAGCTGATGGGGTAGGCCCCGCCGGGATTCACCTGAACGTCCCCCTCGTTGCGCACGTAAGCAGTCCCATCCTCATCGAAGGCCAGGTAGCGCTGGACGTTGTGCGAGTCCATGTTGTAGGAGCCCATGCCGATTGACTTGGGCGTGGTCTCGAGACCGCGCAGATGTCGCTCCGTGGTGGTGAAGTCACTGACCATGCGCCGCGCTTCGCGTACGTAGATCTGGTGCGGCCAGTGGTTGCTGCCCCGGAACTCATCCGCCGCCAGGCCCCACGGAGCGATGCGCTCGTGCGCGACGGACGGCACCCGCGGGTCGTTGGCCAGGAAGTAGAACAAGCCCTGCTGGTAGGTGACATGTTCGCGCAGGATCTCGCGGCGGCGCTGGTAGGAAGCGTCGGGATAGTCGTAGTTCATCCCGATGTTGTCCGTGCTGAAGGCGCCGTTGTTGTTGGTGTCTGTCTTGCCGTTGGGCATGGGACTGAAGGTGCAGAAGGGCTGCGTCGGGTCCGCCTGCAGGTGCCGCAGCAGCAACTCGTACTGCCTCGGGTCGTAGCCATCCGGCTTGGGGAAGGGCACGCGGTTCTTCTCGACGTTCGTAAGGCACAAGCGGTAGTTGTACGCCTGCAGGCGATGATCGCCTTCGCCTTCCTCACCCGGACCGTCAGCGTGCAGGCGGGGCAGGAGGCCGCTGTCTGGATAACCGGACACGCGGTAGGGATCGATCGGTTTGCCGAACTGGTGATAGATAGCGTTGCCCGTCTGCACGCCATTCAGGGTCTCGCCGTAGGTGCTGTTCGCCTCCCGGCCGACGGTGTAGGGCACGCCCGTCGCCGCCAGCAGATCGCCCTCGTAACTGGCGTCGATGAACATGCGACCGCGAAACGTCCGGCCGTTGGCCATGGTGATGGCGGCGATGCGCCCGCGCTGCATCTCGACGCCGCCCGGCGATTCATTGGTCGGCCGGAGTAACCAGTGGTCGCGATAGACCGGGACGTTCGCTGCAGCGAGCATCGTCTCGAAGATCCACTCCGCGACGTGCGGTTCAAAGACCCACATGGCGTCGTCGCCCGGCCGATAGCCGCTGCACTCCTCGCGCGCTTGCCAGGTCCAGACCTTGGGATCGTCGTAGTGGCGCTTGACAGCCTGGTAGAACTCGCGAGCCACGCCGCCGATGACCGCCTTGTTGCCCGAATCTGTCCAGCCCAGGCCGCCGGCGGAAAGCCCGCCGAGATGCGTATCGGGGCAGACGATGACGACGGACTGGCCCATGCGGCTGGCCTGCACCGCCGCCGCCACCGCACTCGAGGTGCCGCCGTAGATGACCAGGTCGTAGGTCCTGTCATAGCCCGTTGCCCCGGACCCGGCATCGCCCGGGGCGCACCCGCCGAGCGCCAGGCTGAACGCCGTGAGGATCAGGAGTGTGAGCCAGGGGCTTGCGGTGAGCGAAGACTGTTGCGAGCGATGTAGGTGCATGGTCCGCCTCCAGGTGCGTGGATCATCGCGGCTGCCTCACGCTTCGTCCATTCGCCTCTCTCGCCGCACCCGCCAGACCCACATTGCCAAGTTGGCGACCCACCCCTGATGGCGATCAATGCGAGCAGGAGACGGATCAGTCAGCGGCGGCCGCCTCTTGATACCCGAACTCCGCCGAGATCATCTGGGCATAGCGGCGGATGGTCGCTCCCACGTCGGCGTACTGCCCCTCGGCGACGCGGTCGCTGGGACCAGTCGTCCAGATGGCGGCGATGGGATAGGCATGCTGATCGAGAATGGGGGCGCCGACGCAGGCGATGCCGTGCAATTCCTCCGCCCGGTCGATGGCGAAACCGCATTCCCGGACGCTGCGGAGTTCGGTACGAAAGTCACGCCGGGAGGTGATGGTCCGTTCGTTGAAGCGCACGAAATCGAGATCGGCCAGGATCTTCTCGCACTCGGCTTCGGGCAGGTAGGCCAGGAAGGCTTTGCCCGGAGCGCTGACGTGTAAGTGCAGGCGCGTACCGAGATCGACTGAGAACTTGAAGGGGTGCGTCCCCAGCACCTGCTCAAGCACGACGAACGAACGATCCACGAGCGTGCCGATCAGGACGCTCTCCTTGACCGCGTCGCGGCATTCGCGCATGTAGTTGATCGCTGTGGGCACGATGGGCTTCTCGGAAAGCAACTCGTGCCCGAGGGTCAGCAGGCGGCGGCTGAGGGTGAAGGCCTTGGTCCGCTCATCGCGCCGGACGTAGCCCCGGTCCAGCAGCGTCAGGGTCACGCGATAGACGCTGTTCTTCGAAAAGCCCAGCTCGCGAGTGATCTCCGCGAGGCGCATGCCATCAGGCCGGCGACCGAGCAGTTCGAGGATGGAGAGGGCTCGCTCGAGGTTGGGAACCTTGTACTTGGACTTGGCTGACTCGGCGGCGGACATGGCACTCCCCGTCTCTTGATCTACATATCGAACCAATGGAACAGAATGACCTACGGCCGCCTCGCCTGTCAAGGCGAGATGGACCACATTGGCGTGGATTTCCGCAGCTTTCCGGTCCAAATGTAGTTGAATTTGGACCGGAGTTACTGTTTGCTATATGGGTCGATGTTCTATCTGGCACACATTTGGGCCCAATGAGCCCGGCTCAGCTGACAATCGGAGGTGCAGAATGGCGAATGGCAACATCACCCGGCGGGCCGCGCTGCAAGCCGTCGCCGCAACCGGCGTCGTGGCCACGTCCAGCCACGCCCTGGGCGAGCAGGCAGGCGGCACGCTCAAGCCCTTGCGCAACAGCGACTTCTACGTGGACGGCGTCTTCAGCAAGGAGCGGGCCTTCAACGCCTACTACGACATGATGCGCCGCTTCAACTACCCCATCCCCCCGGTGCTGCGCAGCGAGGAGTTCTGGACCTCCGACTTCGCTCAGAACGACTTTGTCAATGTGGGTATGGCGGGGATCTTCTGGATCAACGACAAGGTCAACCGCTACTTCGCCCACGAGATCTTCCTGCTGCCCGGACAGATGATCGTCGAGCACAAGCACAACGTCAGCGTCGAAGGGCCCGCCAAGATGGAGGCCTGGCACGTTCGGCACGGCCAGATCCACACCTTCGGCGAGGGCGAGCCGACGCGCAACCTTCCCTGTCGCCTCCCTGAGAGCCAACTCAAGGCCGACGGCATCACGGTGCGCACCTGCCTGACGCTCAACGAAGGCGAGACAGCTTCGCTCAACCGTTTGCTGGCGCGGCACTTCATGATCGCCGGACCCGAGGGCGCCATCGTGACGGAGTACGGCACGCCCCACTACGACGATGCGCTCGAGTTCACCAACACATCCGTCGTCTTCTAATCCCGGATCCCCTGTCGAGGCGAGACCCCCATGCGCACCTTTCATCATGTCGGCATTCCCAGCCCTGAGCAGCACGAGAGCGAGACCTACCTGGAGGGGGGCAAGCTCTACATCACCGATGCGGAGGCGAGTCCCAACCGCATCGAATGGCTACGTTTCGAAGCGGGTAGCCCCATGCCCGAGATGTTGCAGACACTCCCCCACATCGCCTACATGGTCGAGGATCTCGCGGCGGAGATGGCGGGGGCGACGGTCCTGCTGGAGCCTTTCGAGCCGTTTGAGGGCCTGACCGTGGCCTTCGTGATCGAGGAAGGCGCTCCCATCGAACTCATGCAACGGTCCTGACGCCAACGAGGCGCGGTGGAGATCAGTCATGGCAATGAAGAAGTTCATCAACGACCCGGCGAATTTGACGCCGGAACTGCTGGAAGGCTACTGCGGGGCCTTTCCCGACCAGGTGGCGCTGACCAGCGAGAAGATCGTCGTCCGGGCGAAACCCAAGGATGAGTCCAAGGTGGCGATCGTCACACTCGGCGGAGCCGGGCACGAGCCGGCTCTGAGTGGGTTTGTTGGCGAAGGCATGCTGGACGCATCGGTCGTAGGCGACATTTTCGCCGCCCCGGGCCCGCCCAAAGTGATTGAAGCGCTCGATCTCATGCAGCGTGAAGCGGGCGTGCTCTTCGTGGTCTTGAACCACGCAGGCGATGTGATGAGCGGCAACCTGGCGATGGAGATGGCTCAGAAGAAGGGCCAGAACGTCCGCTTGCTGCTCACGCACGAGGACATCGCCCCAGGCGCGACCGCCCCGGCTGAGGATCGTCGCGGTCTGGTGGGCTGCCTGCCGGTCTACAAGGTCGCCGGCGCTGCCGCGGAAGCGGGCGCGGACCTAAACAAGGTCTACGAGGTCGCCAGCAGACTGAACGAGCAGATGGCAACGCTGGCCGTGGCCCTGAAGCCGGCGACGCATCCGCAGTCCGGGCAGGACATCTTCACCATCGCCGACGATGAGATGGAGATCGGCATGGGGCAGCACGGCGAGGCGGGCACCGGGCCGTCGAAGATGCTGTCCGCCGACGAGACCGCCGAGCGCATGTTGGAGCCGCTGCTGGAAGCCATCAAGGCAGAGAAGGGCGACCGCCTGCTGGTGATGCTCAACGGCGCCGGCGCAACGACGCAGATGGAACTCTTCGTCGTCTTCCGCCGCATTCAGCAAATCGCCTCCGAGAAGGGCCTGACCATCGCGCACAGCATGGTGGGCGAGTACCTGACCGTGCAGGAGATGGCCGGCTTCCAGATGTTTGTAGCCAAGCTGGATGACGAGCTCATCGGGCTTCTCAAATCGCCTTCGAACGCTCCCTACTGGGTCACGCGGTAAGCAGGATGGATCTTATGTCCACGCAGATCGATCTTCAGTGCCTGTGCGCCATGCTGGGTTCGGCGATGCAGCGCCTCCGGGCCGCGGAAGGTGAACTCGCCGCCCTGGACAGCGCCACGGGCGACGGCGACCACGGCGCCGCCATGTGCAAGGTCGCCGGCGCGATCGAAGGCTGCTTGGACGATCCTTCACATGAGACCCCGGCGGCGCTGTTGGAGGCGATCGGCTGGGCCGTGATGAGCATCGATGCGGGTTCGACCGGCTCGCTGTACGGCACCTGGCTGCTCGGCATTGGTGAGGCGTGCGCGGACGTCGACGTCCTTGACGCCGCCGGCTTCGCAGACGCACTTTCCGGAGGCCTCACCAAGCTGAGCGCCGTGTCCAAGGCCCAGGCCGGCGACAAGACGCTCATCGACGCCCTCGCGCCAGCGGTGGCGGCGGCGCAAGAAGCGGCCGGTAGCGGCCAGTCCCTCCAGGCGACGCTGGAGCAAGCCGCCGGCGCCGCCGAGCACGGAGCAGCCGGAACCGCTGAGATGCAGGCCAAGTTCGGCCGAGCCCGCAACCTTGGCGAGAGGGCCCTGGGACACGTCGATCCCGGGGCGACGTCGATGTCCATCATTCTTCGGGGCCTGCAGGAGGGTTTCGTCAATGGCTGATGCCAGTGGAAACGTGGAAGCGGCGCAGTTCGGCATCGGCATCCCGGTGGCGAACCGGGCCTACGCCCTCAAGGGCGCGAACAACTACGACTGGGGGATGAAGGATCGCTTAGCGCGCGTTTTCGCACCGAAGACGGGCCGAACGCTCATGCTGGCGTTTGACCACGGGTACCTCATGGGGCCGACATCGGGGCTGGAGCGAATCGATCTCGCCATCCCGCCGCTGGTTGCGTATGCCGACTGCCTCATGTGCACGCGTGGTGTCTTGCGAACCAGCATCGCACCGACGCACAACAAGCCTATCGCCCTGCGCTGCTCCGCCGGCTCGACGGTGCTTACGGAACTCAACGATGAGTGCGTGGGCGTGGAGATTGAGGACGCCCTGCGGCTCAACGCTTGCCTGATGGCGGTCATGGTCGAAGTCGGCGGCAAACACGAAGCGCTGACCATCCGCAACCTCTGCCGCGTGATTGAAACCGGCAATCGTTACGGCGTGCCAACGCTGGGCGTGACGGCGGTCGGCCGCGACATGGCCCGCGACGCCCGCTATCTCGGCCTGGCGTCGCGCGTAGTCGCGGAGAACGGCGCCCAGGTCGTCAAGACCTACTACTGCGACGAGGGCTTCGAACGGGTGACGGCGGGCTGCCCGGTGCCGATCGTCGTCGCCGGCGGCAAGAAGCTGCCGGAGCCTGAGGCGCTGGAGATGGCGTTTCGGGCCATCGATCAAGGGGCCGCTGGCGTCGACATGGGGCGCAACATCTTCCAGGCGGAAGACCCCGCTGCCATGATCCAGGCGGTCCGCAGCATCGTGCACGATGACCGAAGCGCTGCAGAGGCGTTCGAGCTGTACCGCGAGTTGAAGAAGGCCTAGTCCGGCCGTGCCCACACCGTGAGTCCAAGGAACTGAGTCCCGTGAACCACGACTGCTGCCACGCCGCGATGGAAAGTTGCCCAACCATGTCGATCGAAGTGAGAACGGTCGAGTCCGAGGCGCTGGCGGAGTTGCACCTGACCATCCGACCGGCGGTCGGCAGCGCTGGCCCGGTCGACTACGCGGGGCTCTACCGGGCGCTAGCGAGGTTGCTTCGGGAGGAAAGAGCAAGCCTCTTCGCGGAACGCCTCCTTGTCCCGGAAGGCGAGACAGCCCCGATCGCCACGATCCGTAGCGAAGCGTTGGGGGATCTGGACGACGGGGTGCCGCCGACGATCATCGAGTCTCCATCGCTCGTCGGCCGAGGCGTGGGCCTGCAAGTGCAGGCGCTGCGGGGCGAGGTAGACCTCGAACCTGTGAGAGAGAATGGCGAGCCGGTGGGCCGGCTGGCAACGGCCGGGGCTCGGCGATGGTTGCGCCTGGCCGCCTTGACCGCCGCGCCCACCGCGAGCGCCCCCGAACAAGCGACCGAGGTCTATGCGAGAGCTGCCCGGATCCTCCGCGGGCAGCACATGCGCATGAACTGCGTGGCGCGAACCTGGGTGTGGATGCGTGACATCCTGGACTGGTACGACGAGTTCAATGCTGCCCGCAACGCCTTCTTCCAGACCGAGGGTCTGCTGAACTCACAGGCCGAGGTGCACTTCATGCCTGCCAGTACGGGCATCGGGGCAGCGCCCGCCAACGGTC
>SWCB01000271.1_pt1 | contig 26604 bp, 22 predicted proteins | sample 4692901 | NCBI WGS metagenome assembly SWCB01 (sample SAMN10267276, study PRJNA491770) | bioreactor metagenome | isolation source: DHS bioreactor inoculated with subseafloor sediment | place: Japan: off Shimokita Peninsula | collected 2006-08 | reverse complement strand
CCGATGTGAGGACGGGGCCGACGCGCAGCGTCACCCCTGCCTCGTCCGCATAGTCGGCGGCGGCGCGCAGCAACGTGAACGACGGCGCGTGCGAGTAGTGCACGCCAGGCAGCCGATGCGCGGTCATGGCCGAGTCCGTGTGCGCGGCCGACGCTGCGACCACGTCTCCCAGTGCGAGGTCGGGGTGGATGCCACCCGCGGTCCCCACGCGCACCAGACGCTTCACGCCGTAGTAGCGAATCAGCTCGGTGGCGTAGATGGTTGCCGACGGCATTCCCATACCCGTCGCCATCACCGACACCGGCCGCCCCTGGTAGGCGCCCGTGTAGCCGAGGATGCCGCGCACCTCGGTCACGAGCCGGGCATCGTCCAGAAACGTCTCGGCGATGCGGGTAGCGCGGCGAGGGTCGCCTGGAAGCAGGACGTCGGGTGCGAAGTCGCCATCGGCGGCAGAAATATGAGGTGTCGGCATACCGGCGAGCCTAGCCCGGGCCCGCCGACAACGTCTCACGCCAGGTCGCCGCCGCGGAGGACGAAGGTGCGCGCCCCAGCATCACTGTGTCTGGGAACGCGCACCCCTCGATCAGCGCAGGTCGAACCGATCCAGTTCCGTCACCTTGCCCCAGGCCGCGACAAAGTCGCGCACGAACTTCTCGGCGGCGTCGTCGCTCGCATAGACCTCGGCCAGGGCGCGCAACTCGGAATTCGAGCCGAACAGCAGGTCCACGCGCGTGCCGCGGCCCACGAGTTCATTCGAGCCTTCCTTGCGGCCCTCGAACGCTTGCGACCCGGGGTCGAGCGGCTTCCAGGTGGTGCCCAGTTCCAGTAGCGACACAAAGAAGTCGTTGCTCAGCACGCCTGGCCGGTCGGTAAAGACGCCATAGGGCGCACCATCCCAGTTGGCACCCAGCACGCGCAGTCCGCCCACGAGCACTGTCATCTCCGGCGCGCTCAGGGTGAGCAGGTTGGCCTTGTCCACCAGCTGGTGCTCTTGCGGAAGCGTGGCGAGCGGGCCGTAGTAGTTGCGGAAACCATCGGCGACGGGCTCGAGGTAGCCGAACGATTCGACGTCGGTCTGCTCTTGCGTCGCATCGGTGCGGCCCGGGTGGAACGGCACCTCCACGTCCACGCCGCCATCCTTCGCGGCCTTCTCGACGCCCGCGTTGCCCGCGAGCACCAGCAGGTCCGCGAGCGACACCTTCTTAGCGCCGCCAGCCTGAGAAGAATCGAACGATGCTTTGATGCCCTCGAGCACGGAGATCACCTTGGCGAGCTGCTCGGGGTTGTTGACCGACCAGCTTCGCTGCGGCTCGAGACGAATACGCGCGCCGTTGACGCCGCCGCGCTTGTCGCTGCCACGGAACGTCGACGCCGCCGCCCAGGTGGTGGACACCAGCTCAGCAACCGTCAGCCCAGAGTCGAGGATCTGCCTCTTGAGCGCGGCCGCGTCCGCAGCATCGATCAGTTCGTGATCGACGGCAGGCAGCGGGTCCTGCCAGATGAGCTCCTCTTGCGGAACCTCTGGTCCCAGGTAGCGCGCGACGGGGCCCATGTCACGGTGGGTGAGCTTGAACCAGGCCCGCGCGAACGCATCGGCGAACGCTTCGGGATCCTCCGCGAATCGACGGGAGATCTTGTCGTATGCGGGGTCGACGCGCAGGGCGAGGTCGCTGGTCAGCATGCGGGGCTCGCGGCGCTTGGTGGCATCGTGCGCCATGGGCACCATGTCGGCACCTCCACCGTTGATGGGACGCCACTGGTGCGCGCCCGCGGGGCTGTCAAACAGCTCCCATTCGTAGGCGTACAGAATGTGGAAGTACTCGTTGTCCCAACGGGTCGGGTGGTACGTCCACGTCACCTCAAGGCCGCTCGTAATCTGGTCGTCGCCCTTGCCCGTGCCGTTGTTGTTCTTCCAGCCCAGGCCCTGCGCTTCGAGGCCCGCCGCCTCGGGGTTGTCCTCAAGGTTGGTGTCGGGTGCCGCGCCGTGGGTCTTCCCAAACGTGTGACCACCTGCGATGAGCGCGACGGTCTCCTCGTCGTCCATGGCCATCCGCTTGAACGTCTCGCGAATGTCCTGAGCCGACGCGAGCGGGTCCGGGTTGCCGCTGGGGCCCTCGGGGTTGACGTAGATCAGGCCCATCTGGACCGCGGCGAGCGGGCGCTCCAGGTCGTGATCGGCCGAGTAGCGCTTGTCCGCAAGCCAGGTCGACTCGGAGCCCCAATAGACATCATCGTCCGGTTCCCACACGTCGCTGCGACCGCCCGCAAAGCCAAAGGTCGTGAGCCCCATGTCTTCGAGCGCGACGTTGCCGGCGAGGATCATGAGGTCACCCCACGAGATGGACTGGCCGTACTTCTTCTTGACGTCCCACAGGAGGCGCCTGGCCTTGTCGAGTCCCACGTTGTCCGGCCAGCTGTTAAGCGGCGCGAACCGCTGCTGGCCTGAACCGCCGCCGCCCCGGCCGTCCATGACGCGGTACGTGCCAGCGCTGTGCCACGCCATTCTGACCATGAGCGGCCCGTAGTGACCAAAGTCGGCGGGCCACCAATCCTGAGACGTGGTGAGGGTCGCGGCGATGTCCGCCTTCACGGCGTCTAGGTCGAGGCTCGCGAAGGCCGCTGCGTAGTCAAAGTCTTCGCCCAAGGGATTGCCGACTGCGGGGTTCTTTTTCAGGATGCGCAGGTTCAGCTGGTTGGGCCACCACTGCTGGTTCGCGGATCCGCTCGTCGGGTGAGGCTGCGCGCCGGGAAGCACGGGGCACGTGGCCTCGTCGTTGGGACGTGGTCGAGTTTCGCCGTCCTCGCGCTCGTCCACGGGAGTGTCGATGGGCGTGACGGCCTGGTCGACGTCGGTAGGGTTCTCGCCAATCGGGGCGACGGGGTTGTCGGTGTCAGACATGAGACTTCCTTTCCAAGGAATGGTGAGGTTGCGGGCAGCTCAGCCCGTGGTGGTCTTTGTGGTTGTGGCGGCCGGTGCGCACGCCGCGCACAGCCCCCAATACGTGACTTCCGCCAGGTGAACAACGAATCCCTGCCCAGCCGACGGCGTCAGACATGGCGCATGTCCCACTTCGCAGTCGACATCGTTGATTGCTCCGCATTGCGAGCAGACGAGGTGGTGATGGTTGTCGTCGACCCGCACCTCATAGAGCCCGGGGCTTCCCGCTGGCTCGAAGCGGCGCACAATCCCGACAGAGACGAAGTCGCTCAGTGCGTTATAGACCGACTGAAGGCTCGCCTTGGGAAGGGCTGCCGCGACACGACTCAATACATCGTCTGCGCTCGCGTGCGGATGATCGTGCAACGCCTTAAGCACAGCGCCGCGCGGCTTGGTGAGCTTCAGCCCCGCGCCACGAATGACGTCGGCAATGTGCGCATCGAGCAGCGCCGGCGTCGGTGTAGTCACACGTCAATGATGGCACAATCTAGAGTTATTCAAAATATGGAACGCCGATGGTGGGTCGCTTTGCCAGGAGTCACGCCCCGTGCTCCCCGTCGCCCGCCTGTCGTGCCAGACTTCCGGTCATGGCCGTCCCCAGCCCCCGCATCGCAGAGCGTCTCTCCGCCGACTTTGGCGCGTCTGCGCCCGCAATGCTCAGCACGCTAGAGCGGCTCGAGATCGCGCAGCAAGTAGACCCCGAACGCATCCATGCCGCGATCCTGCTGGCAGCGCACGGCAGCCAGACGCTCTTTCAGGATGCGCTCGATCACGCTAAAGAGGACTGGCGTGACCTCCTCGACCGCGCTGGCCTGGCCGACGACGGCTGGCACCGCTTGGTCGACGCGGAGTTTGGCGAGAACCCGCCGGCTTAGCGCCGGCCAGCGCGGCATCGACAGCCACGGCAGCTCGCCGGGACATACCTTCGCGCCGTAACCGAAGGCCGTCTGGCGCTTCGCGTCGGCATACTCGGCCGCGACGATCCCCGCCCTATGTGCCCAGACGTGGCAGGCCACCCGTTTGAAGCCGAGTTCGCGGGCTACGGACGCGGCGTTTGCGCCCTCGGAGAGCCGACGAAAGAACAATGCCTCCTACGCCAGCACCTGGGCCTGGCTCAACGCTGTCGCCTCAGAGGAGTCGGCGATGGGAGTCAAGATGCGAAGTCGCGGCGCTGGATCACAGAGCCCCCAAGGCCCCCGCCTCGGCAACCTCCAAGGACCGTGATAACGTACGTCTCAGGAGTTAGGCAGGTTTCCTAACAAACTATTGAGTCACCCTGAGGAGTCCACGAATGGCCGATGCCGCATCGTCCCCCTTTGCCAAGCCCGTCACCGCCGCCGTGGTCCTCGCGGCGGGTGCGGACGATGCGTCGCGAGGACTGCTCTCAGAGACGCTTGGCGAGTCGACGGTCGCCCAGCAGGCCCTCGCCAACGTGCGAGCCATCGTGCCCGCGAGCCACATCGTGGTAGTCACGGCCCCCGGCGATACCGCCCTCCGTGACCTCCTGGGAGCCGACCTCACCTACGTGGAGCAGGCTGAACCCATGGGCACAGGCCACGCGGTGCTCGCCGCGCGGGAAGCGATCCCTGCCGATGCCGCGGCGCTCCTGGTGACCTATGCGGACACTCCACTACTACGCACCGACTCGCTACGCGGCCTCCTGAACCGTCATCACCTCTTGAACGCGGACTTCGCGCTCCTCACTGCCGTGGTGGACCAACCGCTTCCCTACGGCCGAATCGAGCGCGGCACCGACGACAACGTTTCCGCCATCGTCGAGCCCGAAGACCTCACGCATGCTGAGGCCCACCTTCGCGAGATCAACGTGGGCTCCTACGTGGCCGCACCCGATCGCCTCTTCGCCCAGATAGACGCCCTCGCGGCCGACGGCGAATACCGACTCACCGAAGTGGCGCGCACCTTCATCAAGGACGGCTCCACGATCGTGACGTACCGCAGTCACGACCCGGACGAGGTCCAGGGGATCAACACTCCTGAAGAGCTCGCGGCCGCTGCCGACATCGTCCTCAAGCGACTTTTCATGCCCAAAAAGGACACAGACACCACCATCAAGTTTGGGACGGGAGGCTGGCGCGCCGTCATCGGCGAGGGCTACACCTTGGGCAACCTGCGCAGGCTGTGCCAGGCGATCGCCAACGAGGCCACCCGCCAGCGCATCGGGAGCAAGGGCGTTGTCATCGGCGGCGACCGCCGCTTCCTCTCTCGCGAATCGGCACAGGCCGCTGCCGAGGTCTTCGCTGGCAACAACATCCCCGTGATCCTGTTGCCTGACGATGTGCCGACGCCTCTCGTGACGTTCGCTGCCCCCCACACGAGTTCTGCCTACGGCATCATCATCACGTCGAGCCACAACCCTCCCGAGTGGAACGGTGTGAAGGTGTTCCGGGCAGACGGCTCGCTTCCCCTCGACGAGGAGACGGACCGCTACCAGGACGAGGCAAACGCCATGTCCGTAGATGACGTCATCTCACTCGAACTGGTCTTGGCACGCAAGGCAGGCATGGTGGTGGACCAGGCGCTCACCGAGCCCTACATCGACGCGATCGAGCAGATCATCGACGTGGACGCGGTGCGCGGCTCCAACTTGAACGTGGTCGTCGACCCGATGTACGGCACCAGTCAACTCACGCTGGGCACCATCCTTTCCGATATGCGCGTGCGCGCTGAGTTCATTCACGGCGCCCACAACCCGCTGTTCGGGGGCATCGCCCCCGCGCCCGACCTGCAGCGGCTGTCGAGCCTCATCAACATCATCAAGGGCGCCAATGGCGACTACGACCTGGGAATGGCCACCGACGGCGACTCAGACCGCATCGGCATCGTCGATGAAACGGGCGAGTACATCTCTTCGAATGACCTGCTACTGCTGCTGTATTGGTACCTCCACGAGGTGCGCGGCGAGAAGGGCGGAGTGGTGCGCAACCTCTCTACGACGCACCTGCTCGACCGCCTCGCCGCGCACTTCGGCGAAGAATCACGTGAGGTTCGCGTGGGCTTCAAGCACGTCACCGCTGGCATGGCCGAGATCGACGCTGTGCTTGGCGGGGAGTCGTCAGGTGGGCTCACTGTGCGCGGTTGGATCCTGGGCAAGGACGGCATCTTCGCGTGTGCCCTAGTGGCGGAAATACTCGCCCTCACCGGCAAGCGCATCTCCGAACTGCGAGAAATGATCTACGAGATCACGGGCCGCCTCTACACGGATGAGTCGGGTGTGCCCGCTACCCCGGAGATGCGCGTGGCCGTGCCGCGCCGCCTCCAGGCGGACCCGCTCACGCACATCGGCCCCTACCCCGTGGTGTCCATCAGCCACCTCGACGGCACCAAGATCCTGCTCGAGAACGACAACTGGGCCCTGTTGCGCTTCTCCGGCACCGAGCCCGTGCTCCGCATGGCCGTCGAGGCAGATAGCCCCGAAAAGGCCACGGAGCTCATGGACTGGCTCAAGACCTTCGTCACCGCGTAAACCATCACTCCACGGAACAGAACGGACCAGGTGTCCCATGAAATACGGCCACTTCGACACTGAGAATGACGAATACGTCATCACCCGCCCCGACGTCCCCGTCTCGTGGACCAACTACCTGGGCACCAAGAACATGTGCACTGTGCTGTCCCACAACGGCGGCGGCTACTCGTACTACAAGTCCTCCCAATACGGACGCATCTCGCGCTTTCGCCAGAACGGCGTCCCACTGGACCGCCCTGGGCACTACGTCTACGTGCGCGACAACGCCGATGGTGACTATTGGTCCTCTGCCTGGCAACCGGTGGGCAAGCCCCTCGAGGGCGATGGCGCTGCCAAGTACACCACCGCGCATGGCTTGGGCTATTCACGCTTCGAGTCGAGCTATCGCGGTATCGACACCTCGCACACCATCTTCATTCCCCTCGACGACGACGTCGAGGTGTGGGACGTGCGCGTCACCAATACGTCAGAGGAGGTGCGCGAGCTGACCGTCGGGTCGTACGTCGAGTTTTCCTTCCACACCATCACGATCGACAACCAGAACCTGCAGATGTCGCTGTACGCGTCGGGTTCAAGCTACGAAGACGGCATCATCGAATACGACTTCTTCTACGAGCCGTGGACGTTCCACTACTTCTGCTCATCCGAGACTCCGTCGTCGTACGACTCGCTACGCGACAACTTCATCGGCCCGTATCGCGACGAATCCAACCCCACCGCGATCGAGCGCGGCCACGGCACCAACCAGTCCGCCACGACCCAAAACCACTGCGGATCGCTCCAGCACGTCATCACGCTGCATCCGGGCGAGACCAAGCGGTTGGTCTACATGCTGGGTTACGGTTCGCGCGACGCTGCGGCCCGCCCCATCCAGGCGAAGTATGCCGATGTCGCGAGCGTCGACGCTGAATTTGGGCGCCTACGGCAGTACTGGAAGAACAAGCAAGACAAGCAGCGCATCTCCACTCCTCACGAGGGCATGAACACGATGATCAACTCGTGGACGCTCCTCCAGGCCGAGACGTGCGTCGTGTGGTCGCGCTTTGCCTCCTTTGTCGAGGTAGGCGGCCGCGCGGGGCTGGGCTTTCGCGATACCGCTCAAGACGTCATGAGCGTGCTGCACTCCAACCCCACCAAGACGCGCCAACGCATCGTCGAGCTACTGCGTGCCCAGGTCTCGAGCGGGTACGGGCTGCACCTCTTCGACCCCAAGGCCTTTGACCCCGATGCCGAGGTACTTCCGGACATTCCCTCCCCCACCATCGTCCCCACTCCGTCGAGGGACGCGCTCATCCACGGGCTCGAGGACACGTGCTCCGACGACCACTTGTGGCTCGTGCCGTCGATCGTGGAGTACGTCAAGGAGACCGGCGACCACGGATTCCTCGACGAGGTCATCCCCTATGCGGACGGCCAGCCCGCGACGGTGTACGAGCACCTCAAGGCAGCGCTCGATTTCTCTGCGGCGCAGATCGGCCAAAACGGCGTGGCTCTTGGGCTCCGCGCCGATTGGAACGATTGCCTCAACCTTGGCGGCGGCGAGACGTCGCTCGTGACGTTCTTGCACGCGTGGGCGATTGGCGCTTTCTTGGAGGTTGCGCAGCACCGCGGGGACGCCGATGCCGTGGCCACGTACACGGCCGAGCGCGAGCGCATCGCGAAGGTGGCCGACGAGCAGTTGTGGGACGGCGCCTGGTGGATCCGTGGCTACACGCGCGACGGCGTCAAGATCGGGTCAAGCGACAACGACGAGGGCAAGATTTTCCTGGAACACCAGGCGTGGCCCGTCATCGCAGGCATCACCTCGCAAGAACGAGGAGAGGTGTCGATGGACTCCGTGCGCGAGCTCCTGGGCTCCGAATATGGCAGCCACCTCAATTGGCCGGCCTTTACCAAGGTGGACGACACGATCGGCTTTGTGACGCGCGTCTACCCTGGTATTAAGGAGAACGCAGCGATCTTCTCGCATCCCAATGCGTGGCCGATCATCGCCGAGGCGATGCTTGGCAGGGGCGACAACGCCGTCGATTTCTACGACAAGATGCTGCCGTACAACCACAACGACAACATCGAGGTACGCGGCGCAGAGCCCTACGCCTATGTGCAGTTCCTCTACGGGCGCGACCACGAGTGGTTTGGCAAGGCGCAAAACCCGTGGCTGACCGGCACCGCGGGCTGGATGTACACGGCCGTCACCAAGTACATCTTGGGTATCCGTCTCGCGTTCGATGGCCTCATCGTCGACCCGTCAATCCCCACGGACTGGGATGGCTTCTCCGTGCGCCGCGAGTGGCGCGGGGCCGTCTACAACATTGAGGTGGTGAACCCTTCCCACGTGTCACGAGGCGTGGTCTCGGTGACCCTTGACGGCAACGCGATCGACGCATCGGCGCCCATTCCCGTGCAGCCAGCGGGCGCAGAGGTCTCGGTGGTAGTCACGCTCGGCTAGGTCCATCGTGGCCGGAACACGACAGGCGTAGCATTTCAGGTGTTCCTGATGCTGCTGACACCCATGCCGTCGGCCCGATGCTGCGAGGTAGTCCGCTCCACATGAACCTGTACCTCAGATTGCTCTTCTTTCGTGTGCTGTCGCGTCGTCGCACACGCCTCACCATGTGGGAGACGGCCGTGACACCTTTCCGGGTGGCGCTCACCGACCTCGACTTACTGGGCCACATGAATAACTCGAAGTACCTCGCGATCATGGACCTGGCCCGCATCGATCTCATGATGCGGTCCGGGTGGTGGGACAAGTTCAGGCGCCAGGGGTGGTACCCCGTTGTCGCAGGGCAAACGATCACGTATCGAAAGTCGCTCAAGCTGGGCCAACGCTTCGAGGTGGAAAGCCTCATTCTGGGGATGGATGAGCGCTGGTTCTACGTCCAGCAGGTGTTCCGCAGCGATGGCGCCGTCTGCGCCCACGCGCTGGTGCGCGCCCGGTTCCTCAAGAGAAGCGGCGGCAGCGTGGAGCACGACGAGATGGGTGAGTTCCTCGGCGGATTCCCAAAGTGGCTCGACATCCCCGCCTGGATTCGCCCCTGGACCGCGGCCACCAAGGACGCCATCTAGACGCCTCACTGGTTCCGACTACTCATTAGTACCTTGCATCGCACGTTACCTGGTACGCTCTCCACATGGACAGCCAAGCAGACGCCGTACTCACTCAGTTGCGCAAGGGTGTCTTGGAATACTGCGTGCTCGCTTGCCTGAGAGAGCGACCTGCGTACGGCCTTGAGTTGGCCACACAGCTCACCGATGGGCGCCTCCTGACAAGCGAGGGCACCCTTTACCCCTTGCTATCACGACTCCGCAAGCAGGGCCTCGTGGAAAGCACGTGGCAAGAGTCAACATCCGGCCCCCCACGCCGCTACTACCAACTCACCGACCACGGCACCCGCGCCTTGGCCGCCTTCGCCGACACCTGGAAGCCGTTCAGTGAGGACGTCTCCGCCATCCTGAAGGACACCCCATGAACACGACACCTCGCACCGGGCTCTCCCACCCCTTGGTTGTGGCCTACGTGGACGATCTCGACCGAGCGCTCGAGTCCGCCGACCAGCAAGAGCGCCTTGACATCATCGCCGCCGTGCGCGAACACCTGACCGACGCACTGGGCGGCGATGCCGAAGCCACCAACGAGCAGGTGCGGGCCGCGTTGGACGAGTTGGGCCCCATCGAGCACATCGCTGCGGAGGCGACCCCAGCGGCCACGACCCCCGCGTCGGCTCTTCCCGCCGAGAAGGTTCGAGACGGGGGCTGGGTGGCACCCGCCCTCCTCGCGACCTCGATCGTTTCGCTCGTCATCCCCTTCCTGGGAGCACTTCTCGCGATCGGGTGCATCGCGACCGCCGTGGTGCTTCTTCGCAGCGGATCCCCCCGCCGCCCGCTGCTGCACGCAACCGTGGCGGTCTCCATCGTCACTCTGGTGATCACCGCAGTACTCGCGGCGGGTACCTTGGCGTTCTGGACCCTCACTACCGAGGGACCCTCCGTCTCGAGCAGCGCCGACCCGCTACCATCCGTCGTGGTCACCATCCCCAGCCAGCCCTAGCGAAACGCGGGCGGCTCTTGGCACGCGGGCGGCTCTTGGCACGCGGCCGACGCGGCGAGAAGGCCGACGCTGCCGCGTAGCCCCTGTCGGGAATCCGGCGCAGGTCCTCACTGTTAGATATTCTCAGAACACAAGTTCACCGACGAACGACTGAGGAGACATCGTGGATGCCGCTCTAGCCAAACTCCGACCATTTAACCTGATAGCAGCCGTGCTTCACCTCGTGTCGGTGGTGGGAATTCTGGTGCTTGCGAACGACGCATCGCTCCCCGTCACCGCGAGCTACATGACCGGCCCTCCCGGATCCGGCTCGTTCTCGGACACCGTCACGCTCTTTAGCATCAACATCGGCTATGCGGTCGCGGCGTTCCTCGCGCTCTCCGCGTTCTTCCACTTCCTCGTGATCTCACCCAAGGTCTTCCCCCGCTACACGGCGGGCCTGCGCAAGAACCAAAACATCTTCCGCTGGGTGGAGTACTCGCTCTCGTCATCCATCATGATCGTGCTGATTCTGCAACTCAACGGCATCGAAAGCTTCGTCACACTCGCGGCCCTGTTCATGATCAACGCCGGAATGATCCTCTTCGGGTGGCTCCAGGAGAAGTACACGACCCCGGGTGACGGCGACCTGTTGCCGTTCATCTTCGGAAGCATCGTCGGCTCCGTGCCGTGGCTCGTGATCCTCTTCAACGTGATTGCACCGCAGAGCCCCGCCGAGGGGTCCATTCCGGGCTTTGTCTACGGCATCATCATCTCGCTGTTCGTGCTGTTCAATGGCTTCGGGATCGTGCAGTGGAAGCAGTACCGTGCCAAGGGCAAGTGGGCCGACTACCTTCGCGGCGAGCGCGCGTACATCACGCTCAGCCTGATCGCGAAGACGGTCCTCGCCTGGCAGGTGTTCGCGGGCGCGCTCGCGTCCTAGCCAGTCACACCAGCTCCACGCAAGAGGGCCCGCCCAAAGGCGGGCTCTTTTGCGTGTGTCCGCAGGTTCTCGCGATGCCTGCGCTCGTAGTGGAGCTCGCGGGCGCAGACGCTACTTCTGGGTGCCCAAGGCGCATCCCGCGCCGTGCGCGACCCCTATCCCCTGGCTGCCCCGCTAGGACCCTGGAGTTCCAAGAACCTCAGGGTCGGGAGTCGTGGACTAGGCCGAGCCGTCCTCTGCGGATTGGGCCGCTGCCGAACGTCGCAAGGCATCGGCGAAGGTCCGCACAGGCTGTCCACCTGACACGGCAAATTTCCGGTTGAACACAAAGAATGGCACGCCGGTGGCGCCAAGAGCGGCGGCCTCATCGATGTCGGACTGCACCGCGTCGTCGTAGGTGTCCGATGCGAGGACCGCGCGGATCTCGTCGACATCCAAGCCCACCTCGGTGCCCATGGACACCAAAGTTTCGGCGTCGTCCACGATCGCACCCTCGGTGAACTGGCCCAGCATCAGGCGTTCTTTCATCTCGTTGCCGAGCCCGCGCTCTTGAGCAAGGTGGATCACCCGGTGAGCGTCGCGCGTATTCGCCATCATGTAGCGATCAAAGCGGTACTCGATTCCCTCGGCGGCGCCCAGGTCGATGAGCCGCTGGTTCATCTCACTCACCCGCTCGGGAGTGGTGTTGTACTTCTTGGACAGCGCCGCGTCGTGGGGCGTGTGCTGTCCGCGCGGGATCGTAGGGTCTAGCTGGAAGCTATGCCACGTCACCTGGACCTCGTGACCTGACTCCTCAATCGCGGTTTCCAACCGGCGTTTGCCCAGGTAGCACCACGGGCATGCCACATCGGACCAGACATCAACTGTGATCATGAGACCTCCAAGCGCCAAGGCCCCCGCGCTCTGCGCACGTTGCTCCGGGGCAAAAGTTAAGGAGGTTCGCCAGGGACACTGCGAACCTCCTGCACGCATTAACCGCGACAGGTGGTTCGGTATTCCCTGGCCCTGGACTTGCGGGCCCTAGTGAGCGGCGAATTCCGCGGCGTAGAGCTCACGAAGTCTCACCAGCGCGATGCCACGCAACTGGTCGGCCGTCTCGGCAAGTTCGGCGGCGTGTGCGTTTTCAAGCCGACGCTCGAGCTCGGTCACGATCTGCTCAACTGAGCGGCCTGCGGTGACAATCGCGAAGGCGCGCCCATAGCGCTCGCTATACGCAGCGCACCCCGTCTCACCGCGCCGCGCCAACTCATCGTCCGCAGACGCATCGGGTGCCAAGAAGCGGTCGAAGGAGGTCGATTGGCCGTTCAACGCCTCTTCGATCTCCGCCCCTGTCAGAGGGGTCGCCGCTGCGACAGCGGAGCGCTCCAGGCCCAACATCGTGTCAAACGGGTGCCCCGCAAGGGCATCGGCCCAGCGCTCGATGCGCAGGCAGGTCAAGAGGGACTCACGATCGGGTTTCAGCACGTAAACAGCCTAGTGCCTCCAGATGAGCCTGGTTCGATGCCACGGGCGCACGCGCCATGAGTGGCATGGCTACGTGGCTAGCAGTTGCCCCTACGCATCGGCAGCCGTCGAGTCTGGCCCGAGCTGGTACTTCTCGACGACGGAAGCACACAAGTCAGGCGGCAAGTCCACCGAGCCGGCGAGCGTGTTGAGCTGGATGCCGACACCTTCCTTGACGATCGCGAAGAGATACTTGCCCTCGACGGTCATCGCAAACTCCGCCACGTCGCGCGAACGCGCTGCGGCTTCGAATGAGGCCGCCACCACGAGGCGTGGTGTGCCATTCACCGTCTCGATCACGGGGGTAAAACCGCCGCCACCCTTCGGCTCTTCTGGCGTGGGAACCACCACTGTGCCCACCATGAGGGCATCGACAAGTTCGTCGATCTCCGCCGTTCCAGACCGCACCCGATTTGCCAGTGCTTCCAGCGACGATGACACCTCACGAGACACTATGGTCGCCTTGATCGACTCCAGCATCGGAGGGACGAGGCCAAACTTGCCCACTCCGGTCTCCACGGCAAGTCCCAGGTCGCTGCGCATCGTGCCGATGACTTTCTTGCCCAGCAGCGTCGAGAAGTCGGCTGCGATGTCGACCACATGACTCGCGGCCTCCATCGACGTGAAGACGGCCATATAGGTCACGCCATCGACGTCCGACAAGACCGAGCCCATGACGGGTTTGCCTTCGGCATCGAGCCCCATAGGCACGTACAACTCCGCTTCGAGTAGCGATTCAATGAGCGCCACCACGGACTCTTGGTCTTGCCTTCCGGAGGCCACGATCGCCTCGACGAGTTGCGCCTTGGTCAGCTCGTCGATGTCGTCGGGAACGATGACGGCATCGGTCGCGATGTCGACGTCCGCCTCGGTGGGACGTGCGGACTTTCGGCGAAAGAGTCGGGACATACTCACCACCGTAGCAACCGATCGCTGAGTCACGTTCCCGCGGCCGCGGGCACTAGGCTCGCCGCCAGCGCTCAGCGCTGCACCATGCGATAGCCCGTTCAATCAGCGCCAGATCCGAGCCACGCGGCCCCACAAGGCAGACGCCGACGGGACCCGCATCGGTCATCGCGAGGGGAACGGACAAGGCCGGCCGCCCCGTAAGGCCAGCGATCGCGGTCATTCCCAAGGTCGCCACACGGACCACGTCGAGCTCCTCGTCACGAGCGTCAATGCTTGGCGCCACCGATGCTGCGGAGGGCAACACCAGGATGTTATCGCCAAGCGCCTGGTCGATGAGTGCGGCGAGACGCTGCACGGAGTCAAGGCCAAGGCTCTCTTGCTCAGCGGTGACTTTACTCGCCCACGCAAAGCGCGCCTGGACATCCGGCGCTAGTGCGCCGGGGTGCGCCAGGACCCACGAGCCGTGAATCCGCCATGCCTCGGGGGCTTGCGTCACCCTGTATGCCTCAAACAACTCCTCGACTGGGGGAAGATCAACGGGAACAGGGTCCCCGATCACCGCGACATTCACAAGCTCGTTCAACACATCCATCACGGCCTTGGCGACCGAGGGCGTGGCTGCCGCATTCACTGCCTCGCACACCAACACTCGCGCCGTGGGCGGCACGCGGCCACGCCCAGCGAGCCCCACGTCTGCCGTCGCCAGCATCGTGGCGCCGTCCCTTGTGAGCCAGCCCACCGTGTCATATCGCGTCGCGAGCGGTAGAACTCCAGCGCGTGACACCGCTCCGTGCGTGGTCCGCAACCCCCATAACCCCTGGTATGACGCTGGAATTCGTATGGAGCCTGCAGTATCGCTCCCGATGCCGATGTCGGCCTGGCCCAGCGCCACGGCACTTGCGGGGCCGCTCGACGATCCCCCTGGGATACCGCTGGGCACCGCGGGATTTGGCGGTGTGCCATAGTCCGGGTTGACCCCCGCAATCGAATAGGCGAACTGGTCCGTCTGAGCGATTCCCACGACGTCAGCACCCGCGTCAAGGAGCACTTGCACGGCGGGGGCCGTGGTGAGTTCTTGGGCCGCCTCGCCAAGAAAGACCCGCGAACCTGCCCCGAGGCGCTGGCCCTCGACCGCGAAGATGTCCTTGACCGCAACGGTCTTCCCCGTGAGCGGGCCGTTTGCGGCACCGCTCACCAGAGGGCTTCCCACGACGCGCCACACCGTCGTATCAATGTCTAGAGGCGCCAATGACGCCTCACTGCCTACTGCCCCATCGGCACTTGAGACGAGATCGGAGGGCTGCGCGGCTGGAGTATCGGTCATGATTGGCGAGCCTTTCGAGGGAGCGTGTGGCACTCGTGCGCGAGCTATGGGGCGCGCACCAGCGCGTTTTCGAGAATACCGCTGCCCTCGTCGTTCGCTCCTCTCGTCCTGGATGCCACATACGCGGATGGTCATCCGTGCCTGGCAAGAGAACAAGATTGCTGCAAAACCCTGAACGCCACTGCCCCGTGGCCGATGGGGTGATTGTCCGGCGCCCCATCCCCCCCTCGGGGCCTCGGTCGGCACGAGGACAGGGTTCGCCCCTGTCCTCGTTGTCTTTTGTGCACGCACTAGCGCTGCCCCGCTCTCGCGAGGGCTTCTTGCCTTGGGGATACACGCTGCGCTGCGAGCGACTCACGCCATAGCGTTGTAGGTGATGACCCCAGCCGTGACAGTGAGCGCCACCGGCATAACACGCAGCGCCGAGGGCGTCACTGAGTCCGGGTCAAAGGCCACGGCGATGAGGTCGGCAGGCACTCCCTCTCGCACTGCAGGGAAGGCCCACGTCGCGCGCAACGCCTGGTTCATTGTCAGTGCGTTTGACTGCTCCCACGGCGCCTGTTCGTCTCGAGTGCGGTACACGGCTGCGGAGATCGACACCCACGGATCCAAGGGAGCCACGGGGGCATCTGATCCCATACGCAGGTCTGCGCCTGCTGCGGCAAGTGCTGCCAGGGGGAAGGCCCTGCCTGTGCGCCCAGTCCACAGTGCATCGGCCACTTGCCTGTCATCAAGCGCATGTTCGGGATGGATGCCCGCGGCGACGCCCAGTGCAGCAAACCGCGGTATGTCCTCGCCACGTACCAATTGCGCGTGTTCGATGGAACCTCGAGCGCCCGACTGCTCGAAAGCGTCGAGGGCCTCCGCTACCGCCCTGTCACCGATCGCATGCAATGCCACCTCAAACCCGTGATCGCGCGCATTGGCCAGAACCCTCGCAAGGTCGCCGCGCGGATGTGCGGCATGTCCAAAGTTGTGAGTCTCGGGATAGGCGTCGAAGCACCACGCCGTGCGGGTGTTGAGCGAGCCGTCGGCAAAGATCTTGAGCGGCCCCACCGTCACGAGCCCCCCTGTGCCTGTCACTCGCTTGCCCGTCCGATCACCGCGTGCAAGGGTCTCGTCGAGATGTTGCGGGTAGACGCCCGCCGCGACCCTGAGCTGAGCGCGCCCAGACGTGACGCGTGCGGCCCACGCGACAGTGTTATCCGCCATCTCCAGGTCCAGGATTCCGGTGACACCGCGCGACGCAGCCGCGAGGACGGCCTCTGCGACATGGGCCTCCACGGCGGCGGTGTCTGCAGCCTCTTCCGCCTCGAGTGCGATTTCCACATCGAAGGCCGCTTGCTCCCTGAGCAGGCCAGGCGTAGCGCCGTAACGCTTGGCTGCGGCGCTATTGATCCACACGGAGTGAAGGTCATGGCTGATCAGCACGATGGCGCGCCCGCTTTGGCCCACGCGCTCGGCCTCGGCATCGAGAGCCGCTGCGGTGGGGATATCAGGCCACAATGCGTCTTGAAAACCTCGCGCGACGAGTGGCCTCGAGTCCGGTCTCGTATCGCGGTCCATTGCTGCGAGCGCCTGGCCCACATCCAGCACGGCCGCGGCTGCGGATCCCGCAGACGCGATGCTCAAGCGATTTCTGTGCTTTGACCACAACGTGAAGTGCACGTGGCGATCCACAAGGCCAGGCATGAGCCAGCGCCCGTCCAGATCGATGCGCTCGTCGCCAGGGTTGCGAGGAGTCCTCGCGGTGCCTGAAGGCGTCACCGACACCACACGGCCACCCGTGATAGCCACGTCCACGAGGACCTCAGAGCTAGTGGACGTCGTGCCCCACAGCCGCGCCCTTTCGAGTATCAAGGGCGTGGCTGTCATGCTTCCAGCGGAACCCGCACCAGCGTTGCACGGGACCGCGAGTAGACAACCCGTGAGACGCCCACCGCCACCGTTGCGTAAACCACCCCTGCAACGGCATCGAGCACGTAGTGATTGGCCGTCCCCATGACCACAAACGTCATCGCCAGCGGGTACAACCACGCGAAGTGCTTGAGCGCGGAACTACTCAGGAGTACCACTGTGAGCGCGCACCAGAAGGACCACGCGACGTGGAGGCTCGGCATCGCCGCATAGAGATTGGCTAGGCCAGTGACGTTGTCACCCCAGAACAAGACGGGGTTCTCACTCATGGTGTCGACAGCTCCCGCGAGCGCGAAACGCGGCGGTGCGAGCGGGTACAACCAGTACGTCGCGAGCCCACCAAGCATGACCAGCGCGAGCGCCGTCCTCATCGTCTTGTAATGAGGCCTTCTGCGCCGCCACACCCAGATCAGCACGCCCGCGGTCACCAGCATGTGCGTGGTTTGGTAAAAGTAACTTCCAAGATCAGCGAGCCATTGATTCCGGACAAACAGAGCGTTGAGGCCGGACTCGATATCGATTCCGAGTGCGCGTTCGGTTCTTTCAATATCGTCTGCGTGGCTCATCGCCAGCGTGTACCTATCAGGCGAGGCGGATCTCAAAATCGAGTACAGCGCGTAGAGCGCCACCACAAGGCCAAGCTCCGTTCCCACGGGGCCAAACCGGTGCCACAAGGCGGCAAGCCTGCCTGAAGGCGTGGGCACGCCGGAATCGTCTTGCTGACTGGTCATCATTCACTCACTTTGGTCACGTGGGGTTCGGGCGCCAGAATATCTCAGGCACCATCCCAAGGTGGGACATCGGTCAACTACGCCGAGGCGCGAATGATGAGTTCCGTGGGAAGAATACGCGTCCGGGGCATGTCTTCCGCCCCATGCAGCACTGCAATCAGGGTGTCGACCATGGCCGCTCCCGTCTCCACAGAAGGCTGGCGAATCGTGGTCAACGGGACTTCAGTTGACCGCGCAGCTTCGGAATCGTCGTAGCCGACCATCGCCACGTCCGTGGGTACGCGCTTGCCCATCGACGTGAGAACCGTCATGGCGCCTGCTGCCATCGAGTCAGAAGCCACAAAAATGCCATCGATCGTGGGATCCTGCTCCATGACGACACGCATCGCTGCTGCTCCGCCAGGCAAAGTAAAGTCGCCTTCGACAACAGGGCCGGGTGTGAGACCCGCATCCGCGAGTGCCCCGAGGAACCCGGCCTCGCGTTCCGTTCCCACTCGCATGTCCTTGGGTCCGGTGATCGTCGCAATGCGCTTGCACCCAATGGAGATCAACCGCTCGGTTCCCTTGCGCGCACCTGCAACGTTGTCCACGTCTACGACGTAGCCCCCGTCGATGCCGTCTACCGGACGCCCGCCAAACACCACGGGCAAAATGCCGGTCAGCGCCGACAGGAAGGTGTTGTCGGTGTGGTGCGAGACAACGAGCGCGCCATCGACGTTGCCGCCTTGGAGGTAGCGCATGGTCTTGCCGTGGGGGTCTGTCGACGCGACCATGAGGTTCATCACGTAGTCGGATGCCTCGAGCCGATCATTGATGCCAACGATGATGGTGGCCAGATAGAGGTCGCCGAACAAGCGCGTCATGTCTTCAGGGACGACGAGCGCAATGGCGTTCGATTGCTTGCTTGCGAGAGACCGCGCTGCTCTGTTGGGGACGTACCCAAGCTCCGCGATAGCGGCCCTGACCGTCTGCACGATCTCTTCGGAGACCTTGGGCGAGCCATTCACCACACGCGACACGGTCGCCCGTGATACTCCCGCGTGAGCTCCCACCATTTCCAGCGTGGGCGCGGAGTACGTTTTGAGCGTTCGCATTCTTCGCCGGTCCCCGTGTTGTGGCCCCCGGTGGGGGCCCGGTCGCGCGCAAGCGACTCGGGCCCCACCACCAGGGATCCGGTTTGATTTAACCCTTCACTGCGCCCTGCATGATTCCAGCGATCAATTGCTTACCAGCAAAGATGAAGAGCAAGAGAAGTGGAATCGTGGCCAAAAGCACGCCCGCGAGCACGATGGAGTAGTCCGTGAACTTCTCCGCCTGCAGCAAGCGTAGCGCCATCGGCAGCGTGGGGTTTCGATTGTTGAGCACGATAAACGGCCAGAAGAAGTTGTTCCAGGTCGACACGAACGTGAACAGTCCCAGCATCGCCGCGGCCGGGCGCGCGGCGGGAAGCGCCACGTGCCAGAACGTGCGAATCATCGAGCACCCATCCACACGTGCCGCCTCGATCAACTCGGTAGGCAGCGACTGCGAGAGGTATTGAGTCATCCAGAAGACACCGAACGCAGTCACCAATGCCGGCACGATGACGGCGGGCAGGTGCCCGGTCCACCCGTACTTTTGCATCAGGATGTAGAGCGGAACCACTCCCAGCTGAACCGGAACGGCCATCGTCGCGACCACGGCCACAAGCAAAGGGCCCGAGCCCTTGAATCGCAACTTCGCGAAGGCAAAGCCAGCCAATGTGGACAGAGCCACGGTGGAGGCCGAGACCGACACCGCGACGATGACAGAGTTGCCGACTGCCTTCCAGAAGTTCACGGAGGGGCTCTCCATGACGTACTGCGCGTTCTTGAGGAAGTTCCCTCCAGGCAGCCACGACATGTTGGGGTCGTTGAGGGTGAACGAGTCACCCGAACCGATCAGAAAAGACCAGTAGAAGGGGAATACCGACGCGATGAGAACCACCGCGAGCACCGCGTAGACAAACCTCGGTGGTGATCCAGCCCGGCGGGACTTTCGAGCCCTGGCGGCCATTACTTGCCTCCTACTTGTGCGTACTTCTGCGAAATCTTCTTGGACTTCTTCACCGCATCTTCACCGGAGACAAACCTTCGTGTGACCCAGGTATTGAACAAAGTGATGATCATGATGATGATGAACAAGAGCCAAGCGACAGCGGCCGCACGGCCAAAGTCAAAGTCGAGCCAACCCATGTTGTACATGTAGAGCGTGATGGTGAGCCATTGCTTGTTGGCGCCGCCTCGACCGAACGAGTCGTAAATGAGCGGCTCTTCAAAGATCTGCAGCCCACCGATGGTCGACATGATGATCACGAAGATGAGCGTGGGACGAATCTGCGGAATCGTCAGCGAGGTGAACCTGCGCGCGACACCAGCGCCGTCAACCTCCGCTGCCTCATAGAGGTCACGAGGAACGGCTTGCATGGCCGCGAGCAGGATAAGGGTGTTGTACCCCGTCCACCTGAAGTTCACCATGGTGGCGATGGCCATGTGGCTAGGGATCACGTCCGTGTGCCACAGGATCGGGTCGATGCCGATATTCCCGAGCAAGGTGTTGATGAGTCCGAACTTGTCACCAAACATGTTCGAGAAGATCAACGCCACCGCGATAGGGGCCACGACGTACGGCAGGAGAACGCCCATCCGCCAGAAGGTCTTCGCCCTCAGGTTGGTGTCCAGCATGGCGGCGATCAGCGTCGCGGCGACAATCTGGGGCACAGAGGAGAACAAGAAGATAGAAAAGGTGTTGCGAAGAGCCTTCCAGAAGTTCGGATCTTGGAGGACCCAGGCGAACTGGTCAAACCCGACGAACGTACCCGTCCCACGAATGTGGTCCCAGTCCTGCACTGAAATAAACGCGTTGTACAGAATCGGGAAGATCCCTGTGACCGCGAAGACCAGGAAGAAGGGGGCGATGTAAAGGTAAGGCGAGTACTTGACGTCCCAGCGTCCGCGGCGCTGACGCCACGTCAGAGGCAATTGGTTGCGAGACCGATCCTCTGGGGTCTTCACGCCGTCAGGCTCGGCAATGATGCTTGACATGGAGGTCCTTCGTGAGAAGTGGAGGGTGCAACGATCCGGGCCACCCGTAAAGGCGTGGCCCGGACCCGAGCATTAATTAACCGAGCGCTTCGATCTCCGTCAGAGCCTGAGCCCATGAGGTCGCTGCGTCCTGCGAGCCATCCTCAACACGCGTCAGCGCGTTCTGGATGACGTCGTTCACCTTGAAGTAGTTCGCGCCCTTGAAAGGCGAGACCGACACGGCAGCGGCACGGTTCTTGAAGATCGTGCCAAGCGAGTCGGAGTTGAAGAACGACGCGTTGGTCGGCTCATCGCCGGCGGCCATTGCGGTGTTCAGTGCAGCCTCGTCGTCAAGTGCGACCATCTGGCTGGGGAACGTACCTGCCTCAGCAAGCGCCTTGAGCTGCTGCTCAGGAGCGGTCAGCCAGTCAGCGAGTGCCGTTGCAGCTTCAACGTTCTTGCCATCGGCAGGAACGGTGAGGTAAGAGCCACCCCAGTTACCGCCACCGCCGGGGAAGACGTCTGCGACGTTCCACGTGGTGATGTTGGCTGCGTTGCCCTTGATGACGCCGAGCATCCAGCCTGGGCACAGCATGGTGGCGAATCCGCCGTTTGCCATGCCTGCGTTCCAGTCAGGAGACCACTGGCTGAGGTGAGCGGACTGAGTGGCCGAAGCGGCCGTCAGCTGCAGGAAGATGTCTTCAACTTCCTTGTTCGTGGCCGCGATGATCTCGCCGGTTGCCGGGTCTTCGTACGCTGCTTCGACCTGGTTGATCATGCCCTGGTAGGTGCCACCGGCACCATCAAAGAATGCCTTGCCAGTCGCGTCGTTGTACTGCTGGCCGACCTTGAAGTAGGTGTCCCAGTCGCCTTCGAGCAACGCTGCAACGTCGGCGGGGTCGGTCGGAAGACCAGCCTCTTCGAAGAGTGCGGAGTTGTAGCAGACGGCCTCGGGGCCGATGTCCGTTCCGTAGCCGATGAGGCGTGCGTCTGCGTCAGTTGCCGCAGCAGTCTTCCAGTCAAGCCAGCGGCCATCAACGGAGGGAAGCTCAGCGAGCTTGTCCGAGTACTGCATGACCTCAGGAAGCCAGTCAACCTCGATGGCTTCGACGTCAGAAAGACCGCCGGCGCCGAGCTTGGCGAAGTAGTTGGTGCGGGCGTCGTTAGACGTTGCAGCAACGTTGTGGACAACAGTGACACCCGGGTTCAGGTCCATGTACTCCTGAAGCATTGCGTCCGAGTAACCGAAGTTGTTGAACGTAGCAACGGTCAGGGTGATGGGCTCCTGGGCGGCCGGTGAGGCACCGTCCGAGGAAGCGGGGGTCGTGCTCTCTGAGCTGCTGCAACCAGCGGCCAAGAGTGCGAATGCCGTGGCGCCAGCGGCGATGCCGAGGGCCTTGTGGCGGCGTGAGAAGCTCACGTTCACTCCTTTGTGATGTAGGGATGAAACCGATCCGGTGAGAGCGCTCTACTCCCGTGTGAGAGCGCTCCCTTGAATCGCCATAACCGTAAGGCGGGGCGGCCATCCGCGTCAACTGTGCGGGGCGTTCCGAGACGTTTCGACATTGAATCGTTACCTACCGGATTCAATTGCCCCGTCTAGGCGGACATTGATCCGGTTCGATCAACTGGCGGCGCTGAGGAGCACGCCGTCGGGCTTGGGTCGGATTCCTAGAGACGTTGGCCCCTTGCGGCCGCTACTGCGCGCGTCAGATCTTCATGACAGAAGACTTGAGCGTTCTACGCTCAAGTCTTATAATGGAGTCGAGTGGCCGGCTCGCGCCCCCTGTTTGCGGCACATGAATGCCGCGCAGTCCGCGGCACCACTCGCACACACAGCGAGCATGTGACGGCTCGCAAGCAACTCAAGATTGAAAGGAAGTTGAACCATCATGAGACGCGAACTTGCAAGGCCTGTTGGGGCCGCTATGGAACTGCCCGCATGGCAGGACGATGTGCAACGTGTCTTCCGCCAGTTCTTCTCGGACGCGGACGCGAGCCTTACGGGAGCCTTCAGCCCCGCGCTCGACGTCGAGGAGAGCGACAACGACTTCACCCTTCACATCGAGGTGCCCGGCGTACGCCCCGAGGACGTCGAGGTGTCGATCGAGGAGAACATGCTGACGGTCGCGGGGTCACGTGATTTCTACGCCGAAAGGGACGCCGAAGGATTCCGGCGTGTCGAACGCCGCTTCGGTCGTTTCCACCGCGCAGTCCGGTTGCCCGATCGAGTCGACCCTGATGCGGTGACTGCGTCGTATAAGGACGGCATGCTGACCGTCACAGTGCCCAAATCAGAATCTGCTAAGCCCCGCAAGGTCGCGATCGCCACGGCTTAGTTCCGGGGGTCTACCTGCAAGTCACGTGCAGGCACGGCGCCACCACGCGCGCGGCGAGAGCCTCCCGCTCGTGGTGGTTGCCTGACCACCCCTGATGGCAAGACCCGCCTTAGAGTTCGCGCTTGGCGATGGTCGCTTGAGCAATCACGCGAGTCCCTTGATAGATCACCAAGGACTGACCCGCAGCAACCCCTCGCATGGGTTGGTCGAGTTCAACGAGCATTCGATCTCGCCCGGCATCGTCAGGGCCGAGCCTCACGGACCCCGCGACGGGCTCGCCATGCGCCCTCACTTGAGCAAGACACTGCGTCGGATCGACAGCGGGTACGTCGTGGGCGAGCCAGACCACGTCTTCACCCACCAGTTGCCGGACCGACAGGAGCGTCTCGGGGCCCACCACCACCAGGTTGCGCACGGTATCGACCTCGGTCACGAAGCGCGGCGCCCCGTCTGCGGCCGGGCGCGGCAAGCGCAGACCCTTGCGCTGCCCCACCGTGTAGGCGTAGGCGCCGGTGTGGGCGCCGACGACCTCACCAGCCTCATCGACGATCTCACCCTCGCTTTGCCCCAGTGCGCGCTCGAGAAAGCCCTTGGTATCGCCATCGGCCACAAAGCAGATGTCGTAGGAGTCCGGCTTATTACTCACGCCCAACCCACGGGCCGCAGCCTCGGCCCTGACCTTTGACTTCGACTCGATATCCCCCAGCGGGAACATCGCTTGCGCGAGTTTCTGGGGCCCCATCACCGCGAGCACGTACGACTGGTCCTTGGCAGCATCTGCCGCCCTATGCAATTCACGGGTTCCGTCATCACGCATCACGATGCGCGCGTAGTGCCCCGTCGCGACGGCATCGAAGCCCAGGGCATCGGCGCGCTGAAGCAAGGTGTCGAACTTGATGTGCTCGTTGCAACGCACGCACGGGTTGGGGGTACGACCTGCCGCGTATTCACTGAGGAAGTCGGTGACCACAAGGTCATGGAATTCGTCACTGAGATCCCAGACGTAATACGGGATGCCGAGCTTTTCCGCGGCCCGGCGTGCGTCGTTGCTGTCCTCGATGGAACAGCAACCTCGTGACCCCGAACGGTACTCATCGCGATTGCGGCTGAGCGCCATATGGACGCCCACCACCTCATGGCCGGCGTCAACAACGCGCGCGGCGGCGACAGCGGAATCGACTCCGCCTGAGAGGGCTGCGAGGACGCGCAAGGGGACACTCCTGGGATAAAGGGGGACTGTGCCATGGTACGCGGATCTCTCGGCCACTCTCAGAGAGTGGCGTCAGCGCACAGCCGCCGCTCGCGCAACGACCTCGGGAAGAGCGGCGATGACGGCATCGACATCGGCCTCCGTTGACGTCCAACCGAGGGAGAACCTGAGCGTCGACGTTGCGTCGGCCTCAGAACGTCCCATCGCGAGCAACACGTGGCTCGCTTGCACTACCCCGGCAGTACACGCGGAACCCTGGGACGCATCGATGCCGCGGGAATCAAGCCCATAGAGCAGAGCGTCGGCATTTGCTCCGGGAAAGGTGAAGTGCACAATATGCACCCCCCTCCCAGAAGTGGGTCGTGACGTACCCGGATCGGGTCCGTTGAGGACCGCAGTGGGACATGAGGTACCCGCGCCAGCGATGAACCGTGCTGCCAGGCCGCGTAGCCGTGTTGCCTCCGAGTCCCTCGCGGCGACCGCGTGCTCAAGCGCCACGGCGAATGCCGCGGCTCCCGGTGCATCGAGCGTCCCCGAGCGGACGCGACGCTCTTGCCCACCCCCGTGAATGAGTGGCACCAGCCGCACATCGCGCCGCGCCACAAGTGCGCCGATGCCAACGGGCCCGCCAAGTTTGTGCGCACTCACCGCCATCGTCGCCAGTCCGCTCGCCGCGAAGTTCACGTCCTCATACGCGATCGCTTGCGCTGCGTCACTGTGCACGGGTACACCCGCGCGCGCCGCAAGTTCCGCGACCTCTGCAATCGGCTGGATGGCGCCAACCTCGTTGTTGACCCATTGGACTGATAAGAGTGCGGTCGCGGGCCCGTTCACGGTTAGCTCGCGAGCCAACCAGTCCAGATCGATCATTCCCTCCCGGCCCACGGGGATCTCCGCTACGGGTACCTGTTGACCCACTGCGAGCCAACGCGCGGGATCTAAGGAGGCGTGGTGTTCTACTTGGGTGGTGATGAGCCGCTTGCGGTCCGGATCGGCCGCGATCGCAGCCCACACTCCACCCTTGATAGCGAGGTTGTTCGCTTCGGTCGCGCCAGAGGTGAAGATCACTTCGGTGGGGTGAGCGCCCAGAGCAGCAGCAACCCTCTCGCGAGCATCGTCAAGCAAAGCCCTCGCGCGGCGGCCGGAGGCGTGAAGCGACGATGGGTTTCCGACCTCGAGCGAAGCCTCCACCCACGCGTCGCGAGCGGCAGGGCGCATCGGCGTGGTTGCGGCGTGATCGAGGTAGTGGCGCACGCGACCATGGTAGGCGGCGCCGCGCGTGGGACTCCAGGCATGTGCCCTTACGAAACACGCGAGTACCGTGGCAGCAGACGTTCCTTGGAAGGAGTTTCACGCATGGCCACCTGGTTCATTACCGGTTGTTCCACGGGAATTGGGCGTGCCACCGCCGAGGCAGTCGCTCGGCGCGGGCACATCGTTGTCGCCACGGCGCGGCAGCCTCACACTCTTGACGGGCTCTGCGCGGACTACCCGGGCTTGGTGATTCCACTCGCCCTCGACGTCACTGACGATGCCTCAGTCAACGCAGCTGTCGACACGGCACTCATCGCCGTTGGCCACATCGACGTTCTGGTCAACAACGCTGGTATTGGGTACTTTTCAACAATCGAAGAGTCTGACAGTGAAGATGCGCGAGCCATGATGGAGGCCAACTTTTGGGGAGTGGCACGCGTCACCACTGCGCTGCTCCCCCACCTCCGTGATCGCCGCGCTGGCCACATTCTCACGATCTCATCGATCGCTGGCGTGCGCGGCTCGGCGGGTCTCGGCTACTACTGCGCCACGAAGTTCGCCGTCTCGGGATTCATGGAGGCGCTCGCTGCGGAGGTAGCGCACTTGGGCATCCGCATCACCGTGATCGAACCCGGGCCCGTGCGCTCACTGTGGATCCCGTCGGGCGGGAAGAAGGAGGATATCTTGCCCGACTACGAGCCCGTCATGCGGCCGTTCTGGGATCGCATTCACAGCCTTCCAGGCCACCAGCCGGGCTCGCCTGATGCCCTTGCCGAGGCCATGCTCGCGCTAGTGGACGCCGCTGAGCCTCCCCTGCACTTCATCGCAGGCGCGCATGCGCTCCAGGGAGCGCGCACCAAAATTGAGCGCCTGGCGGCCGATGTTGACGCGTGGGAAAACCTCACGCGCACGGTAGACCGCCCCTCTAGCTCTTGGATTCCAGCGATCGTCGCAACACCGAGTGGAAGGTGTGGGCGA
>SWCB01001298.1_pt1 | contig 26770 bp, 24 predicted proteins | sample 4692901 | NCBI WGS metagenome assembly SWCB01 (sample SAMN10267276, study PRJNA491770) | bioreactor metagenome | isolation source: DHS bioreactor inoculated with subseafloor sediment | place: Japan: off Shimokita Peninsula | collected 2006-08 | reverse complement strand
TCGGATAGTCGTTAGTCGGATAGTCGTTAGTCGGATAGTCGTTAGTCAGATAGTCGTTAGTCGGATAGTCGTTAGTCGGATAGTCTAAGGTCTTTAGTGTTTAGCGTTTCTCATTCTTTGTGCAAGACACTCAGGACTAGTAAGATACTCGCAACTATTTGTTCCTAATTTCGTCCCAACTCATAGTCTGCAGTCAGCAGTCGCTTCGTTCGCCTAAATCGCCCCATCATTTCGTTCGCCCAATCGCTTCATTCGCCCAATCGCCCAATCGCCCTATCGCCAAAGTCGCCCCTTCGCCAAAGTCGCCCCCTCACCTAAGTCGCCCCCTCGTCTAAGTCGCCCCTCGCAAAGTCGCCCAATCGCCCTGTTTCATCGTTAGGCAAATATAACTACCTGTAAATCAATAATTAAAAATTTATTTTTATAGAAAATTATCGTCAAAGATTCTTGCTTCGTGAAATTATTTTTATTTATACCAAATATGAATAAGAAAAAATGTTAATTTTATCCAGTTTTTGGCATTCAGCCTTTTTCAACTATAAATTTAAAATGATCTGGTGCCAAAAGGATTGGTTAGCCCATGAAATATAGCGAAATGAGAGATAACGACAGACTGAATTTTGAAACGGTAAAGTCCATTTTTACCGATTACCTTGAGAGTAATGGCCATCGCAAAACGCCTGAGCGCTATACTATTCTCAAAGAGATATATGAAACTGAAGGGCATTTCGACATTGAAACCCTTTACATTCAGATGAAAAACAATAAGTACAGGGTAAGTCGGGCTACCTTGTACAATACCATTGAGCTTTTGCAAAACTGCAACCTGGTTACCAAGCATCAGTTTGGGAACAATTGTTCGCAGTTTGAGCGTTCATTCCGTTTTAAGCAGCACGACCACTTCATTAACCTCGACAATGGCAAGGTGCTTGAATTCTGCGATCCCAGACTTCACGAGATACAAACCGCTGTTGAGAAAATGCTGGGAGTAACCATCACCAGTCATTCACTCACCTTTTTTGGATACATGAATGACCAGGAAAAAAGTTCAGATGCGGCCCCGGATTTAAAAGCTAACAAATTTGAACAATAAGACTTTACCCGGGATACGCTGTTTCTTCCTGAATGCGATGAATCATAAAGCCACCATTCAAGCGGTTAGATCTTCTTCTAATTTATTGGCGAATTAATTCTTCCCATTTGTTGGTTCATGCCCTGTATTTCGTATTTTTGTCCATGCATTGCAATTCAATATAAATCATTGACGCATTTGCATTATGAATTCTAAAGGTGAAGCCTTTAAACCGGCCTTCACCTTCATTGTGTTTGTTGATTAATTTTGAGAAATGAAAGTTGATGTGCTTATAGGCCTCCAATGGGGAGATGAAGGAAAAGGAAAGATTACCGATGTACTAACCCCTGAATATGATATCATAGCACGTTTTCAGGGCGGGCCTAATGCAGGTCATACGCTAGAATTCAACGGTATAAAACATGTGCTTCACACCATTCCAAGTGGTATTTTCCATCCGGATAAAATCAATGTTATCGGAAACGGTGTTATTATTGATCCATATACCCTGGCAAAAGAAATCAAGAAGTTAAGGGAACGTGGGGCAGAGCCTACCCGTAATCTCCGGATTTCAAAGCGAGCCCACCTTATTGTGCCCACCCACAGGTTGCTCGACAATGTTCAGGAAGCCGCGAAAGGTACATCCAAAATTGGCTCTACACTCAAAGGTATTGGCCCAGCTTATACCGATAAAACAGCAAGGCATGGCCTAAGGATTGGCGATGCACTCAGCCCCAATTTTAAAGATCAGTTTTATACTCAAAAAGCACTGCACCAAACCATTATCGAATCCTATAAGCCTTCTCAGGAGTTGCTCTCAATTGAACAAATGAGTGCCGACGATTATGAGAAGCTATGGTTTGAAGGGCTTGATTATATTTCTGATATTCCATTGATTGACAGTGAGATATTTTTAAACCAAAGCATCAGGGAAGGAAAGAAAATTCTGGCCGAAGGCGCACAGGGCACAATGCTTGACGTTGATTTTGGCACTTATCCTTTTGTTACCTCTTCCAACACCATTACAGCGGGAGTTTGCTCCGGACTTGGCATCTCTCCACAGTCGATTGGCCGGGTTTTTGGGATTTTTAAGGCTTACTGCACCCGCGTGGGCAGTGGCCCATTCCCAACCGAACTTTTGGATGAAACTGGTGATGAACTTCGCAAACAGGGGAATGAGTTTGGCTCAACCACTGGCCGTCCACGTCGTTGCGGATGGATCGATCTTCCTGCATTGAAATATGCCGTAATGCTTAATGGGGTTACCGACCTGGTGATGATGAAGGCCGATGTATTGGATGGCCTCGATCAGGTTGGCGTTTGTATAAAATATAAAATAGGAGAGGAGCTGTTTGATATGCCAGCTTACGAAACCATGAATTCCGACATTGTGCCGATGATTGAAAATCATAAGGGTTGGAAAACAGAAATATCCGGCTTCAGGAGATGGAATGAATTGCCCGGGGAACTCAGAGAGTACATTGATTATATCGAAACTGAACTTAAAGCTCCGGTTTCCGTTGTTTCACTCGGACCAAACCGTGAGCAAACCATCGTGAGAAACGTCCTTTAATTCATCTAAAGAATACACTTGAAAGAAATAGCTGAACTCATACGAAAGGACTTTTTGCTTGAACTCAGGCAACGGTATGCCATAAATGGTATATTATTGTATGTTTTCTCAACCATTTTCGTTGTTCAGTTGTGCTTTGGAAGGGTGATTGACGATAAAACATGGGTGGCCCTGTTTTGGATTATCCTTCTGTTTGCGGCATTCAACGCGGTTTCAAAAAGTTTTGCTCAGGAGAGCTCTTCCCGACGGTTGTATTATTTTATGCTGGCCGCACCCGTATCGGTGGTGGTTTCAAAAATGATATACAATGCCTTGTTGATGCTCATGCTGGGCATATTAAGTTTGGGCCTCTACACCGTTTTTATGGGTTTCCCGCAATTCAACCTTAATCTTTTTCTTCCTGCATTTGTTTTAGGTAGTATTGGAATAGCAGCAGCTCTTACTATGGTTTCAGCCATTGCCTCGCGTTCAGGAAACAATCCCGCGCTAATGGCCATACTTGGTTTTCCGGTGGTTTTGCCGTTGCTCCTTATTCTGGTTACTGCTTCGCAGGAAGCGTTGAAAGGAAATATTGAATCCATTAAAATCATCAGTCTTTTATCAGCCCTGCTTTTAATAGATGTTGTAGTTGTTGTTTTGGCGGTTATTCTGTTTCCTTATCTGTGGCGGGATTAACCGATATAAAAACCTGAAAGTATGATAAAAGGAATGTGGTGGAAATTGCTTGGTATTGCCTTGGTGCTTTATTCCATTGTTGCAGGATTGTTGATTGAAGTGCCTGTACTTCCGGTAATCCATCAAACCATACGAAACCTGTTCTATCACGTGAGCATGTGGTTTGCCATGTTTGTAATGTTGGGTACATCGCTGGTTTACAGTATAAAATACCTTTCAGGATTTAAAATCAAGAACGATCTTTGGGCTTCCGGGGCTGCTTATACAGGTATATTTTTTGGAATTCTTGGCCTGCTTACCGGCATGGTTTGGGCAAAGTTTACCTGGGGTGATTTCTGGACAAATGATCCGCAATTGAATGGTGCAGCAGTAAGTATGATGGCCTATCTGGCGTACGCTATTTTGCGGGGTTCCATCGATGAAGCAGCCTTAAGGGCAAGAATATCTGCCATTTACAATATTTTCGCCTTTATGTTGCTCGTTATTTTCCTGGGTGTTTTGCCGCGACTGGCCGAAAGTAGCCTTCATCCCGGCAAGGGCGGCAACACCTCCACTATGGAAGGCCTTGATTTGACCATGCGCATGGTGTTTTATCCTGCTGCCCTTGGCTGGATACTGATTGGAATATGGCTATTGCAGTTGCATGTGCGTAAAACTGCTGTTTTGCAGGGTGTTAACTTAAAAAAGAATGAATTATGATAGGTGACGATAAATTATTTGTGGTAATCCTGGTGATGTTTATCATTTTCCTGGGACTGGGTGTTTACTTGTTTGCACTGGACCGTAAACTTACCAGAATTGAGAAGAAGCAAAAAGAAATCAGCGTTCAATAGAAGATATAAAACAATTCAGGTATTGATTTACCTGATTGGTTTTAATCGTATATTTGTTGTCTGAACCGTAATTTCTTTGTCATGAAACGCATTCATATATTATTACTGGTGGTTGTCGTGGCGGCCATTGGTGTTGTCCTTAGCCTATCTACGAATAGCTCAACTTACGCCGGATTTTCCGAGGCGTCTGAGCATCCGGGGCGTGAATATCACGTTATAGGTACCCTTGCGCCCGGTCATCCCATCGAATACGATGCGCTGAAGGATGCAAACAGCTTTACATTTTATATGCTTGATAACGACAGTGTCGTGCGAAAAGTGAAATTCACCGATACCAAACCCCAGGACTTTGATAAACTTGAACAAGTGGTGGTAATTGGTAAAATGCGCGATGACTACTTCGAGGCGCATAAGATGAACCTGAAATGCCCGTCAAAATACAACAAAGATCAGGTGCCTGAGGAATATACAAATACCAATAATGGCGCTACTTCCGAGAAATAGCTTCCCGTTCTAGAATTCAAACTCCAGGCTGATATCATCTGCCCAAAATTCACTTTTCTTTTTATTCCACAAGTAAACCTTCAATTTATCAGAAGGTTTCAATGAGTCGGGAAGCGTAAAGGTTGCGCTCACTTTCTCCCATTTATTGGCTGTAGGAACAAATTCGGTAATTGGATAATTCCTGTAATAATCTATTGTTCCTATGGAGGCTACTACATAGCCTGTAGGGAAAGGTTCCATTGCATAAATCATCGCGTTAAAAGTAACGCGTTTGGGGGTGCTCTCCGCAATATAACCGAATTTTTGCTCATAAACCACACTAAATTCATTGCTCTGGTCTAATTTGCTGGCTTTCGTTCCTGAGAAGGCCCTCCCTTCAACTACTGTTTGCAGGTTGTTCCATGTATTGGGATTTTCTGACATCAATGAATCCGGATGCTCCAGATAAGTTGCAAATATTACCATTTCAGGATATTTGTCTTTGTCTGATAATGGTGTAATGCAACTACTTACGATGGAAAGTGAAATCAGAAAAAAAGGAAGAAATCTCATGTATTGGTTTTTTTGATGTAGTTCCAGATAAGTAAAGCGCATTCAATTTAGTCTGATTCAATAGGCAATAGACAGTAAACTAAACCATGTGTTTGCCGATCAAAAGTACAAACAAAATAAGATTAATCATGCACAAATGAATGTGCCGGTTAACATTTTATCCCTGGAATACATTTGGCCGTTGAAATCAGATAATATTTTTGTAGAATCATCCATGTGTTTTTTTATCTGTAGCTGAATAAAATGCGGGGCGATGATAGGGTCACCTGATACCTGTAATCATTCTAATTAACAAAATTTCAGTACCTTTGGGTGCGGACATACTTAAAGTAATATCTTTGCCGTATAAATGTGCCATCCAATTTATAAACACAATAAAAAACTAAAATCATGAGTGAATTTTTGTCATCTGAAAAATTAATGCAACTGGAAGACAAGTACGGTGCACACAACTATCATCCACTGCCGGTCGTTTTGGCCAAAGGGGTAGGTGCCCGCGTTTGGGATGTTGAAGGAAATGAGTATTTTGATTTTTTATCGGCTTATTCTGCTGTGAATCAGGGTCATTGTCATCCAAAGATCATTTCTGCACTCACTGAACAGGCCAATAAGATGACCCTCACCTCCAGGGCGTTTTTCAATGATTCATTGGGCGTTTATGAAAAATTTATTACCGAATTCTTTGGATACGATAAAGTATTGCCAATGAATACCGGAGCCGAGGCCGATGAAACCGCATTGAAGCTATGCCGCAAATGGGCTTATACGAAAAAAGGAGTTGCTGAAAACAAAGCTAAAATCATCGTTTGTGAAGGAAACTTTCATGGCCGTACCATAACTATTGTTTCTATGTCAACTGACCCAGATTCCTATGGCGGATTTGGTCCTTTCACGCCAGGTTTTATAAAAATCCCATACAATGATCTGAATGCATTGGCCGAGGCATTGAAAGATCCGGATGTTGCCGGTTTCCTGGTTGAGCCTATTCAGGGTGAGGCTGGTGTTTTTGTGCCGGATGAAGGTTATCTGTCAAAAGCCTATCAAATGTGCAAGGATAAAAATGTGCTTTTTATTGCTGACGAAGTACAGACTGGTATTGCCCGCACAGGTAAGTTGCTGGCCTGCGATCACGAAAATGTTCGCCCCGATGTTCTCATTCTTGGTAAAGCACTCTCGGGCGGCGTTTATCCTGTTTCTGCTGTTCTTGCCGATGATGAAATCATGATGGTTATTAAGCCCGGTGAACATGGTTCAACCTTTGGTGGTAACCCTGTTGCCGCTCATGTTGCCATGGCTGCATTGAGTGTTGTAAGAGATGAAAAATTAGCCGAAAGAGCTGAATATTTAGGAAATATTTTCCGCGAAGAGATGAGGGCAATTAAATCAGATATGATTACCCTGGTGCGTGGAAAAGGTTTACTTAATGCCATCATAATTAAGCCCAAGAATGGCAAAGAAGCCTGGGATGTTTGTGTTAAAATGAAGGAGAATGGTGTTTTGGCTAAGCCAACCCATGGCGATATCATTCGTTTTGCTCCACCTTTGGTAATTTCTGAAGAAGATTTGCGTGAAGCCATCGCAAGGATTACAAAATCAATTTTATTCTTTGAATAAGCGTTTGTGAAGTATTGTCCTAACAGGTTTTCTTCTAACCTGTTAGGTCTTAATCGTACTTGAATATTATATGTGGCCTAATAGGTTTTCTTCTAACCTGTTAGGCCTTTCTTGTCCTTTATATTATTATAAGGGGATGTAAACCTAACAAGTCGAAAGAAGACTTGTTAGGATAGTTCCAGGATTGTCCTGACAGGTCTTCTTCCGACCTGTCAGGTCTGCAAAGATGTTCCTGTTTAATTTCAGGATTGACCTTACAGGTTTCTTCAAACTTGTTAGACCTTTCTTGCCATTTATTTACCTTTTCTCCAGCTTCTTCACCCCGAAAAAATCCTTCCCCAATATCTTCACCAGGTATATGCCTTTTGGCAAAAAGCTCAAATCCAGCGCCTGGTTAACACTGGTTTTATGAAGGACTTCCTTCCCTGTAACATTGTAAATGCTGATTTCGAGGGGTGAACTTATTCCGTTGATTGAAAAATACGTCATCCCGTTGGTTGGATTGGGGTATATGTTTATTTCATGCTCAGCCAATCCTGGCATAGTTATTCCAACATTAAAATCAATTGGCGTTCCCCATTCAACGTCGCCCTTTTTGTAATAAACCAGTTGGCGATCCATTTCATCCCACGAAAAATTACAATGATAATATGGGCCGCCCAGCCCTTTAATGTATTCCGGGCTGTATAAGCAACCATCCACTATAATTGTTGAATAGCAAGTGTCCATGGAAGGTACTACACAATATATGCTGCCCAACAATTTATTGATGTTATGCGGGCCTTGTCGTAAATGGTTTACGTCATATCCTTCCCAAATGAAATTTACTGAATAAGCAACACCCGGTAAAACGTCAAAATCAGGATAAAAACCAACGTAAAAATCAATTGTATCAATGGTTGCGGTGAATGTATTGTTCCCAGAGTCATCAAGTGAGTGTTTTATCTTTTCCTCTATCTCATAAACAATGGTATCGCCCAGAATTTGTTTACCCAGTATTCTTTGGAGGGTTTGTATATTGAAATTGTAATTAATGGATGTTGAGCTTTCTTCTGTATGCAGGATGTCGCCGATTTCATAATCATGTACCTCTTTCCAGTTGAGGTCCTGAATGCCGGCTTCGGGCTGATTAAAACCAACAAGGGTCATTTGCTGCAACTGATCTAAAAAGAAACCCACACTATATTGGGGAAAGTTATAGAAATTAGGGGTCTTTAGCATCCCGTAATCTTTTGAAAGTACAACCTGGAATGCATTTACAGGATGGTCAATGTTTTGGCCATCTGCATTTATGGCCTGAAATGAAATGGTTTTCAAAGTATCAGTAAGTCCAAGTACTTCACCTTCCTCAATGGATGAAACCGTTGCCCTGAAACTAAGCGATGCCGAGGTGTAGCAAATCCAGGTTTCATTCAGATTGGCTTGTGTTTTGATGGTTACAGGTTCATTGTTGATGTTATAAAAGACACTTTCTCCGTTTGGCCGGTTTAGTATTTCGTTCCCCAGCCATGATGGACCCTCTGGAATAAAGCAGTAATCAACATTAACTGCCTGGAGGTTTTTTAGTAAATGAAATATGACATCATCGCCTTGCGGGCTCACTGAATCTATACGCATTCCGTAAATATAACCTTCCGTACCTTCATAAAGAAAGGTCTTTTCTGTTTGTAATACGCTGTAGTTTTGGGCAAATACCACGCTACCCATTGGCATGATTGCAAGAAATAATGCCACGCTAAAAATCCGTAAGGTTGTTTTCATGCTGGGATTACTTTATTGTTTCAACAAATATAGAAAGATTTGTTATGATTTCCTATTGGTAAATTTTTAATATTTTGCCTTCTGATTTATTCATTTGTGGCAAAAAAAAAGCTGCTCCATTTCTGAAGCAGCTTTTTAATCAATATATCCGTTATTATTTTTTCAATAAATCGCGGATTTCAGCAAGTAATTCCTCTTCCTTGGTTGGAGCAGGAGGGGCTGCAACTTCTTCGACTACCTCTTCTTTTTTCTTAAGCGAATTCATGCCCTTGATGGCCATGAAAATTGCAAAGGCAATGATCAGGAAGTCAACTACATTTTGGATAAACATCCCATAATTGAGGGAAACTGCCGGAATTACTTCCTCCCCCTGGATCACAGCTTCCTTCAATACATAAGTCATGTCTTTAAAATCAATACCGCCCAACAACAGACCCAAAGGTGGCATTAAAACATCACTTACAAACGATGAGATGATTTTTCCAAATGCACCTCCAATGATAATACCTACTGCCATGTCAACAACATTGCCGCGCATGGCAAAAGCTTTGAATTCGTCAATCATTTTCATAATATTTGGTTTTAAGGGTTTAATTAAAGATGTTTATTGTGGTTTTACAGTGGCTTTTTTTTGAGTGATTGAATAATTAAAGCCAACGCCAAAGGTTTGTTTGAACTGGGTGCGTGGGGCCTTGTTCCCATTTTTATCCGCAATCAGGATATCATGATCGTAAATGGTTTGGAACCCAATGTAGGTGGAAATGTATTTGGTTGCTTTCAATATGAGTAGTGCTTCCCAATTTATATCAATGTTCTGCGGCCTGTCAATATAATTGGAGAACATTTCCAGTTTGGTCTTCAAACTAATGTTGGTAGTCAGGTCTTTTTCAAGGGTTGCTTTAAACGCAGCACCAAATTCAGGCTTTGTTTTCTTGCCCGGATCAAGTCCATAGTTAACCGAAAGCAATGTATCATTTACAACAACAAGTCTCCCGGTAAGTGGCAACAAGGAGATGGAAAGAAAAGGATAGGGCTTATAGTCGAGACCCAAACCAAGCATAAAATATCCCGGGGCCATAAACTTTGAAATCAATACGGAAGAATCGTTGGGGAAGTAGTTATACCCATTATCAAATTGTGTCTTAAAGTTAAAGTTGGCACTCAAAAACAGGTTTTTGGTAATGATGTTGTGCCCCCATTTGGAAACCAAGTCAATTTTATCGTCACTTTTCCTGACAGAGTTACTGCCTAGTTTAACCATACCATAAGCCATGTCCAGCGAGTTGTCCCATGTGGTTTTGCCTTGCTTCAGGTTGGCTGTTAAGTTAAGGAATGAGTTGCCTCCAAAACTGTTTTCACCTCCCGCAGCCCAATTGGTAAGTGAAACCTGTGAGAACGAAAGTGAGGCTTTTGTGCCTAAGGTCCATAGTTTTGTGGTGTCCTGAGTATGACCCAACGCAAAAGAAGAACTCAGCGCGGCAATGCAAAGGATAAGGATTGTTTTTCGCATAAAAAAAATGGTTTGATGTTAATAGCCTCCGTAACTGGATTTTATAGTTGGATTAAAAATGCCTTCAGGGCCACTTTCGAGGCTGAAGTTGATGGAAATACTCATTCTTGTACGCACAGCAAGGTTGTTTTTTATACCCGGCATCCATTTTATCAATCGGACTAAACGAATGGCTTCTTCGTTACAGCCCGCTCCCAGGGAATTAAGAATCCTGAGGTTTGATATTTTGCCGTGTGGTTCAACTACAAACCCGAGTTTAACAGTCCCGCTAAGATTTTGTTTAATGGCAGCCTCAGGGTATTTCAGATTGGCCGCAATATACCCGGCAAGATTTATTGCCGGATTTGTAAATATCGGCGTTGGCATTTTGTCTAAATTCCTGTAATAGTTTATAACACCCGAGGTGTCCACTGGCTCATAGGGATATAAATGAAATGTGTAACCCCTTTTGCGGCAAAGCTTTGCGTATTTTTTAAGGTTAAATTCAATTTCAAAAATTCCTGAATCAGCAACCGGAATTCCGATTTTTGTGGCGGGCTCCCATTCAATCATGTAGAAAATCCGAAGGGTTTCCTGATCACAATCCGGTGAAACCTTGTTTAATAAAATGATGTGTGTAATTTGTCCTTTTTCATTGACGAAATATTTTATCTGACAATTTCCTTCAGTTTTTGCCTGAAATGCCATTTCAGGATAGATCAATTCCTGGTCAATGAAATACTTCAACTGGCTTTTCCCACCTGCCGGTGCGCTCGGCAGAACATCCTGTGCCCTTAGGGGGTTAAGCGATAGAGCAAGTGATAGCAACAATAAACTAATTCTGCCCATTTCATGTGCTGATTAGGTTTTGAAGTAAAAATACAAAAAGTTCATGGAATAGCCAAGTATTCACTTTTTTAACTTCCTGGAAACATGAATGGATTTTTGCAACTATTTCAACCTTATTTTATGTCAGGCAATGAGACTGGCGGAATTAATTGCTGTGAAAGCTTATCAAATTTCCCAAATTCAGGTTTTTGGAGTTTGAAGGCTATTCGGCCTTTGTCCATCATGCTCAGGGTGTGGCACACATTGGTCAGGGTTTCGGGGATGTGCGAACTCAAAATTACCGTTTGCCCGTTTTCTGATAGTTTTTGTATAATCTGCCGGGCTACTTTCACTGTTTCGAAATCCAATCCATTGAAAGGTTCATCCAATATGAGTATCGGTTTATTCAACGCCAACATGCCCATGAGGCTTAGTTTTTTTTGCATGCCGGTTGAATAATTGTCCACCACTTCGTTGAGTGGTAGGTGAAAAACTAAATTCCACTTTTCGACATCAAAAACCCTATTTCTGAAAGTGAAAATCTGCATGTATTCCCTGCCGGTAATCATGGGATAAAAAACCGGGTGGGTTTCCATCAACCCAACATTTTGGTGATTAATGGCTTTGCCTTCCACTGATATTTTTCCTCTTTTTGTGGTGAGACTGCCTGAAATCAAATTGAAAAGTGTTGTCTTCCCGGCACCATTCATGCCCACCAATCCATGTATCTGGCCAGGCTCAAGTTGCCAGTCCAACTGGTCAGTGACTATAATTTTGTCATAGCTGAATGAAAGATTATTGATTTCTAACATAAATTACTGTTGTTAAACGTTTTGCAGCTTTACGATATAAAACCGGAACCAAAATCAGCGGAAGCAGTGCAATGGGTGGAAACAGAAAACTGAGGTTCAGCAGTAGCAAAATCCCCATGAATATGTTGGTTTTCTCCCCCTGTATGTAAGATGAATATTTAAAAAGGACAGCGCACAACTGAACCAGGAAACTACTAAAAAAAGCCATAAATAATGGCCGGAGGCTTTCAGGGAACTGTATAGAGGCGATCGCTAAGACCGGAACCACAAGTAAGGTAAAGAATAAGGATTGCAGAAGTAATTTTTTGATCAGAAATTCATGAATGGGCCATTGCAAGGCCTGTATCATTTGTTTTTGTTCATGATAACTTTGAAAGTCAGCAACCAATATGGATATAGTGATTATCGAAAGTCCCGACACAACGATTTCGTCATGAAACATAATTGCGATGACCAAAATACTGAGGATTAATAACCATGTTCTCCTTAAACCAGTTCTCCACTCCCACGATTGAGGCGGAAGCAAAGAAAAACTAACTTTTAAGGACGGAAAGTTAATCCTCTTGAAACGATGATTGATATACGAAAGCAGGATTATGCCCAACGCAAGTATCGTAACCGGTATTATATTGAGGGTTATTGCATAAAACAGGGTAAACGGAAGAGTGAACAGCGCGTATTGGGTAATAAAAAATCCTGGCTTATTAAATTGCAGGTTGCGCAATAATGTTTGGTCATCCCTTTTTAGATGTACGCTTGCAAGTGTAAGTACAATAATTATGGATTGAAAGGTAAGTAGCTGTGGGCGTGAAGTATATGCTATGCCGGCCAGCAGGATTGCGATTAAAAATACTGACCTAAACAGGCCCAATTCTCCGAGTATTCTCCAGTACCTTTTAAGGTGAACCCGGCTATGGAACAAGGCAGCTTGTAACATGGCTGTCAGATTCTTTCAAGGGTTTCTGCCTTTACCCAGCCTTTGCTTCCATTGTTGATTTTAATTTCGTTCCATTCGCCTATTTTGTCAATAATCTGAACCTTCAGTCCTTCGTGTATAACAAACAGGTCTATACTACCTTCATCAGGTGAACTTTTTACAGGCAGACTTGGAGCAAAAACGATGGCTGTATTTTTCTGAACGCTTTCGGCATGGGTTTGCCAGGCAAGAAGCCCGGACAGGATGTTGATGAGCAGGATAATAATTCCGGAATAAAAGAATAGTCTTTTCATCAATGAGGTACGCGAAAGAAGAAACAGCGCGATGACAATAAATACAAGGGTAAATGAAATCATCGAAAGCACGGCCCAATGGTTTGTAGAAAGCTTGAACTTGAGTGTATTCCACCAGCGGATATAGAAAAGTTCGGGCAGGTCGTCAATTTTATCTATGCGTTTATTATTTGCAACCATCAGGTTGTAACGGAAGTCTTCATTTCCCGGTTCCAGTTTCAGTGCACGCTCGTAATTGAGGATGGCTTTGGATACTTCCTCATTTTTGAAATAGGCGTTGCCAAGATTATAGTAAATTTCAGGAGAGGCTTGTCCGGTAGCCAGGATATCCTCGTATATGGTGATGGCATTTCCATAAAAACCTGCCATGTAAGCTTTGTTTGCTTTTTCAAAATCTGTCTGCACCTGGGCATGAAGCATCAGTTGGCTTATCAGCAGAAAAATCAACAGAAACGCATTTTTGCTCATGATATTAGGTTTTAGATTGATTATTTAAGCTCCTCCTCGGTGCGGGTAATGACTTCAATGGCCAGCTGGTAAACCTGATCCATGGCTTGTGCCTTGTTCCCCGGAGCAAAGCGTGCATATTCGCAGTTTTTGAGCACTTCAATAAAACGGGTAATCAGTTCTTCTTTTACACCTTTGGCTTTGAGGGCGTCATGTGCAGATTCCATGGAAAGGGTAGCGCGTGGAATGTTGAATTTATCACTCATATATCCCCACAAAGCGTTTGAAGTTTCTGCCCAAAAAGCTTCGTGATTGCCCTGTTTGTGAAAACGTTCGGCAAGTTTGAGCCTTTTTCGTGCAATTCCAGTCGCTTTTTTATTTTTCATGAAAGCGACATTGGCTCGTTTGGCAAGCTCCTTGCGCCATACAATTACAAATATTGCAAACAGCACAGGCACTGTAATCAGCCAAAGTAAGAAGCTCAGGCTCCCGAAAAAGTATTGGTTCAATGGCGAAGTCTGAATTTGCCCCGTTTTGATAAATCGAATATCAGAACCAATGACCTTGAAGTCCTCTTTGTTTGTTGAACTTACCATGTCACCCGAACTTCCATCGCCCTTTTCCACGGTTATATCAAAACCCTGGGTGGTAATGGTTTTATAGGCCTGAGAGGATAGGTCGAAATAGGAAAAAGAAATGGGTTTAATTTTAAATTTCCCGGGGTTTCTGGGAATAATCAAATATTCATAGCTTCGGGAGCCGGTAACCCCGTTGCCTGAGGCAGAAATGTTATCGGTTGTACGAGGATCGTAAACCTCAAAATCAGAAGGGAAAACCACTGCAGGTTTTTCAACAAGTTTGATGTTGCCTTTTCCGGAGATGGAAAATTTAAGGGTAAGGGCTTCATTTGTCTTAAGCTGCTCCCGGTCAATGCTTGCATTTACATTGAATTCACCAACACCGCCGGTAAAATCTCCGGGACGGCTTTGTGATGGCAAGGGTTTGACATTAATCTTTATATCGCTTGATCGTATGGTCGTTTTTACATTCTGATAGGTATTTCCCAGAAAACTATCATTAAAAAAGCTATCAAAAAACGGATCGTTAAAGTTTCTTCGGGCAACTTTACGCTGAATCTGTGCCAGTACATCCATTTCTAATGGGTCTATGGTCAGTGTCCCTGATTTTTGTGCAAACATGGCATCTTTCTTTATTTCAGCCACAACGTATTCCTGTCCTCCAATATTTTCGCGGTACTGATTCAGTTTTTTGCTGTCCTTAATCAGGTCCTGAAGCCAGAAACCAGCCGTGGAAGGGGTGCGGGTGATGCTGTATTCCGCAACGGGAACCCTGGTATAAAGCTTGTAAGTTACAACAATTTGCTCGCCCTGATATGGGTTGGTTTTGCTTGGCACTGCACGGACAAAAAGATCCTTTGCTGTAAGTTCGCCACCTGGTGGTGCCTGACCCTGTTGACCGCCCTGCTGGCCGTTTTGCTGTGGAGGAGGACTGCTGCCTTTGACTACTTTTATGGTAAGCGGATTGGATTGATAAACCTTGCCATCTGAATTTATGCTGGCCGGGGGAATGGTGAAGGTGCCTTCAGTGGTGGCCTGAAGTATATAAGTGAAGGTAAATGAAACGGATTTTGTTATTTGCCCGTTGAACATTTGCATACTTGAGCTTTGCGATTGTTGCGGTCCGCTCAGGGTATTGAAATTCTTTATTGTCGGGGCCCTGAAACCGGAAGCTTCGCCATTGATGCTGAATATTAACCTGAATTGATCACCTACTGAAACCACGTCTCTCGCCGAAGCCGTGAATTCAATATTTTGCCCGAAGGTGGCCGTGTAGGTGAGCAGTAACCCCAACATTGCAATAATCTTCCTGATCTTCATCGGCTTTGTCATTTTTATTCAAGCTGGCTGACTAGTTTTGTTTTAAACTACCAATCCTTTTCTATTTGAACTGCGGTTCCTTTTACTTTTTGTTGATTAACTTTTTCCAGCGTCTTTTGTTCGTCGTTTTTCAAGGCTTGCAACATGCGTTCAGCATCCTGTTTTGAAATTTGAGGTTTATCTTTTGGTTTGTCTTTTTGCTCGTCTTTGCTCTGCGACGGGTTATCTTGCTGATTTTGTTGGTCTTTTTTATCGTTCTTGTCTTTTTGATCGTCTTTTTGATCCTGATTTTGCTGTTGTTGCTGCTGCTGTTGCATTTGCTTCATAGCATAGGCCAGGTTGTATCGTGTGTCCTCATCTTTTGGATTCAGGCGCAATGCCTGTTTGTAAGCTTCAACACTTTCCTGCAATTTACCTCCTTTTAACAGCGAATTACCCAGATTGTGCATAGTTGCTGCTCTTTGCGATGCATCTGCATCCTTCATTAAACGGTCGGCATCTGAAAAATTCCGGATGGCCTCATCATAATTTTCCTGGCGGTATAAGGAGTTTCCCAGATTATAGGAACCTTTTACCGAACCGGGTTTCTGCTCTATGGCCTTGCGGTAATCTATCTCAGCTTCCTTGTATTTACCTTCTTCATACTGCTTGTTGCCCTGCCGGATGAGCGGATTCTCCTTTTGTGCAAAGGTAGGGCTTGCAAAAAGCATTATCAAAAAAAGTAAAGAGATTATTTTATTCATTGTCCTGAACTTTATTGGGGATGAAATATTTTAATTCTTTTTGCCCAACGGCTTTTCCTTTCATTTGTTATAAAATTCAACAAAATGAAAATTAGGGCAAGGGCAATAAAATACTGAAAACGGTCGTCATAGTCGGCATAGCTCACAGCATCAAACGTATTCTTGTCCAATTTGCCAATTTCATCGTAAACCTTTTTCAATCCTGCCTGAGTGTTGCTGGCTCTTACATAAATACCATTGCCGGCCTGGGCAATTTGCTGAAGCATGGATTCGTCGAGCCGGGTGATAATGGTGTTGCCCGAACGGTCTTTTTTGAAACCGGTCATCTGGTTGTTCCTGTATTCAGGAATGGGCGCACCATCTGCCAGTCCCATGCCTATGGTATAGATGTGGATTCCCTTTGAGGCGGCTTCTTTGGCCATGTTCACGGCATCGTCTTCATGGTTTTCGCCATCGGTAATTACAATGATTGCTTTGCCGCCTTTGTCTTCTTTAAATGAAGCCATTCCCATTTCAATGGCCTGTCCAATGGCTGTTCCCTGAACTGGAACAAGATCGGGCTTTATGGTGGCCAGCATCATTTTGGCGGCATTGTAATCGGTGGTTATGGGCAATTGCGTATAAGCCTTGCCGGCGAAAATGATTAACCCAACACGGTCATTCTCCATTTCGTCAATCAGCCTCGACACCGACTGCCGCGCCCTTTCCATGCGACTGGGCTGGATGTCTTGCGCAAGCATACTGTTCGATACATCAATGGCAACCACCAGGTCAATGCCTTTGCGTTGTACTTTCTCAAGCCGCGATCCTATCTGTGGATTTGCCAGCGCAAGAAGAATGGAAGCAACGGTCAACAGGAGCAATATGAATTTTAAGTGTACCCTGAAAGGCGATACATCAAGCATCATCCGCTTCACCACAGCCGCATCGCCGAGCTTGAGTGTAACGCTTTTACGCCATCTCAGGTAAACCCAGAACAAGATAACCAGCAGAGGAAGTGCCAGTAGAAAGTTGATATATATGGGGTGTTCAAATCTAAACATGTTATCAGGTTTTATGCCATTTGTTGTTGATGTTTATCAGGGAAACTTCCTGAACAACGTCATGCCAAGAACAAAATCAAGAACAATGAAGAATAGCGCCCAAAGTGCAAAGGGTAAAAATTCTTCTGATTTTTTACGGTATTCGGTTACATCAATTTTTGATTTTTCCAGTTGATCAATTTCCTGGTAAATCTCTTTGAGTTTGGTTCCGTTGGTTGCCCTGAAGTATTTTCCGCTTGTCATTTCGGCAATTTCTTTAAGCAGGGGCTCGTCTATTCTCACTTCCAGTTGCTGATATTGAGTGCCAAAAGGGGTTTGAATGGGGTAGGGGGCAGTTCCAATGCTTCCCACGCCAATGGTGTAAACCCTTAACCCAAACGTTTTGGCAATTTCGGCAGCCGAAACCGGGTCGATAAATCCGCGGTTATTTTCGCCGTCAGTAAGCAGTATGATGACTTTGCTGATGGCCTGGCTCTCCTTAAGCCGGCTTACAGCGGTGGCCAAACCATCACCAATGGCAGTGCCATCTTCAATCATGCCGCTTTTTATTTCTCCCAGAAGATTTATCAGCACCGGATGGTCGCTGGTGAGCGGGCATTGGGTGAAGCTTTCGCCACTAAAAACCACCAGCCCGATGCGGTCGGTGGGGCGTCCCAGAATAAAATCTTTGGCCACATCTTTGGATGCTTCGAGCCGGTTTGGCCTGAAATCTTCGGCCAGCATACTGCCCGAAATGTCCATAGCAAGCATAATATCAATCCCTTCAATGTTCACATTTTGTCGGGTGGTTGATGCCTGGGGCCGGGCAAGCGCAATAACCAGAAGCGAAAATGCCAGAGCTTTCAAAACAAACTGCAGGTGCCTGAAATAGACCTTGAGCGATTTTCCTGCTGCCCTGAATGCAACATAGCTGCTGATTTGAAGCCTTGGCCGGGTTTCCGTATCTCTAAACCAATACCATACTATGGCAGCCGGTACCAGCAGCAACAGGTAAAGCAATTCAGGATTGGCAAATTTCAGATGGTCAAACATGGCTTAATTTTCTGTTTTAGTCTCTGCCGGAGCGGTTTCTGCTTCGGGTTCTGCTTTTTCGGATTTTAGCTCCGGGGCAGGCTTCGTACTATTAATAATGGCTACGGCCAGGGTATGGCTGATTTCATTTTCCGCACCAATGGGCCGTGCCTTGGCAAACTTCGCCATATCCGAAAGGTTTAGGATTTTTTGAAGGTCTTTCAGTCGTTGCGCATCGGACAAATGATTTTTCATGGCGGATATGATCTCGTCTGAAGTCATTTCAGCAGCATTCACGCCAAAACGGGCCTCAAAATATTCCCTGAGTATATCAGTGAGCCGCGAGTAATACTCTTTAATTTGCCCTTTTTGCCACACTTGTTCCGATTTTAAGGCTTCAAGCTGTTCAAGTGCCAAAACATGGGCTGGTTTGGGCTGACGTAGCGTGAGTTTGATCAATGGCCTCTTCTTTTTTCGGCTTTGATAGTAAAACCATCCAAGCAGGGATAAAAGTGCAATTCCCAGCCCAAGCAATATCCACGGCAGAAAGTCCCTTAAAGTATAAGGTGCGGTCATTACCGGTTTAAGGTCTTTGATTTCAGCCTTCATATCCACGGCCACACTGGAAACTGTGATCAACAGCGGTTCTGTTACACGCAGGTCACTTTCATTTGAACCGGCCTCGAAAATCTTGAACTGAATAGGAGGAATAACCTGGAAACCTGTATCAAACGAAGTAACCACCAATTGCTGGCGAAAGGTAATGTTGCCGGTTTGTGCATCAATAATACTATCAATGGTGCTTTTGCTGATAATTTCAACCGATTTGCTCAGGGTATCGGCGAGCAAAGGCCATTCAGCCCGACTACCTTTTGCAATTTCAAGCTCAAGGGCAATATTCAACTGTTGCCCAATGGTAATTGCAGTGGTGTCGGCGATGATTTTTTGTGCTTTGGCATCAAAGAACGAGATCAGGATCATAAAAACGATAGCTGTGCTCAAGCATGTTTTCATCATCCTGTCGGTGATTCTGTTCCCGAATATTGATTTAGTAAACATTTTTTTAGTGTCTGAATTCCCTGGCTTTAAACAGGCCAAGCAAAGGTTTTACATAATCCTTATCAGTATAAAACCGGGCCACATCCACGCCGCTCCTCATAAAGGTTTGTCCCAGGCGGGCAAGGTTTTGCTGGGCATTTCTGGCGTATGTGTTTCTAACCGTTGAACTACCGGTATCGGCCCAAATGGTTTTTCCGGTTTCTTTGCTGTACAATTGAACCAGCCCCATGTCCGGGATCGTAAGGTCGCATTGATCAATGATGTGAAGCGCCGCCAGATCGTGTTTTCGGCCAGCGATTCTCAGGGCATCCTCAAATCCGGAATCCATAAAATCGGAAATCAGAAACGCGGTACACCGTTTTTTCATGGCATTGGTCAAAAAGCGCAAGGCCTCCGATATATTCGTTTTCTGGCTTTCTGGTTTAAAATCAATCAATTCACGGATGATCCTTAAAATATGGGTTAATCCTTTTTTGGGAGGAATGAATTTTTCAATTTTATCACTAAAAAAGATAACGCCAACTTTATCATTGTTCTGAATGGCAGAAAAAGCCAAAACGGCGGCAATCTCGGTCATCAATTCTTCTTTCAGCCACTGCCTGGTACCAAATTCATTTGAGCCACTAACATCAACCAGAAGGGTTACAGTTAATTCTCGTTCTTCGTCAAACACCTTAATATAAGGATGGTTGAAGCGTGCAGTTACGTTCCAGTCGATGTTTCGGATGTCATCACCATATTGATATTCCCTCACTTCACTAAAAGCCATTCCGCGGCCTTTAAAAGCACTATGATACTGGCCGGAGAAAATCTGATTGCTCAGGCCTCTGGTCTTAATCTCAATTTTGCGGACTTTCTTTAGTATATCGGCGGATTCCATAATAAAGGTAGCTTTAAACGGATTTTTTAGGGAACTTCAACCGTGTTGAGGATTTCATTGATGATGTCGCTGGTGTTCACATTTTCGGCTTCAGCCTCATAAGTCAGGCCGATACGGTGGCGCATTACATCATGGGCCACAGCACGTACATCCTCAGGAATAACATAACCCCTACGCTTGATAAATGCATAGGCTTTTGCAGCGAGTGCCAGGTTGATGCTTGCCCTGGGCGATGCCCCATATGAAATCAGGCCTTCAAACTTTTTGAGTTTGTTTTCTGAAGGGAAACGCGTTGAGAATACAATGTCAGTAATATAATTCTCAATTTTTTCATCCAGATAAACCTCACGGGTAAGTTTCCGCGCGTTGATGATCATCTCCGGTGAAATGATGGTTTGTGTTTTAGGCTGCGTTTCAGCCATATTCTGGCGCATGATCAGTTTTTCTTCCTCACGGGTTGGGTAACCAATCACTACCTTTAGCATAAAACGGTCAATCTGTGCTTCTGGCAGCGGATAAGTCCCTTCCTGCTCAATGGGGTTTTGGGTTGCCAGCACTAAGAATGGTTCGGCAAGTGGATAGGTTTGGTCGCCAATGGTAACCTGCCGTTCCTGCATGGCCTCAAGCAGCGCGCTCTGCACCTTTGCAGGAGAGCGGTTGATTTCATCCGCAAGAATAAAGTTGGCGAATATTGGGCCTTTTCTCACCAGAAATTCTTCCTTTTTCTGACTGTAGATCAATGTCCCGATAAGGTCGGCAGGAAGTAAATCGGGCGTGAACTGTATCCGGCTGAATTTGGCATCAATAATATTGGCCAATGATTTAATTGCCAGCGTTTTAGCCAGGCCTGGAACCCCTTCGAGTAGTATATGACCGTTTGATAAAAGTCCGATAAGCAAACGCTCTACCATTTGCTTCTGCCCAACGATTACGCGGTGCATCTCCATCTCAATCATATCAATGAAGGCACTTTCCTTTTGGATCCGATCGTTTAATTCTTTGATATCAGTTTCAATCATGATGATTTATTTTTCTGCAAAATTATCATTCGCTTCCTTTATTCACGCGGGTTTCGTTGTTAAAAATTGTTAAACAGCCTGTTATCAGCCTATTTGGGATTTTTATACCTTGAATAAATTGTCCTTATTCTGAAAAATCATAAAAAAAACTCCTTTTTAGGGAGTTTTTATCATTTTGGAATGAAAGATTTTGTTAGTTCTGCAATTTTTTACGAATATTCTCAGGCAGCGCATCTTTATGAACCATAATGGCAATGGTATTTAATCGTGCATAAGTTTCCGAAATATTGAGGTAACCTCCGGTTTTGTTGCTATTGGCTGCCCATGAATTTTTCGTAATCAGGTAACGGGTGCCACGTTGATCTTTGGCAATTCCGGTAAGGTGCATAAGGTGGTCATCGGTTGAGCTGTGGCCATCAAAAGCATCCTGACGCATCTCCTGAGTAACTGTTTTTTCTGCGCTGGGTGCATCAAATGAGTATAGCGCTGCATTTTTGTCTTTTTCGCTCAGTGCTTGCCACTTGCTCAGCTCTGAACCATCCAATGATTTCAGGTCTTTTTCAGGAAGTATGGCCACTCCGTTGGAATGTGAAAATCCTTTATCACTCACATCACCATCCCAGCAAATGGTATAACCATTTTCGAGGGCGCCAAATAAAACGGACATCATTTCATCCAATGGCAGGTTAAAATATTTGTCCTGCGACCAGTTGTCAGGAATCTCAAGGTTAAACCATGAATAATATGGATGATGCGAATAGGAAGTAATTTCAATATAATCGTTAGGATTAAATCCCTTCACATTTTTGATAATCCCATTTGTTGGCAATGGCCCCATATAGGCATCAAGTATTCCGGTATAGGCCGGATACCAGGCTTTTGACAATTTACCGCTCCTTGATGAGAGCACTCCTTTGAGGAATCCTTCCAAAACGGCATCCAGTTCGCCATGGTTATGTGAGGTTTCACCCGGGACAATGCCTGGATAGTCCTTTTCGGTTACCATTCCATGTTTTTTTATCATATTCACCACGTCATGGGCTTGTCCACCAGGCCCAAAGGTGCTGTTTCCGTGAAGTCGAATGTACCTTTCTGCCTTTTCCCTGTAGGCAAGGTTAACAAAATACATTTCTGATAAATCAAATTCTCCTGCTCCCAATCTCATCAGTTCCGACTCAAGATAGGAAGTAGTTCCAAAACTCCAGCAAGTTCCCGAGCGGTACTGGTCTTTTACGGGTGTAGCCTTGCTGCTGTGGGTTACGGTAAATTCATACTTTTCTTCTGCCTTTTTGGATAAGGTATCCTGAGCATGCAATGTTGATACTACAAAAAGTAGCACGACGGTTAATGATCTCATTGTCAATTTATTCATAATTGTTTGTGTTTTTTGAAAAGTACTTTTAAAGTGTGGTCTGCTCCGGAAACCCGGGATGGAAATATATCTGGCAAACGTATAATAAAAGTCTTGATTTTGCCATTTTTTGATAAAAAAAGTTGCTTTGCTTTGAAAATAATTAATTTTGCTTCTGCTCGCTCCGGGCAATAGTCCTTGAAAAGCCGTGAATGTTGGCAATGCGATTTTTTTTATTATCTCTTGTGAATTCACAATAATTCATGTAGGTTTGCCGGGTGAAACGGACAATGCTGCTTTTTGGCATAATGAAGGTGCACTATTGCTGTGGGAATGGTTTTTAGTGTATTTTTGTCATGAAAAAAAATGGTATAAATGGCTAATGGTTCGTTAAAAAAACGTACCTTGTGCCACTGTTTTGTATTTTTTGAACTGAAATATCCATAAACTCTAAGAATATGAAAAATAGACGTTTACTCTTTGGCTTTCTAACATTAACTATTGGGGCATGTATATTTATGCTCACAACATCTGGTTCATTCAGGTATGCTTTGGATCGTTCCGATTCATTTGGCCTGTCTGATGGGGTTCAATCGGGGTGGTCATATATGGCTCAACTGAGAGGAAATCAGGTAACCGGACAAGTAAACCCTGCCGATGTATTTAACGCCAGGGCTCAGGCTGAAGAATCAAGATCAACAGGTGCAATTGGCCTCAATTGGACCACTATGGGTCCCGATAATATTGCCGGTCGTACCCGTGCCATACTTATTGACAACAGGGACAATACCGGGAAAACTATTTTTGCCGGCAGCGTTTCAGGAGGATTGTGGAAATCAACAACTGCCGGACTTACCTGGAACAGAATTGAGACCGGAAATAGTATTCTGAACGTCTCCTGCATCGCCCAATCCCCGAATGGCGATATATATGTAGGTACTGGTGAAACATTTTCCAGCGAGCGGCAAAACCTGTTCAGTGGATTTCTGGGTCAGGGCGTTTACAAATCAACCGATGGCAATGCGTTTGCTAAGTTATCATCTACAGCCCTTGGAACAAACAACAATCCTACGGACAACTGGGCATTTGTAAATAAAATTGCTGCTGGTGCCAATAATGTTGTGGTTGCTGCGACCAATTCAGGTCTCAGGTTTTCAAATGATGGTGGTCAGAATTGGGTATTGGCCAAAGCCGGGGAGTTAACGCTGTCCGGTACCAGTAAAGAAGTAAAAATTGGCCCTGATGGCGCAATCGCTGCTTCAGTGGACAATCAGTTATACATATCAAATGGCAGCGCGGATGGTTTTGCATTGCGTTCAACCGGAGTAGGTCAGGATAGTTTGCCTTCAACCGGAATTGGACGGATACAGGTCGCTTTTGCACCCACCGAAGCATCTACCCTCTATGCCATGCTGGTTTCTGATGGAACGGTTTCTGGTTACTATCGGGGACAACTTAATGGTGTTTTTGTTTCAAGGGATAAAGGATTGACATGGCTTCTGGTTGGTCCTGGTACAAGTTCAACTTTTAATGTATTTGGCAACAATACTACAGCCTTTAATTATGGTGAGTATGCCGGAACTATTGTGGTGAATCCCACAAATCCTGATAAGGTTTATATAGCAGGCATCGTTCCCTGGGAAGGTACAAAAGTTCAGGAAACAGGTTTCTATCAATGGCAGCAGCGGTTTGCAGGTCCGGTTATCCATAGTCTTGTGTTCAATCCAAACGATGTTCAAAACATTTATATTGCGTCCGATCTTGGTGTAGGGGTTACTACCGATAATTTTGCTACACGTCAATCGCTTAACCGTAATTACAAAACTTCCATGTTTTACACTGTGGCTCCCGATGATAAAGGCCGCGTGCTGGGTGGCACACAGGGATATGGTGTGGTATATCTCGACAGGGAAGGCAATACCATTGAAACAGCTTCTCCAATTTCACCCGTCTTTGTTGGTGGAACCGTTGACGTATCTATGGTTAATCCTGCTGCATTTTTCTATTCAACTACAGGTGGCGTGTTAACCCGCTCTCCCGATCGTGGTCAATCAGAAGCTACTGATTTTATTTATGGTAAAGAAATTGTCAACAACAATACAGCCAATTTTATAACCCCATTTAAATTGTGGGAAAGCTTTAAAAACGTGAACTCACGTGACAGCGTCTGGTTCAAGGCAGCAAAAAACCATAATGCGGGTGATGTGGTTATTAGTCACAGCAAAAACAACGGATTCCCTTTCAAACATACCCTGACCACCAGCTTAAACAAGGGTGATTCAATTTGGGTGAAGGATGTGGTTTCCTCTGTCATGTTTGTGGGTTCAACCAATGCAGTTTATATGTCGAGGAAAATCCTTGATTTTAGCAAACTTCCATCATGGGACAAAATTTCTGAGTTTACCGGCGTTTCTTCCTGCATTGCTTATTCATCAGATGCAAACTTTGTTTATGTTGGAACATCCAACGGACAATTGATCCGTATTGCCAATATTGCACTGGCATATGACTCAGTCCGGGCGGATATCAGAAGTTCAGGATGTATGGTTAATTCTTCTGTGATTAAGAATTTTGACATGCGCTATGTTACTTCTGTTGCTGTAGATCCGAATAATGATAACAACATTCTGGTTACCTTAGGAAATTATGGGAACAACGATTACGTTTACAGGTCAACCAATGCACTCAGTCAGTTCCCTGATTTTGAATTAGTACAGGGTAATTTACCTAAAATGCCGGTTTATTCCGCTATTTTTGAAATGAACAGTTCAAACCGCGTTATCCTGGGAACAGAAATGGGTATATTTGCCACTGAAGCATTGTCAGCAAATCCTGTTTGGAGTGCCGAAAATGATGGTCTTGGTCAAATCCCTGTAATGATGATTCGTCAGCAAACGGTTTCCAGGCCATGGATTGAAAACTATACCGGGGTTGCCAACTACGGCGCCATCTATATTGCTACAAACGGTAATGGTATCTTTGAGAACCGTAAGTTCGTTGGTATCGATGAACCTGGAAGCAGTACATTAACAACTGCCAATACACTTAAGGTATATCCTAACCCGGTGCAGTCTGAAATCAACTTTTCCCTTTTGATGACCAGCAATGAAAAAGTAAGGGTGGATATCTACAGCCTTAATGGTTCGTTGGTGAAAACGTTAGATATGAACTTGGGCCGCGGTGAACAAACCGTTTCAGTGCCGGCTGAAGGTCTGAATATTGGTACTTATGTTTTGCAGGTTACTGCGGGCGCCAGGGTTCAGGTTGCAAAATTTGTTGTAGCTCAGTAATTTTCGGATAAACCAACGTGTTTGATTCATACCAAAAAATAATTTGAAAATCCAATAACGATGAAAAGAATATACCTCTCTCTTATTCTGGCATTGAGTTGTGCGTTTGCCATGGCTTCACCGGAAATTTTTACCCCGGAGCTTGTTTCACCTTCCAACAACCAAACCGGTGTAACCCCTGATGTGGAACTTGATTGGACCACTGTGGTTGGGGAAGCTGGTTTGTATTATGTTCTTCATCTGAGTACAGATGAAGCATTTACCAATCCCGTAGAATTCACTACCGAACTTTCCAGATATCGTATGTCAAACCTTATGTTTGGTGGCGAATACTTTTGGAAAGTTAAAGCGGTTGATGCCAATGGCAGTTCTGAATGGTCAGAAAGCAGGAAATTTGTTGTTATTACCCGCCCTTCGATACAACGTCCAAACAATAATTCTACAGTTGATGCGAACGTTGAAATTCAGTGGATAGGCATTAGTGGTATTGGAACTTACGAGTTTCAGTTCGATACTACAAATAATTTCAATAGTGCTGATTTGCGAATATTTACAGCTCCCGGTACTGCCGCCAAAACCAATGCTTCTACATTATACTTTGGTCAGCAATACTACCTGAGAATGCGTGCTATTCATGCTGCTGATACCTCTGTATGGTCTGATGTCAGGAATGTAACGGTTTTGGATGAGTTCAAACTGAAGAAACCCAGCAATGGAACAATTGGTGTTGCTCCGCTGGCAGAGTATCAATGGACAGAAATTAAAGGAATTTCAAAATACACCATTTATGTTTCAACCGATAGTGAATTTACTCATTTTGAAACCTATACTGCTGCCAAAACGTTGATCAAACTAAAGCCTGATACCTTGAATTTTGATACGCAATATTTCTGGAAGATGGCTGCCATTCATTCAAAAGATACCCTGATTTCGGATGTATGGAGTTTTACTACAGTGGCAACGGTTAGCCTTGCTTCTCCCGGGACCAATTCAACCAACAATGTTATTCAGCCCTCCCTGGCATGGACAAAGATTTCCGGAGCGCTTTCATATGACCTTCAAATATCTGGTAATGAGAATTTTGAT
>SWCB01003854.1_pt1 | contig 26960 bp, 17 predicted proteins | sample 4692901 | NCBI WGS metagenome assembly SWCB01 (sample SAMN10267276, study PRJNA491770) | bioreactor metagenome | isolation source: DHS bioreactor inoculated with subseafloor sediment | place: Japan: off Shimokita Peninsula | collected 2006-08 | reverse complement strand
GTGGCAGTTAAGTTAGCCTGACTACCATAATTATAACTTCCGGCACCGCTCACTGTTCCGCTATTGGCGGGATTTACGGTGGCTGAAATGTTATAAGCCTGAGTTGCAAAATTGGCCACTAAACTTCGGTTTCCCTGAACCGTGAAAGAGTAGTTGGCATCACTTGAAACCACGGTTCCGCCTTCGGTCCAGTTGGTGAAGGTGTAACCGGTATTGGCGGTTGCTAAAACTGTTGCCTGAACACCCTGGTTATAGTTGCCGCTGCCGGAAGTGCTTCCACCTGCTACTGGATTTGAAGTTGTGCTGATGTTGAATGTCTGCACGGTGCCATTGGTCAATGAAATATCGTCAACATACCAATAGTCATACTGATACATATTGCCTTCAACCGTGAATGCGATATAGGTGTTAGGCGAGTTCAGGTTTGAGGTTATGGTTGTATTTACTGCTGCCGGACCCACATTGTTCTCACCTGATTGAAGCACCCATGCTTCATTTGTCCAGGAGGTTCCATTGGTACTTGATTGTACCTTTAAAGTTGCCCCGGCGCCATAAGCATCAAGCATATGTTTGAAGCTCAGGTTCAACGAATTCATCCCGGTAGTATTGAAAACGGGCAATATTAATCGGTTTACACCGGGATTAATATTCTGGTAAGTTGAAACCAATTCGGCTTCAATACCTCCGGCATTATTTGATTGAGAAATGCCCCAGTTTGCAACTGCATTGCTACCACTTATCTGTTGGCTCCAGCATGCCGGGATATTATCTGTTCCACTGAATGATTCCGTGAAAGGCAGGGATTGAACCCCGCAGGTAGTGTTCGCAGAGGCTGTTATCCCGGTCGAATAGGTCGTCGTGCCGTCAACCGACCAGATTTTGTAATAATAGGTGGTGCCGGCATTCAGGTTAAGGTGTTGGAAACTCTGTGCACTTCCTGCATAAATTACGGTCCCCCCGCCACTTATCTGGTTTCCTGTCGTATAATTGGTGCCATTGGTTGGTATGCCAAACGAACTGGTGGTATTGTAGGTAAGTATTATATTGTTCTGGGCAGTATTTCGCACCCATTGAAGGTTAATCTGGCTGCCTGAAATAGCTGAAGCAGTGAAAGAATTTGGATTTTCAATAGAATTCAGGCCAACTGTAAATGAAATGGTAGTGCCTGCCGCGGTAACATTGTAGATGTTTAAGCCCCCTGCATTCCCATTCTGAAGAAAAGAGGAAGGGTTTGAGCCATCATTGATGGCTGTTCGTCCCGATGTCAGAGAATAAAAAGCGCTATTAACAATTCCATTGATAGTTGTTGTGCCATCTGGACGGTAAATATATACTTCGTCGGGCGGCCCCTGTGCATTCCCATTGTAGGAAGGATCTACCCGGTAAACCAGTAAACCTGAACCAGGAAGGTTGGATTCAAATGTCCCCGTTTTTTGCCGGTATTCAACAACAAAATATTGGCTGGATGAATAGGGAGAGGCAATTTTGAAACAATTGTTGGTTGATGAAGTCAGGGGATTGAGCGTATAGGTTCCTGAAGCAGTTATTTCGGGAATGGAGCTAATCCATGTGTTGCCTGAGTATTTCCATTTCATATAGGCACCCATATGCCCACCACCGGATTCCATTAAATCCCAGGGTCCGGCGGGTGATATGCCGTTGCCATTATAATGGTACAAATCTGGTGCACCCAGGGCATGAAAGAACTCATGACAAAGGGTTTTTACATTTACCTGTGTCTCAGGTTGGAAGGTATAGTCATAAACCCTTTTCCCATTTATATAAACATATTGGCTATAAAGGGCCCAGCGGTGTGCCCACAAGAGGCTCGCCCATGCGCCATTGCCGCCCCTGATGATAAAAGCCACATTGTCCACCTGCCCGTCATTATCCCCGTCAATATTTAGTCCTGCTGGTATAGGAGAGTTGGCATTGATCCATGTGATGGCGTCTTTCAAAAGGGTATGCTCTCTTGAGGTTCGCTGACTATCTCCATTGTAACCGCCAGGATTGGTGGTGGCATTGTAAGGTTCAAAATAGGAGCGTGGATGGCTGTCGGTGTAGGAGAGATTGGTCGTCATGGCACACTGTGGATAATGTGTTGTGTTGACATCCAGCATGTTATAGGTAACTTCTGTATAATAGGTTTTAACTGAATTTCCGGTTGTAATGTTGAAAATATCATCGTAGTACTGCCTGATATTGGTGAATTCCGCATCACCCGAAAACCGGATATAAACTGCCAGGTTGTTGAAGGCTCCCTGGTGTGGCGCCCGGTTTGAGCGGTTATCACTCACATCCATCATTTGCTTCCTACGCAGGTATTCCTGTTTGGAAATTTTAACCCAGGGTTTTAAATCTGTATCGGCAGGATTAACAGATTCAACAATATATTGCGATGGAACAATACGTCCTTTATCGGTAACGGCGTAATAAAAGTACCCATCATCCGCCTGAATAATGGTGAAACCATTCGCATCGTGCAGCCAGTTAAAAAATTCGTCTCCCGAGACAAAACAATTGATTACGGCTCCATCGGGTTGGGTTATCTGATATGGTTGGTTTTCGACAAGAGCAGCCTGGGTTTCAAGTCCAATAGATAGTGCAAAGACTATAAAAAAAAGGAAAAATTTGCGCATAGCATTGATGCTTTGGGGAAGTAACTAAAAACGAATTGTGTAGGTTATAAAGTTAATGTAAAAATACATGAAATGTAATGCTCAGATAGGCAAGTATTATTAACTTTTTAATTTGTGAAGGACCGGAATTAACCGATTATTGATAATAATTCAGACTCTGTAAAACCATTGACTGAAAAGTCTTTTAAAGTGCTGTGGATTTTACAAATTATTTTTACAAGTTAACATTGCGATAGGTTCATTTGTGATATGGGAATGAAAACCTTTTCCAATGCCAATTATTGACTGTTTTTTAAAGATAGTTTTCTTTTAATCAAAAGATGCCCAATGATTTTTCTTTGAAGAAAATAGGACGAGCTAATTCAAAATTTGAATGCAGCCCCTAACCTGAAGCCACCTTCGAACGTTCTTTGAGGGTATCTCTCATTTGAAAATGGAATTAAGGCGTGTGCTTTGATGTAAGGATTCAAAAAGAGGCTTGCCCCGAAATCAAAATCATAGCGGGTTCCCACGCCCAGTATAGCTCCAATTCCTGATTGATTGTCGATTCCTGATGATAAAGAAGCATCTGTATCTAGTAGCAATCCGCCATTTGCAAAAAAGTATTTCCCAAAATTCGCCCGCAAGGTAAGAGGGATGCTGAGAATAGAAATTTTTGTTTTCGTATCTCGTGTTTCAATTCCAGGTTGAAAATCGGGATGAATGATAATTTTATGCCTGATGTATTCAATACCGGTTTCAGCTTCCAGCCAATGGTTAAGTGTGGTAACGTAGTTCAGTCCAATGGCAAAATAACCATCTCCCGAAACACTTCCACCGCCATCAAGACTTTGAAAACGGAAAACATCATTGTTACCTAAAGAGGAAAAGGTAATTCCCAGCATCTGTTTATTTATGCGCTGATCCTGTGCTTGCGCCAAAACTGCCAAAGGAAGTAAGATTGCTGTTATGAATGCAATAATTATTGATGTTTTCATGGAGGCAAATTAACGGCTTTTTGTAATGAAACTCAATCAAACCGTAATAATAAGTCCAATAGCTGCTCCACTTGCTCGTGTGAGGCAACTATTGGACCCATGAAATCACAATAAGTTATTGTATTACCATTTGTTTTACGCTTACGCCAGATTTCGTAGTTAGCCGGTAAATATAAACGCCTCGCTGCAGATTCCCCTTGTTGAAAATAACTTCATGTATTCCTTTGTCAAGGGATTGATTGAGCAGTGTCTTTATCAAATGCCCATCCATACTGATTACATCAAGCGATACATTGCTCTTTTCTTTCAGGTCAAAACGAATGGTTGTTTCAGTTGAAAAGGGGTTGGGAACGTTCTGTGCCATTATAACCGGTAACTCTTTGCTATTCAGACCTAAAGTGGTGGATAGGTGCTTGAGGTAGCTATAGGTAATTTCCGTGCTTTCGTATATGCCCGCTTCATTTATCAGGGTGAATTTAAAAACATCACCCGGCGAAAGCAGGCTTAAATCCAGGATTGTCTGGTATGAGTCAGTGTATTCCGTATCAGTCGTAAAGACATCATTTAGAAATACTTTGACCAGGGAACAACAGGTATCCTGGTTCCATGGAGCCAGCGAAAACCGGATACGATTTGCATCCAGGACTTCAAAATTAATGGACTTAAACCCGTAACATTCATTGATTTGTGTACTTCCAGCATTGGTTACCGCGTGAATCTCATAAAGTGGCGGGGAAATGGGGTCAAATTCACCATCATCTATAAAACTGAACAAGGAATCCGCGGAAACCAGCACTTCCGGGGTGATCAACTGCGGGGCTGAAGTTTCGGTAAGTCTTTTGTAAATTGTACAACCTGTTAATGCTTCATCACCAAAAGCATTCCATTGAATGGTTACACCCTCGGGCGAGCCAATGGCAAAGGCATGGGTGCTGCTGATCTCCTGGGCCTGAGCTGTAATGCTGAATAAAAATGCAGCTAAAAAGAATAGTTTTGTTTTCATCGCTAGGAGGTTTAAGGTGTGTGGGCAAGCGTTATATAAAAAATTGTAGATAAATTTAGAAAAAGGTCAATAATTTCATATAAACAGGCTTCAAATATACAACATAAATTTTGCAATGTCAACACCGGAGCGCTGAGAGCTCCTGCAGGACTCAGGCATTTTCAAGAGATGTCATTTATAAACTAAAGCTATAGGAAAAAGTAAATACAGCGGAAAATGCTAAAGCGCACCTTGTGAATTTAGTCTATTACACGATGATGATATTAAATACCAAATATTATGGAGCTTAATGCTTGATTACCAGTTTTTTCGTAACGATGGTATGATCGGACAGTAGAATCCTGACGAAATAAACCGATGCAGCAAGGTTGCTGGTATCTATGATTAGTTTATCGGTGGGAGCAACTTCCTGTTGAGCTAAAACTTTATTTCCCGAAAGGCCAATCAGGTATATACCCGAAATCATTGACAAAGAGTGATTTGAAGAAACGATAAATTGAGCCGAAGCAGGGTTGGGATATAAAGTGAGTTCTTCCTTGCTTAATTCATCAACCCCAACCGATGAACGGAACAGCGCGGCTAAAGAGCGATTTTGTTGCACATTGAAGGTTATAGATGGCGTTTCGCAGATGATTGAGCCATTTTCAGCCCAACCCAGAAAAGTATATCCAGCGCGGGGAACAGCCTGAAGTTCTGCTTTCTCGCCGTATTCATACGTCCCGGTGCCAGAGGTGTTTCCTCCGGCTTCCGGCACAGGATTGGCTGAAATTTCGAAGGCTTTGCTAAAAGCGGCCATTAGGGTGCGGCTGGACGAAGCCACAAAGGTATATTCAGTGTTGAGTGAAACCACCTCACCGTTTTCTTTCCATCCAATGAAGTGCCATTCATGGCTTGCAGTTGCTGTGAGGCTTATTTCATCTCCCTGTTGATATAAGCCATCTCCTGAAACACTTCCTCCCTGCGGTGGATTGGGCAGGGCCACTATACTACATAACTGGTCATTCTGGGTGAAAATGGCCGTGAGGGTCGTGTTCTCATTCACCGAAAGGGAATAGGTTGAATTGGCCGAAATTATTATCCCGTCTTTTTCCCAGCCCAGAAAATACCAGTTTTGAGCGGCTGTTGCCACAATAAACGCTTGCGCACCACATTCATACGCACCTCCGCCTGAGCAGGTTCCGCCTTCTGAAGGGGATGAAAACAAATTCAGGTAACATGGGTTCGAAACAAATATGGCCGTCAAAATCCGGTTGCCCGTTATGGTAAACGTGTAATTTAGCTCCCGCGATACACTGGCACCGTTTTCTTTCCAGGATGTAAAAACATAGCCCTGTGCAGCCATAGCGCTTACAGTGGCCTGACTTTCATAATCATACCATCCGGCGCCCGTTACATTCCCTGATCCCGTAGGCTGATAAGTAAGATTGATAAGATATTGAATTGGCTCAAAATGGGCAGTAAAGTTGCGGCTGGTAACTATGGTAAATGCAAATGATGTTTCGGAGGATACCATTGTGCCGTTTTCTGCCCAATGGCTAAAAGTATAACCGGGTGAAGGTTGGGCATCTATGGTAACTGTTTCGCCATAACTGTAATGTCCATCACCAAAGGTTTTTCCGGCAGTCGCTGGCAGCGAAGACGTGGAAACCTCATAAACCACTGATTCGTTGACCGAAAGTTCTACATCATCAATAAACCAAAAATCATATTTAAAGAGATTTCCCGATACGGTAAATGCAATATACGTTTCTTCCCGGTTCAGGTTTGACGTAATGGTTGTATTCACCTGCTCAGGGCTGATGTTAGAAGTGCAGGTACAAACCGACCAGGCTTCATCTGTCCAGATAATTCCATCACTACTGGATTGTATCTTCAGGTTTGCACCGGACCCGTAAGCATCCAGCGCATGTCTGAAGGATAGGTTAAGCTGGTTAGCGCCTGTTGTATTTATGATCGGAAGCACTAATCTTGAGATGCCCTGCGGCGCCTGTTGCCAGTGCGAGCGCATTTCGCCGTTGGTTCCTCCGGCTGTTGAAGAAGGCACCTGCTCCCAATTCGAAACTACATTCTCACCTTCAAGCTGCTCGCTCCAGCAGGGAGGGAGGCCATTTTCAGTAAATGATTGAGCATAGGGGAGCGTCACAGCTCCACATCCTGTGCTTTGGGATGCCGATACACCGGATGAATAATGATAAGTCTCGTCAATGGCCCATAAGCGGTAATAATAGTCGGTTGCCGGAGCCAGGTTTTTATGGGAAAAGGAATTCAGGTTGCCGCAATATAGGATTGTTCCGCCTCCGGGCAATTCATCACCAACCTGATAAATCATACCTTGCTGTGGATTACCAATGCTTCTGCTGTTGCTGAATGCAACAATATAATTATTGGGACTCTCTCCGTTTTGCCATTCAAGGCTAATTTGGGTACTCGTAACTGCTGATGCGATGAAGGATTCGGGGCTAGGAACTGTACTTAATTCTACCGAAAATTGGATGTTTGCCCCGGCCGCGGAGATATTATTGATTTTTAGGCCTCCCCAATCACCGTTTTGTAAAAAAGAAGAGGGATTACTTTGATCATTTATCTCTGTCCGGCCTGCCTGCATGGAAAAAAATGCTTCGTCAGAATGTCCGTTGCTCATCAGGGTTCCATTGGGTCGATAAATATAGACTTCATCCGGTGGACCATCAGCGTTTCCTTCAGCCAATTGATTGATGCGGTAAACGATTAATCCTGAGCCCGGAAGTGAGGTTTCGTATCCTGCATTGTTTCTTCTGTATTCAACAATGAAATATTCGCTGGATGAGCAGGGAGAGGCTATTTTGTAGCAATTGTTGGTTGCTGAAGTCAGTGGGTTCAGCGTGTAGGTTCCCGTAGTTGTAATTTCGGGAATGAGCTCAATCCAGGTTTGGTCAGTATATTTCCATTTCATGTAAGCGCCCATATGGCAACTGCCATTAGCCATCAGGTCCCAGGTGGATACCGGGCTGAGGTTTAAACCATTGTCATCATAATGATAAAGATCCGGCGCACCCAGAGTATGGAAAATTTCGTGACACAACACCGAAACGGTCGCCTGGCTTTCAGGCTGAAAAGTGTAATTCCAGACACGTTTCCCGTTGATAAAAACTTCGCGGCTGTAAAGTGCCCACTGATGTGCCCACAGCAGTCCCGACCATGCCCCTGAAGCGCCTTTTACGATAAATGAAATGTTGTCCACATCATTGTTGCCATCCACATCGATGTTGAGGCCTTGTGCAATGGGCGAATAGGTATTGATCCAATTTATCGAGGATTCAAGCAAAGCATGTTCCCTGTTTTTTCGATCACTCTGGTTGGTATAACCGGATGGATTTGTTGTGGCATTGTATGGCTCATAATAATTGCGCGGATGTGGGTCGGTGTAAGAGAAATTTTCATTCATCGCACTGGATGGATAATGCGTTGAGCAAAAATTGAGTTTATTGTAAGATACTTCGTGATAAAAGGACTTCACTGAATTGTTTGCTCCATGATTGAATAATTCGTCAAAGGTTTGCCTGTTAGATGAAAATTCCGACTCGCCTAAGAACTTAATATAAATGACTAGGTTATTCACCGTTCCGGAAAACAGCCCACTGCCAGACTTCTGCCTGTCAATTTTTAGCGCCTTTACGTTTTCCAGATATGTATTCTTAGAAATCTTTAAACCTTTTGCTATCTCCAATTCATATGGATTTGCACTTCCTGCCTTGTAGGCCGAAGGAATGAGGTTCCCTTTTTCAGAAATTGCATAATAATAAAATCCGTCATTTGATTGAATCAAGGTATAACCTTCTGCATCATGCAACCAATTGAAAAATTCATCGCCAGATATAAAACAGGATAATGTGCTGCCATCAGGCTGGGAAATCTCATAGGGTTGATTGGGTATATAAGCCGATTTTGCAGGTGGACTTACCAGCAAGAGAACCATTAACTCCAAAATGTAAACTAATTTCATTTTAATGATATAAATTATACGCTAATTTTCCGGTCAACATATATTAATGTAGTTATATGATAATAGTAATGGGGCTAATAGATAATTATTTTGATAATTTTATGTGTAAATATTATTTACTTTTAATTATATTATTAGTCGTAAATCAAAACTTGTGATTACTTACTGTTGGGCTTATTCGATAAAAAGGAATCTTCTTTGTTATCAATGAGGACTCATTTTCAGGAATGGTTCAAAACCTGAAATGTGTACCTTTGCTTCAGTATTAACCATTCGTTCAAACTATGACCAAAGAAGAAATCATTGCCAGTTTTGATCCCAATGCAGCCGCTATTGCTGAATCGGGGCTTTTCGGACTTCCTTTCAGTGCGGCACAGTCGGATATCATCATTATCCCGGTGCCCTGGGAGGTTACGGTGAGCTACGGGGCCGGCACCAGCGAAGGTCCTGAGGTTGTAAAAGCGGCTTCATCACAAATCGACCTTTATCATCATGATTATCCCGGGTTGTGGAAAAGGGGGATTTTTATGGATGAATGTCCTGATGAATTGTTGGCACTTGGTCGGAAGGTGAACGACTATGCCCGGGATATAATAGAAGCCCAGGAAGAAGGTGCAGATATTGCTGCCAACAGTGTGCTTTCCGATAAACTGAACCGCGTGAATGAAGCTTGTGGCAAAATGAATGAGTGGGTGAAGGAGCGTGTTGCTTTTTGGAAAAGCCAGGGTAAAATGGTTGGACTGGTTGGCGGTGATCATAGCATTCCATTGGGTTATTTGCAGTTGCAGGGAGCCATGCATCCTGAATTTGGCATATTACACATTGATGCCCACCTTGATCTGCGTGTGGCTTACGAAGGATTTACCTGGTCACATGCATCCATCTTCTACAATACGCTTGAAACCGTTCCTCAGGTTAGTCGGCTTGTTCAGGTAGGTATTCGCGATTATTGCGAACAGGAGAAAAAATATACCCTTGTAAATAAGGACAGGATTGCTGTTTACTATGACAGAGAAAACCGGAAACGCATGTTCAAAGGCGACAATTGGGATAAAATTTGTCATGAAATTGTCGATAGCCTTCCGGCTAAAGTGCATATTTCCGTTGATATTGATGGTTTAGACCCCAAATTATGCCCGAATACGGGAACGCCCGTTCCCGGAGGGCTTGAATACGAAGAGTTGATGCATTTGCTGAACGTGCTTAAAAACAGTGGCAGGGAACTTATTGGGTTTGACCTTTGTGAGGTTGCTGCCGGCGAAGATGGATGGGATGGTAATGTGGGTGCAAGGGTTTTATATCAGCTTTGCGGAACTATGGCCAGTTAGAAGGCGATAAGGTTTTAACAATTTTTGTGTCCGTGCGCCTTGCCTTGTGTGAACATGGTGGTATTGTTTTTGTTATTTCGGATAACTATGAAAACAACATTAACCCTTCTTTCTGCATTGTTTATGATTTCGCTTTATGCATGCAATCCTGGCAATGTTGATACTAAAACATCTGTAATTATGGAAAACGACAACACTCCACGTGATATAGCCACTTTTGGATCTGGTTGTTTCTGGTGCAGCGAAGCTATTTTTCAGCGTGTAAACGGCGTTAAATCTGTAGCATCGGGTTATTCAGGAGGCAAACGGCCCAACCCAACTTATGATCAGGTTTCTTCTGGTGCTACGGGTCATGCTGAAGTAATTCAAATTACTTTCAATCCCGAAGAGGTATCTTACGAGCAACTGTTGGAGATATTTTGGAAAACCCACGATCCGACGACGCTCAACCGTCAGGGTGCCGATGTAGGCACTCAATACCGTTCAGTGGTATTTTATCACGATGAAGCGCAAAAACAGGCTGCCGAAAGCATTAAAGCAGAACTGAATGCCACTGGTGCCTGGAGCAATCCCATTGTAACTGAAATATCGCCTTTCACCGCATTTTATAAAGCTGAGAACTATCACCAGAACTATTACAACAACAATAAGAATGCATCTTACTGCAATTTTGTGATTGTGCCTAAATTAGAGAAGTTTGAGAAAGTGTTTAAGGACAGGATGAAGAAGTAAATTTCCCGGATTCCCGCATTAGGATTTATTTCTTGTATATGAAAATAAAAAAAACCGCGAAAGCGGTTTTTTTTGTGCGGCTGAAGGGACTACAAACTCCTTCTGTACCCCTTGCTATTACACATTTTTCGCTGACTCCGTTATCTCTGTTACCTTTGTTTTATTGGTTAAAATTCACTCCGAAAAACAGAACAGACAAAACAGACAATTTTTACACTGTCTAAAAAAATATAACCGACTGAATCTCAGTCGGTTATATTCAATTTGTGCGGCTGAAGGGACTCGAACCCCCACGCCTCTCGGCACCAGATCCTAAGTCTGGCGCGGCTACCAATTACGCCACAGCCGCCTAAAGGAGTGCAAAGATAATGGTTTTTGATTTCCAGTGGTGCTTTCAGGGAATTATTTTTAATAAAACGCCAGTAATGGGAAAAATATAGCCCTCTTCCCGACAAGGGTTAACATACATGACACCATTGACTCATCCTAAGCTTTAGAATTCAACAAAAAGAAGCTCTTTGTGTTTAATAATCAGAAAATCAATCCTTATGAAAAATAAATATCTCTTTTCTTCCTTTATTGTTGCACTGTTTTTGTCCTTTGGATGTACCCAAAAATCGGAAGGTCAGTTGTATATTGGCAACACAGCCATTGATACTGTAACCCTTATCAGCGGAATTGAAACGCCCTGGGAAGTTTTGTGGGGGCCATATGGTTTTATCTGGTTTACCGAAAGGGCTGGTAGAGTAAATCGTGTAAATCCATCCACTGGTGAAAACCAGGTTATTCTCACTGTTGCGGATGTTTTTGAATATGGGGAAGCTGGTTTGTTGGGCATGGCGTTGCACCCCGATTTTGAAGAAACGCCCTGGGTTTACCTGGTGTATAATTATACTGACGGGCCAAACATACGGGAGCGCCTGGTAAGGTATTCGTGGAATGGAAGCTTACTTGAGAACGCAACAACATTGATTGATGCAATTCCTGGGAATTCCTATCACAATGGTTCCCGGCTTTTGTTTGGGCCTGATGGAAAACTCTACATGTCCACAGGTGATGCGGGCAATACATCCAACTCCCAAAATATAAGCTCTATAGCAGGTAAGCTTTTGCGCTTAAACCCCGATGGTTCCATTCCTTTTGATAATCCCGACCCGAACAGTTATGTCTGGTCCTCGGGTTTGCGCAATTCACAAGGTCTGGTGTTTGCTCCGAATGGAAATTTATATGGATCGGAGCATGGCCCCAGTTCTGATGATGAAGTAAATTTACTCGAAAAAGGCCGCAATTATGGTTGGCCGGATGTAGCTGGTTTTTGTGATCTGCCAGGCGAAAATATTTTTTGCCAGGAGAATAATGTTCACGAGCCACTGTTTGCCTGGACACCCACACTGGCCGTGTCAGGAATTGATTATTATGACCATGCTGCCATCCCTGCATGGCAGGGTAATTTGCTGATGACTTCGTTGAAAGCCTCTAAAATGTTGAGTTTAAAGCTAAGCGAGGATGGATTATCTATTACTGAAACTGCTGACTGGTTTGCCGGTACATGGGGGCGACTGCGTGATGTATGCGTCGCTCCTGATGGAAGGGTGTTTGTTGCCGTGAGCAACCGTGATGGTCGTGGGACACCCCGTCCCGGTGATGATCGGATAGTGGAAATAAAAGCCAAAAATACAACCGGGTTCAATCAACCCGATTCCTATCGCAAAGATGTACATGTTTATCCAAATCCGGTTACTACTGAAGCCCGCGTGGAATGGGCTGCCCTTACCGGAAAAGGCGAATATTTTATTTACAGCCAGTCAGGAAGCTTGCAGGCCTGGGGCGAGGCCAATGGTCCTGATTTTGGAATCAATACCACAGTGCTGAATGCAGGCTTTTATTTGCTAAAAATTACTACTGAAGATGAAACTGCAACAGTTCCATTTATGGTAATGTAATATGTTTGATTATTGTAGAAATTAAAAAAAAGCCCGTTTCCGGGCTTTTTTTAATGGGTATATTTAGATTTATTTCTCAGCAACGAGTTTTGAGAATTCCTCGTTTGAAACAGTTTTTGATTCTCCAACCAATTTGTCTTTCAGCAGGGTAAGAATTTTTTGCTCAAACAACTGATCGTTGATACGGCGAACGTCTTCCTTATTTTTCATGAATGAATCCACGATACCATCAATACGCATTTTCATTTCATCGTCCATTTCGCTGCTGCCGGGACGCTGGAAATAACCACGGAAAACATCCTTGATTTCTTCTTCGCTAACATCGACGTTGTGCTCATGTATCAGGCGGTTTTCAATCAACTGCCAGCGCATAGACCTGAGGTAGCCTTCAAAATTTTCTTCAATTTCTGCAGCGGACATTTTCTCCTGGTTGATGTCTATCAACCAACGTTTCAGAAATTCTTCCGGAAGTTCAATGCCTGTATTTTCAATGAGTTGTTTTATGGCATCATTAAAGAATTTTTTGTCGCTTTCGCCTGCCAGTGAGCCAGAGGCGTCTTTCTTTATCTGTTCCAACAAACCTTTCTTGTCTGAAATTTCAGTGCCGGGATAAACTTTTTCAATCAATTCGGCATTGATTTCTGCAGGCACCATATGATTGATGGAAGTAACGGTAAAATTAAAGGCAGATTCCAGTTCTTCGGCCTCTTCTTTCTTAATACCCAACATGGCAGCCACATCGGTGGCATTGCCGGAAGCTTTCATAGGATGAAAAGTAACTACATCGCCAACTTTTTTACCAGTAAAAGGCTCTTGTTCAGATTCTTCGCTAAATAAATCAGGGTTGATAGATCCGGTGCTGGTAATCCCATCTTCTTTAACATTGCCTTCTGCATCCAGTTCTGCAAAATCGCCTTTCAGCAAGTCTCCTTTTTCTGAAATTTCTGTTTCGGCAAGTTCTCCATTGCGGCGGAGAATGTCTTCCATGTATTTTTCAGCAATATCATCGGAAATTTCAAGGTTGTAATAGTTAACCTTTGGCATTTCATCCAGGTTCAATGTAAACTCCGGGCTGAGACCTAGGTCGAAGTAAAAACTCATTTCCTTAGGCTCGTTAAAATCAACCTCCGGGGTCTTTTCAACATTAGCCAAAGGGTTTCCAAGCGTATTGAGATTTTGTTCTCTGATGTAATTTTCGAGTGATTCGCTCAGCAGTCTGTTAATTTCATCGGCAGTAACGGCTTGTCCGTACATCTTTTTGGTCAGACCAAAAGGCACCTTTCCGGGACGAAATCCCGGCATTTGGGCTTTGCGCTGATAATCTTTCAGCACTTTCATTACTTTTTCCTCGTAGTCAGAGGGAAGGATCTCAATTTTGATGGTAGCGGTCAGCTTGCCGGTGTTCTGCAGTTCAATGTTCATCGCTGAATAATATGGTTTATTTGTTGCTAATTCATTTTCAGGGCAATAGCCCTGTTTCTTATTTGAAACTTTTAAGGGCGCAAAGGTAGGATTTTTTTTGATATAAATGATAGGTATTAGTCGGATAGTCGTTTCCCGAATCGCTCCGCTTTCGGGATTTCGCTGCGCTCAGGTTAGTCGTTTGTCGGATAGTCGTTAGTCGGATAGTCTTTGGTCTTTGGTCTCCCGAATCGCTGCGCTTTCAGGATTTCGCTACGCTCAATTTGGTCTTTAGTCGCTCAAGTTACTTCATTCGCTGCTTTCGCGCCAGACGAGCTAGACGAAATGGCATAACACTATTCCCTATTCCCTATTTCCTAAACCCTGATTCTATTCCATATACATCTCAATCAGCCCTTCGGGTGCTGCAATATTAAGGATGCGGTTTTTACGATCCAGACCCATAATGATTTCATCAGTGATAGGGATAAGTATTTCCTTGCCTTTGTTGAGAATGCGCAAAACTGCCTGGTGTGGATATTCTAAAACTTCTTCAATTGCACCGGTGGGGCCATATTGGCTATCAATTACCGAAAATCCCAGGACCTCATGGTAATAAAACTTGTTGCCGGTGAGTTTCGGTAGCATGTTTAGGGGCAGAAAGAGTCCGCAACCAAGCAACATGGATGCCTGTTCCGGATTGTCAACATCACTGAAACTCAGGATGGCATTATTTTTATGTCGTAATTCGATATCATCAATAAAAAATGGAATCAGTTGGTTGTTCATGCGAACAAAAACTGATTCCAAATCTATATAGTCTTCCGGATCATCTACATCGAGATAAACAAGAAGGGCGCCTTTGTTAGCAAATAGCTTAACTATTTTTCCAAGATAAAAATGCCCTTCCATTTCACGGAGTTTGCCGGAATTACTCGGCTTTGGTTTCTTCTGCAGCTTCGCCAGCAGGCTCTTCGGTTGGAGTTTCGGCTTTGGGCTCTTCAACTGGAGCTTCGGCAACAGGCTTCTCAACTGGAGTTTCGGCAACAGGCTCTTCAACTGGAACTTCGGCTTTAGGCTCTTCAACCGGAGCTTCGGCAACTGGTTCTTCAGCAGCAACTTCTTCAGTTGCGGCTTCTTCTGTTTCAACTTCTTCGGATACACCAGCAGCGGCCTTGGCTTCTTGTTGACGTTTTTTGGCAATCTCAGCAGCACGTGCTTCGTTCACTTTCACTTCAACTTCCAGGCGTTTTTTTACTTCAGCCCTTTCCTCTTGTTCAACAGCACGTTCGGCACTGGTGAGTTTTGATTCTTTGGAAGCTTTCCACTCGTTGAAACGAACTTCGGCAATTTCTTTGGTAAATGCGCCTTTGGCAACACCTTTCATCAGGTGGTTGTAATGCAGCACACCTTCATGTGTGAGAATTGACTTCACAGTAGGCGTGGGTTCAGCTCCCTTTACATACCAATCGTAAGCCTTGATAAAATCAAGTTCGATTTCAGCAGGCTTGCTGACTGGGTTATACGTGCCAATCTTTTCGATGAATTTTCCATCCCGGGGTGCACGACCGTCCGCAATTACAATGTGGTAGAAAGGTCTTCCCTTTTTACCATGACGTTGTAATCTCATTTTTGTTGGCATAAAAATAAAATTTAGTAATTAAAATTGTTTTTTTTTAATAGGGGTGCAAAGTAACGGATAATTTCTTGAATTTAAAAGCACTGACTGACATTTATTTACAATTATTCCCCCATTGGTTAATTAAGATTCAATTCCCCATTTTTGAATCATAAGAATACCAAATGAAATTTCCTGAATCATCGCAACAATCTGATAATAAATCTTATAAGGATAATTATTCGGAAAATTTCTATTCGATATCTTCCTGGTTTTCATCCAGGTCGGGAATGGATTCTGCCGGGGAGAGCATTCTTAGTGCCGGGCCTTTTAACTCAACTTCAGGTTTTAATTCATTAAATTCTTCCTGCGAAATCCATTCTTTCCGCAACATTTTTGATGAAACAAGATCATAGTAAGCTTTCATGTGTTCGCGTAAATTCCCATCCGTATCAAAGGAGTATTTAAACCATTTGGGCCTGGGGACGATGCTGGCGATAAAAATGCTTTCGGCAAGGGTAAGTTTTGAGACATCTTTGTTGAAATAAAAACCGGCAGCCTCGTTCACTCCATAAATCATGGGTCCTGTTTCTATGATGTTAAGATATACTTCCAACATTCTTTCCTTTACCGAAAGGCGCTGCGATTCAATCAACCAGGTGATAAGCATTTCTTCAATTTTTCGGGTAATGTTTTTGTTGTGTGTAAGAAATACATTCTTTACCAATTGCATACTTATGGTGCTTCCGCCCCGTGCAAAGCGCTTTTGCTTAATATTGGTAATGATGCTTTCGCGAATGGCATCAGGAAGAAAACCATTGTGATAAAAAAAAGCACCATCCTCCGAGGTCATAATGGCATATTGCAGATATTTTGGAATTTGGTCCAGCCTTCTGAAGTTTGGGTTGCTGGGACCAACTTCAAAGGATCGGACGACCACTCCCTTTTCATAAGCTGAATATTGAAAATCCCCATTAATCAACCTAAAATCGGTATTCCCGAACTTTACAATGGAAAAATCCTTCGATTTGAGCCAGGAAGTAAACTTCAATGAGTCGGGTAGGGCAGGATTCAGATCGAAATTGAGCAGAAAAGACATATGTCCTTTTACTTTTATGCCGGCCAAATCGGTAAACAACCCTTGTGGAAGTGATTCAAAAAAGGTGGCAGCGTCAAAATCGGGTTCATAAATGTTTATCCGTATTCGCTTTTCGGGCTGGTTGTCAAAGCGTGTAAAAAAGTGGAATGATTGCCCGTTGTAGGTAATCAGGGTGCTACTGTCAATTTCTGCATAGGATTCCCCGAAGTTCAGCCTGAAATCCGCTGAGCCTGAGTCAAGATGAACATCCTCCGGCGAAACTCGTGCATGATTGATAATTTGTCCATGGGTGTTTATGCTGCCATTAATCTGAGACATTTCATCGCCAGAATTAATGTAGCGAAGGTTTATGTTCAGTGAATCGAAGGCAAGCAGCAGCCCCCAACGGTGGCGGATATAGGGGATTTGCACTGAATTTGGGCCGAAACGTGATATCCTTATACCCACAGCTCCGGTTGCAGGTTGAAGAATCCCGCCGACTTTCCATTGCTCAACCACTGAATCTTCTGTAACCAGAGCAATACTTTCAAACTCGCGTTCATCAATATGCAATTCATCTATACTGAAGGCAACATGGTGTTGGTTGATGTTGGCATCAGCTTTTAGCTCTTTAATATGTATGCTGTTTGGTATGTTTTTGAAAATGAGGCGGAACGCCTGATCAATACGGCTTTTGTAATTTACTTTAACCGTGTCGGAGCTGATTTTTGTGGAATCCTTATCTTTCTGTTCCAATAGAAAAAGATAATTGCTTTCATTCCCTTGCCGCCATAAAGTCAGTTCGGGACGGACAACTTCGGCATATCCAAACTTTAGCCGCATGGCAAAAAGTGCAATTGGATTAAACCTGACTTTTATACGGTCAACTTTTAGAAGTGTTTCCCCCTTAGGAGGATTAACATTCAGTTGATGAATTTCTATGCTGTTGAATCCCGAAAACTTTGCTTCGCTGTATGATATTGAGATTCCGGTTCCGCTTTCAACAGCCGCTATTCTCACTTCAAGCAGATTGTTCAGCACCTTGTTCCTGATAAAAAATCCTGTGGTCAGGATAATGAAAACCGTGAGCGCAATAATGAATAAGGTCTTTTTGTATTTTTTTGATTTTCTCATCAGTGTTAAACCTAAAAGCGATTAAACAAAGTAAAGAAGTATTTGCTCATTTATTGCAACATGAAATCTCCCGGGCACAAGATATTTTTATAGATGCGGAAGAATTTTCTGATTTCCTGAATATCAGATTGTCATCTGTTTTACCAGATTTTAATTTATCAACATCACAGAAAACCACCCGGCTTTTGCCTAATTTAGCAAACTGCAAACATAGGCCAAACCATGCAATTTCAATTCATGGAGATCATTAGTAAGGCTTTATAATGCTGATTATAAATTTTTTATATACCCGGGATAGCAGTTCCCAGATTTGACTTTCATATGAGTAAGTTTACACATCTTCACGTTCATTCAAAGTATTCGATTCTTGATGGTGCATCTGAAATCAACCAGATGTATGAAAAGGCCGTAAAAGATGAAATGCCGGCCATTGCACTAACTGATCACGGAAATATGTTTGGTGCTTTCAAATTTGTGGCAGAGGCCGAAAAGTATAATATTCCGGGTCAGCCGCCGGTAATTAAGCCCATTGTTGGATGTGAATTTTATCTGGTCGAAGATCGTCATCGCAAGCAGTTCACCCGCGATTTGAAGGATATGCGCTTTCATCAGTTGCTACTGGCCAAAAACCAGGAAGGCTACCACAACCTGGTAAAGTTATGTTCATTGGGATACATGGAAGGCTTTTATAGTAAGTATCCCCGCATTGATAAGGAATTAATACTCAGGCATCACACGGGATTGATTGCTACCACCTGCTGTCTGGCAGCGGAAGTTCCCCGTGCTATCCTTAATAAAGGTGAACAGGAAGCCGAAGCGTTGTTCAAATGGTGGCTTGATATTTTTGGCGAAGATTATTATGTGGAATTGCAAAGGCACGGCATTCCTGATCAGAACAAAGTAAATGAAGTTTTGGTGAGGTTTGCCCGAAAATACAATGTTAAAATCATTGCTACCAACGACACACATTATGTGGAGCAGGATTTTTATGAGGCCCATGATATTTTATTGTGCGTGAACACAGGTGAGAAAAAGAGCACCCCCACGGTAAAAGATTACAACGATGAGGACAACTCTACCAAAGGAAAGCGGTTTGCCTTTTACAATGACCAGTTTTATTTTAAAACCACCCAGGAGATGTCGTCGGTTTTCTCTGACTTACCTGAAGCCATTGACAATACCAATGAAATTGCCGGAAAGGTGGAGTTGCTGAACCTCAAGCGGGACATTATGCTGCCGCATTTTGCGCTTCCCGAGGGGTATAAGGATCAGTTTCATTACCTGCACCATCTCACTTTTGAAGGTGCCCGAAAACGATACGGTGATCCGACGCCCGAAGTTACCGACCGTATAAATTTTGAGTTGAACGTTGTCCTTGAGATGGGCTTCACCGGGTACTTTCTCATTGTAGCTGATTTTATAAAAGCAGGACGCGATTTGGGCGTATTTATTGGTCCTGGCCGTGGTTCGGCAGCCGGTTCAGTGGTCGCTTATTGCATCGGGATAACCAGCATTGATCCCATGAAGTACAACCTGCTGTTTGAGCGTTTTTTGAATCCGGGGCGTGTGAGTATGCCTGATATTGATACAGATTTCGATGATGAAGGAAGGCAAAAGGTTATCGATTATGTAGTTCAAAAATACGGCAGAAACCAGGTGGCCCAGATTGTAACCTTCGGCACCATGGCCGCCAAGAGCTCCATTAAAGATGTGGCTCGTGTGCTGGATCTTCCACTGAATGAGGCGAATACGCTTGCAAAAATGGTGCCTGATAAGCCCGGAATTGAACTCAGGCGCGTCATGCTGGCACCCATTGATGGCGAAAAGAGCCTGAAGGAAAAGGAGCAATTGCAGAATGATGACATTGAGGATGTAAGAAAACTACGTGCCATTGCCCAGGGCAGTGGTTTGCAGGCTGATGTGATGCGTGATGCCATTTTACTGGAAGGTTCCGTGCGAAGTACCGGAATTCACGCGGCGGGCATCATTATTTCCCCATGCGATATCACAGATATCCTGCCAGTGCTTACGTCCAAGGAATCAGAGCTGCTGATTACCCAATTTGAGGGCAAGGAAATAGAAAATGCAGGCGTTATAAAAATGGACTTCCTGGGGCTGAAAACCCTTAGCATCATCAAGGATGCCCTGAAACTCATAAAGCAAAATCATGGCGTTGAAATCAATATTGATGAGTTGCCCCTTGATGATGCCAAAACCCTTGAGCTCTACCAGAAAGGCGAAACCACTGGCACTTTCCAGTTTGAGTCTGCGGGTATGCAAAAGCACCTGAAGGAATTGAAGCCCGATAAGTTTGAGGACCTTATTGCCATGAACGCACTCTACAGGCCTGGCCCTATGGACTACATTCCCAACTACATCAACCGTAAGTTTGGCCGTGAAAAAGTAGTTTATGACTTGCCCGAAATGGAGGAGTACCTCGAAGAAACCTATGGAATCAATGTCTATCAGGAACAGGTAATGTTGCTTTCGCAGAAATTAGGCGGCTTTGATAAAAGTAAAGCCGACGACCTTCGCAAGGCAATGGGTAAAAAGGATAAAAAGAAACTGGATCACCAGAAACCTTTGTTTATGGAAGGTTGTAAGGCCAATAACCTTGACCTGAAAGCCTGCGAAAAAGTATGGACCGATTGGGAGTCTTTTGCCTCATATGCCTTTAATAAATCACATTCAACCTGTTATGCATTTGTGGCCTTTCAGACTGCCTACCTTAAAGCACATTATCCTGCCGAATATATGGCTGCTGTGCTTACGCATAACCTCGCTGATATCAAGAAAATTACTTTCTTCGTGGATGAAACACGCCGTATGGGTATTCCGGTTTTAGGTCCCGATGTGAATGAATCGGGCTATAATTTCGCAGTCAACAAAAATGGTCAGATCCGTTTTGGGATGGGCGCCATTAAAGGAGTTGGTGAAAATGCTGTTGCATCCATTATCGAAGAGCGTGATGCCAATGGGCCTTTTAAGGATATTATTGATTTAACCCGTCGGGTAAACCTGCGCAACATAAACCGTCGTAGTCTTGAAGCCCTGGCCAATGCGGGTGCGTTCGATACGTTTGAAGGTTCGCACCGGGCGCAGTATTTTTATCAGGATAACCCTGAAAGTGCTTCCTTTTTAGAAAAAATCCTGCGTCATGCGGCTGATTATCAGGCACAGAAAATGGGTATGCAGGTGAGTTTGTTTGGCGGCGATGCTGAAGTGGAAATGCCTGAAGTGGTCCTTCCCGAATGTGAGCCCTGGAGCAACTTCGAACAACTCAAAAACGAAAAAGAAGTTACCGGCTTTTACATGTCAGGCCATCCTTTGGATGATTACCGGCTCGAAATTGATGCGTTTTGTAAAAATTCCGTAGGAGATATTCGTGAGGAAAACATCAAGCATAAGCTTGGACATCAGGTATCAGTGGCGGGAATTATTACAAATTCAATAGAACGGACCACGAAAAGCAATACCCTGTTTGGCATATTTACTATAGAGGATGACGGTGATTCGGTGCAACTTACCCTGTTTTCTGATGATTACCTGAAATTCAGGCATTTACTGGTTCCAGGCATGTCGCTCTTACTGACTGGCTCGGTGCAAAGGCGTTTCCGGGATTCCCCCCAAATTGAACTGAAAGTTTCAAATGTGGTACTTTTGGCTGAAACCATTGATAAGCTTACTAAAAACATAGTGATCGAATTAGATGCTTCTGACATTGATCCTGTTCTGGTTTCCATGCTTGGTGAAGCCATAGCTTCATCGCGGGGAGGCACACAATTATATGTTAAAATCGTTGATGATCTCAATCGCATTACCTTAAAATTACCATCCCGTTTAAGGGTAAATCCGCGCAAGTTTACCCAGCAAATGAAAACCTTTAATGGCGTAAAGGTTTCATTGGTTGGATAGAAAAGTTGGCCAATTAAGTTACTGGATGATCAATGTTTCGAAATTAAACGCTTAAAAATCCTGAACAATTGGAAAATATAGTTGTGATATTGGCAAATTATTTTGTTAATGACTTATTGTCAATTCTTTGCGTCTTTGGGTCTCTGCGTGGAATTTAAATGTAGTGAATTATTGAGGTCAAAAATTCTCAAAAATTCCTGTATTCTTTTCCCTGAAGCTAAAAAATGCTTTATCTTTGAACCCCAACATGATTGTTAAACTTAAATATATTCACGATTATGGCTATTGAATTGACCGATGCAAACTTCGAAGAAGTCGTTTTAAAATCTGATAAACCGGCAATTGTTGACCTATGGGCAGAATGGTGTGGCCCCTGTCGCATGGTTGGACCTCTTGTTGAGGAAATGAGCCATGAGTTTGAAGGCCGCGCCGTTATTGGAAAACTCGATGTTGACAGTAATCCTGGTATTACTGCCAAATACGGTATCCGCAACATCCCCACCATTCTTTTCTTTAAGAACGGTGAAATTGCAGACAAACAGGTAGGTGCCGTTCCCAAATCTGTTTTGGTGGCTAAGCTTGAGAAATTACTCTGATTTTTACTTTGTACTTTAGTCGGGGCGTGGGTGAACTGCGCCCCTTATTTTGTACCCCAAATTCACATGAACTGTGCCCATTAATATAGATCAATCCCGTTTTGATGAATTCAGCCCGCTGGAATTACTTGCCAGGCAGGTGGTTGAAGGCTTTATTACGGGATTGCACAAAAGCCCTTTTCATGGTTTTTCGGTTGAATTCGCCGAACACCGGCTTTACAATCAGGGTGAATCGGTGAAAAACATTGACTGGAAACTATACGGGCGCACTGACAGGCTTTATGTAAAAAGGTTTGAAGAAGAGACCAACCTCAGGTGCCAGATTGTGATTGATGGCTCGTCGTCTATGTACTATCCCCTGCACGACAATCCGACACCTGAAAACCCGGACAAAATGAACTTTTCTGTTTATTCAGCCGCTGCAATTATGTATCTCCTTCGCCGACAGCGCGATGCAGCAGGACTGAGCGTTTTTACGGACACCCTCGAATTGCATACCAAAGCCCATTCCAACCTTGTACACAGCAAATTCCTTTACGGTGAGTTGGAAAAATTGCTTAATGATAAATCCCGGAAAAACGGAAAAACTACCTCTGCAGCACAGTCACTGCACGAGATTGCAGAAAATATTCACAAACGCTCACTGGTTATTATTTTCAGTGATATGCTTGAAGGTGAAGCCTCGAACGATAAGCTTTTCCCTGCGCTGCAGCATCTTAAGCACAACAAGCATGAAGTCATTCTATTTCACGTTACCGACAAAAAGCATGAACTGGATTTTGCCTTCGACAATAAGCCCTATCGCTTTATTGATATGGAAAGTGGCGAAGAAGTGAAGATACGTCCAAATGAAATCAGGGATGGATACCGCGCACAAATGCAATCCTTTAAATCGGAGCTGATCATGAAATGTGCCCAGTACCAGATTGACCTTGTTGAAGCCGATATTGCGCTAGGATATCGCCAGGTATTGCTGCCTTATTTGCTCAAAAGGGTGAGAATGCACTAATTTTCGGCAAATCTGCTGGCTAGACCAATTTTTTATTTCTTGTTTTAATTCAATAGAAACCAATTCATTTGCGAATGGCGATACATGATGATTATCTGCAAAGACTTGAAAACCAGTTGAACAATGAGGGCAAATGGCCTAAGGTGTATATGTTTAAGTTCATTATACTTAATAACAATCGCGATTATGCGATTCTCAGGCATATATTTAATGAGCAGTCGATATTTACAAGTCGTAATTCATCAAATGACAAATACATTTCCATTACTGTTAAGGAGATGATGATGGATGCAACAGAAATAATGAACCGTTACCGTCAGGCTGCTCAAATCGAAGGAATTATTGCCTTATAAGCTTTTCCTAAACCCTTTGTCTGCATTATTTATTCACCACACATTCCCTGGGTTTTAAACATTTTTCGCAACCCTTTTTTTACAGGGTAATCAGGCTGATAACCAATAAGTTCGCGGGCTTTGCTGATATCTGCATAGGTGATTTCTACATCGCCGGGCTGCATGGGTTGCCACTCAATCCTGGCTTTTTTGTCCAAGGTTTCCTCAATGCCATGCACCAGATCAATGAGTGAGATGGTGTCACTATTACCTAAGTTGAGGATTTCGAAACCTTTCAGATTGTTGGCAGAAGCAATGATTCCGGCAACAATATCTTCCACAAATGTATAATCCCTTCGGGTGGAACCATCCCCAAAAAGGGTAATGGGTGTACCTTCGGTTATTCTGCGACCAAACTGCTGTATGGCCATTTCAGGGCGCTGCCCGGGGCCGTAAACGGTGAAAAACCGTAGGCAAAAAATATTGAAATTATAAAGATGATGGTAAGTATAGCATAGTAATTCACCTGCTTTTTTGCTGGCTGCGTAAGGGGAAATGGGATTGTCAACCGGGTCAGTCTCACTAAAAGGAACCTTTTTGTTGTTTCCATAAACCGATGAAGAAGAGGCAAACAGCATGTTTGTGATGCCAGCTTTGCGCATGGCCTCCAATAGGTTGAGGGTCCCGGTAACATTCACATCATAGTAAAGTTCGGGTTGCTCAATGGATGGCCGGACACCGGCGCGGGCCGCAAGGTGAATCACCAGATCGGGTTTTTGTTCTGCGAAAATATGGTCAAGCATTGCCCTGTCGCGAATGTCGCCTTCGTGTAAGGTGAAATTGCTTTCCTCCTGAAGCTTTTCTACCGTTTTTCGTTTTATCTTAGGATCGTAAAAATGATCGAAGTTATCGATACCCGAAACCGAATATCCTTGTTTCAGCATGGTTTGTGCCAGGTTTGAACCAATAAATCCGGCTATACCGGTAATAAAAACCTTCTTTTTCATTTATTCTGTTGTATTAGGAAGTAAGTGCTTCATCTCTCAACGGCTTTAATTTCAGCGCTTTTTCATTCAAACTGAAATAGATACCAAAGAGCGACACTATTGCAGTGATTACATAAAACAGTAAACTTAGGGCGATGGATTGGTGTATGTCGAGGTGCATAATTTGAGCCCCGAGCAGGAAGGTTATTTCGCGTGATCCAATTCCCCCGATGGTAATGGGTAGGGTGGCTACAATGGATGAGATGAGAAAGAGGAACAGGTAAGGGAGGATATGTTCCTGATTGTGATTGGCATTCAGTATAAACCACGCCGAGCATAGCTGGGCAAGCTGAACCAGAAGCGAATAGCCATTTGTAAGGTTCAGCCCCTTTGCAAAATCTTTAAAAAACCAATAAATTACTGCATAATAAACAACTATTGAAACAGGTATTATGCCGATGGCCAGATATTTGTAAATTTCAGGTACAGGTATAAAAGGCACCATGACCATCGCCAGCACAAAAAGCGCAAGCACACCATTTACCCTGTCGAGTAGCACGGCCCAGAAGAGCTTTTTGGCTTTTGTGCCGTATTTCTTGTTGAGAAGGTAAATTTTATAGCCATCACCCCCAATGCCACCAGGCAAAAACAGGTTGTAATACATGCCCAACAAATACAACCGCAGGTTGCTTTTCTCGGTGAGCCCTGACCCAATATTATTGAAAAACACATTTAAGCGGAGGGAGGAAAAGATTTTGGAGACGATGAACAGCAGCGAGGCACCCAGCAACCAGCCATAGTTTACATGGTTGAAAATATGGATAACTTCCCTTAAATCAATTTTCGTAAAAACATACCAAAGCGCTGCAACCGAAAGTGCAATCTTTAGAAAAGCTTTGATATAAGGGTGAATCTTAACCATTGAAAGTGTAAACCTTACGTATTTTGTAAGGACGTTTTTGCTGCGATTCGTAGTAAGTGCGCATCAGTAATTCCGACATTAATCCTACTGTAATCAATTGAATTCCAGAAATCAGCAGCAAAATTCCAAGTAGAAGCATGGGTTTTCCCCAGATGTCCTGTCCCATGATTTTAAGCACCAGGAAATAAGCGTTTATTACTGAACCAATCAAAAACAGCACTACACCCATTCCTCCGAAAAGGTGCATCGGCTTACTCATGTATTTTTTGAAAAATATCATCAGCAAAAGGTCGCTGATTACCTTGAAAGTGCGGTTGATGCCGTATTTTGATTTGCCAAACTCACGCGCGTGGTGCTTCACATCAACCTGGGTGATGGTTGCACCTTCCAAACTGGCAAGCACCGGAATAAAACGGTGCAATTCGCCATATAGGCCAATATTTTTTGCAAGGTCGCTCTTGAATACTTTCAAGGTGCAGCCGTAATCTTTTATGTAAACCCCTGTACTTTTTCGGATGATGGCATTGGCAATTTTACTGGGTACTTTTCGAAGGAACATGCCGTCCTGTCTGTTTTTACGGATGCCGGCCACCAAATCCCACTCTTCTTCTTCGGCAAGCTTAAGCATCATGGGGATGTCGCTCGGGTCATTCTGCAAATCCCCGTCCATAGTTACCAGATATTCGCCTTTCGCCTGCTCAATACCTGCGTACAAGGCTGAACTTTGGCCGTAATTTTTCCTGAATTCAACCATCACAACCCTGGGGTCATTCAAGGCAATAATCTCCTGCCGGGTGCGGTCGGTTGAACCATCATCAACATAAATAATTTCAAAATCAATATCTTGTATTGATTCAATGATCCATTTATTCAGTGGCTTTATGTTGTACTCCTCGTTGTAAACGCAAATAATAATTGATAATTTTAGCTTGCTCATACCGGCATCTTTATCAGTAAAAGTTTGGTTTCGTTCAACTTGATGGTGAATGTGTGCACTATTTCGTATGCTGTCAAAGTGTCAGCAAAATTAGCCAGATTTTTCTCATTGGTAATATAAAATGCCTGATTGTTTAATATTCCTGAAGCACGAGTTATGATTTGCCCACTTTCACGTGAAATATAGAATGAAGCATCATGATTGAAAGGTGTATTCCCTAGAACGAAGGTTGGTGTTCCTTTAATCAATTGCCCGGCTTTAATTTCACCGGCACGGTAGGATGCATCAGGATAGGACGAATATCGCGCCGGAAGGTTGAAAGCATTGAAACTTATCCTTATTGTCAGTAAAACAATGATAAGCAGCCACAACCGAAGTTCATGATATTTTATCATCAGCAAAGCGGCTGTAATGGATACAATAAATAA
>SWCB01003901.1_pt1 | contig 26965 bp, 23 predicted proteins | sample 4692901 | NCBI WGS metagenome assembly SWCB01 (sample SAMN10267276, study PRJNA491770) | bioreactor metagenome | isolation source: DHS bioreactor inoculated with subseafloor sediment | place: Japan: off Shimokita Peninsula | collected 2006-08 | reverse complement strand
AATAAGACTGAGGCAAAAATAATTCAAAACATTCATTTTTTATACCAATTAAATTGGTGGCGCAGAATGAATGTTTTTTTTATCTTAATTATTTTACTGTTTGCTTCTTTTTTCTATTACCGTTTAGGGAATGTTATGATTCAGCGATGGTCACTAGAGCCAAATACGTGGAATATAACAGACGTCGGTGGTACAACGTATCATTACGATAACCATGGTGGTAGTGAAATATTGTATAAACAGGTTGTTAGCAAGTTAAACCAGCATATTACCGATCTATTTATTTCAAAGAACCCTGGTCAGTTCTATGTATCGTGTATTTACCGTTGCGTAAAACTCAACGAACAATCCGTTAAAAACCTCTCTTTTTCTATGGATTATTCTTTCCTTGATATGCGGAACATCATTAATGAACAATGTCGCTAAATACACACTGGTATTGTACTGCTTAGGAGCATTGTGTGGAGCGGTGTACTTGTTAGGTTCAAATGAGTTATTTGTGAGTAAAGTAATTAATAACCGTACGAACCCGATAGTTTTTAGTGAAGGAGTTGCCTATGGTAAAAATAGTGTCAACCGTTATCGTGAAGTGCACTCTATCCTTCGTTTATTCTGGGGAATGCACAGCATGAAATCGACTGTTTTATCTTCAAACTCTGATGATAAGGCATATAACCAATCGTATTCGATCCATTTTTTAAGCAGTAACTTGTTTTCAGTATCGATGAGCGCAGGCAATCAAAAGAAACGGTCTAGTTTGGGGGCAGATCTCTCAGAAGCCCATTTAAATGTGTACCCACGAGACGAGGTTTTTCAGATCGTAAAGAAAACGTCGGCACTTATATGTTACTCAAGCTTGAGTACATCAGCTGTAGATTGTGTACAATTTGTAAGATGATTCCTGAATTTTATGGTGAAAACATTATCACCGTACTATCGTTCGACATGTGACTGTATGTAAATTCAAACTTGTTGTACAAATGAAATTTTCGTCTTCATAGGCAATTTTGATAAATTCATAACGTGGAAAAGATCGTTGATTAACCTTAAAAATATCCTTCTCTATCATCGAATCGTAGTTATTATTAGTGAGAGTCAGAGAGGAGATTACGTCATTACCTAAAAATTTAATCGAATATGTATTGTTGTAAAGCTTCACTTCTCCCTTAGTGCTAATTGAGGCTTGTACTGTGGAGAATCCCCACAAATCCGTAATGATTGAATTAAGCTCTTTGTATGCATTACTATCACCATTAAGAAAGAGCTCTTTTTCTGAATAAAAAGCGGGAGAACCATACTGTTTTATTACTTCAGGACGGTTTGAAAAATTTACTATCACTAGAGTTAGAAAACAGAACAGAGAAAGCAAAATATAAATATATAGGATTATTTTAATTACATGCTTCACGTATCTTTCCTAGTATTAATTCAAACGGATAATTATCAGTAAACGAGATGTTATATGCCTTATCTTGATTGTAAGTCTTGTTATAATAAATACACGAAAGATAAAATCTATCAGGATTCTTAAATATAAATATATGACTAATAGTGTCGGGGATATCATCTTTCAAATAAAGGTACAGTTTTTCACTTGCATTTCCTCTATCTAAATGAAAGTGGGTGTTATATTCCTTTTTTATTATAATTGACAAATCAACCAGACCTTTCTTCTGATAAAAAAGGTTGTATATGTTATAAAAATTAACCGTGGCAATAAATAAAAAAACAATGAAAAATAAATTCTTGATTTTATTGTTTACATATTTTTTGTAGAAAAATTTAATGCTTTCAATGCTCTCATTAAGTAAGAGCATGTTGGTGTTTTTTTCTATGTTAATAATGGTATGGCCGTTTTTTTCTTCAATATCAAATGTTGAGGTAATTGATTGAATTAAAATAACATTACCAGGTAGTAGCATGTACCCTTCACGAGGTTTGGTTTTTATTATTTTTTGCTCTTTTCCACTATCTCCCAATAAAAATCGAAGTTGGGAGATTGATTGAGTAATGTTATTTTCCGATACGGGCCGCCCCCCCCATACCTCATGCATGATTAATTTTTTTGTGACATAGTGACCCTCATTACTTATCAGTAAATACAGAGTGTCTGACTCTGTAGATTTTATACGTTTTACTTTTCCTGTTACCACATGGATTAACTGATGGTAAGCTGTGGGGTTAAAATGCCACAAAATTTATACTCACTAATTTTTATACATTTATTTTAAGTAATTAATGTCACATGGGAAAATGAAATTAAAAATGCAAACAATTATTTCACAATGTGAATAAAAAGTCGATTATTAATCATATTTGGAGCTCTAAAAACTCAGCTAATTGAATGATTTGTTCTAACGGAAAAAGAAGGTTGTCACGTTGATTAGTATCGGTCTCTGGTTGATGAATAAAAATAGCATCAACATCTTCGACTAGATCATAAAGAAAGTCTAAATCAGTATGAGTGAGTTCGACCAATGTTAAATTACCTGGAACTGGCGCAGTAATTTCATTTTCCTTGATTACTCCCCATTTCCTCACAGACTAATGCATTTTTCATTCAATATCCTCATCTATGCGAGTTACCTCATCTATTTAATTAAGCAGGCTGTCGTGGATTAACGATATAGTAAACCTACAATAAAGTATGGTGGATATACGAATATGAATAGCATGGAATGGGACAGTATTCGGATATTTCTAGCAGTGGCTGAACATGGAAGTATGTCTGCTGCTGCGCAAGTTGTGGGAATGTCTCAACCGACGGTAAGTCGTCAAATTCTGGCGCTTGAAGAGCGAACTGGATTACATTTATTTGAACGTTCAACAAGCGGTTTAAAGCTGACACCAGTCGGTCGACAATTGCTAGAGTCAGCTAAAGATACAGCGCTAGGAGCAGAGCGTTTTTCTCGTCAGGTTAACGGTAGCTCAATTGAAGAATCGGGCAATGTACGTTTAGCAGTGAGTGAGTTATTTGGTTTTCATTTTTTACCTGGTGCTTTAGCGGCATTTCACCGAATGCACCCTTTAATTAATGTTGAGTTGATTGTGTCGAATGACAAAGTGAATTTAAATAAACGCGATGCAGATATTTCGATATGCCAGCAAAAGCCGGAACAGCCCGATCTTGTCGTCACGTATTTAATGAGCAGATCATTGGGTTTTTTTGCTCATGAATCCTATATCGATGATGTTGGTTATCCTAAAACACCAGATGACATTTATCGTGCACCGCATAGCGTTATAGGATTTGATAACAGCAATATGTATATTAACGAGGCTGAAAAATCGGGGCGTAATCTAACCAAAAATCAATTTACCTTTCGTACTGATAGTTACCAAATGCAACTTAATTTGATTCAAGCACAAGCTGGTGTTGCTGTTACGATTGCAGAAGTTGCTAAGAAAACGGCTGGCTTGATTGAAATTTTGAAGATATCCCATTGCCTAATATTGCATGGTGGCTAGTTTGTCATCGAGATGTACAGGTGAACCCTCGAATTCATCACTTAATGGTTTTTTTAAGAGAGTGGTTTCAAAAACAAGATGAAAAATTATAGAGAAATATACCTATTATATTACTTGCCTAAAGTGGTGGTTGCCATGTCACCTTTTCGTCCTACCTCCTTTTATATACCACGTTTAAATAAGACTTAGAGTACCTTCATTTTTGAACAACCAGAGTGTGCAATGCGTGAAATCACCCTTTTCTTGCATTAAAGGTGAATATTTATCGCATTCAATCTTAAAAATAATTGAAGCAAGGAAGATCCTTCGCTTCTTTTACTCAACTAAAGTTGAATGTTTGCTGGCATTTTGTTCGGATAATCGTCATTTACCCGATAAAAATTGATCTAAACCAGTATCGCTTAAATTTTTAGCCTCGAATTAAAACAAAAGTTGAGACTTTCAAAAAAAATTGAGTATGATGTGATTATATAAATAAAACGAAGATAATGCTGAACGGCACATTTTTCGTTGCAAAGTTTGATTGACGTGTGTTTGGACAGCATTTTGTCCTGTTTACCTTTTTTCTGATGAGATAACCATGAGCAATTCTTTAGTTCTTGTAATCAATTCTGGTAGTTCTTCACTTAAATTTGCATTAATCGATACGGTTAGTGGCGAAGCAACCTTAAATGGTCTTGGTGAGTGTTTTGGTCTTGCTGACGCAAACGTTAGCTGGAAAATCGACGGTAAGAAACATGAGTTTCAACTAAGCGATAATGGCAACCACCATAAGCAAGCAATTGACCGTATTGTTGCTTTACTTGAAGAGCAAGGTATTAAACAAGATATCGTTGCTGTCGGTCACCGTGTTGTACACGGTGGTGAGAAGTTTACTCAAACTGTCAAAATTGATGAAACTGTCTTACAGGAAATTGAGAATCTTAGCGATCTAGCACCGCTGCATAACCCTGCGCACGTTGTAGGTATGCGAGCTGCTATTGCTGCTTTTCCTGCATTATCTCAATATGCAGTGTTTGATACTGCATTCCACCAAACAATGCCTGCAAAAGCATATACTGGTGCAATTTCAAGCAAACTATATGATGACTACGGCATTCGTCGTTACGGTTTCCACGGCACAAGCCACTACTTTGTGAGCCGCGAAGCCGCGAAAGTTATTAATAAGCCGATTGAAAAAAGCAGCTTTATTTCAGTACACCTTGGCAATGGCGCATCAGTTTGTGCAATTAAAGACGGTCAAAGTGTTGATACAAGCATGGGCTTTACACCGTTATCTGGCTTAATGATGGGCACACGTTGTGGTGATTTGGATCCAGGCATTATTGAATTCTTGCTGAAAAAAGGTTGGTCTCCAGAGCAAGTATTTAAAGAGCTAAATTCTAACTCTGGCTTCTTAGGTGTATCTGGCTTAACAAGTGACTGTCGTGGTGTTATCGAAGCGATGGAAGAAGGTCATGTTGGTGCAACACTAGCATTTGAAATCTTCACTTACCGTGTAGCAAAATACATTGCCTCTTACATGGTGGCATTAGATGAATTAGATGGCATCATCTTTACGGGTGGAATTGGTGAGAATTCATTACCTATCCGTAGTCAAATTCTTAAGTCTCTTAAGATCTTTGGTTACCGTGAAGATGAAGCAGCAAATGCTGATGCACGTTTTGGGAAAGACGGTGTTATCACGCAGGCAAATACACCTCTCGCAATGGTTATTCCAACCAATGAAGAGTGGGTAATTGCTAAAGAATCTATGGCGCTTTTACACGCTTAATAGATTTTGCCAACCTTTTAAAGGTTGGTATTGCCAAGTTGCCTATGAACTTGGCAAAGCCCTGTTTGGAACGCAGGGATTACGGAACGGGAAAACGGCTCTGAGTGTATGCTCAGGGCCGTTTTTTTGTTTTCTGGGTATGGACAAATTAGACGCTTATTTCACTATGCCTTTAAGGTATTCGCCTAGCTCGAGTGGTTCATGATTCTCGAGACAGTGACGGAGACCGTTAGATAGCATGGCATCAGCGCTGTTTATTTTTGTGTGAGATGCAGTGGTTTACTGATCAGGCGAGCAATCATTTTATTAATCGCTACCATCTGCGGCGCATCTTTACTGTAGTAATTATACGGTGGAAGATTGTTGGTACTATAACCCCAGAAATCCCAACATCCTTTGGGATTCATAGGGTTTAGCGTTGATTTTTTAACTTGAGGGAAGAGCACAATCGTGCTGTTGGTATCTGCGGCTTCTAAATAACCCGTTTCTTTTACATATGTTGTCCCTATTACGGAGACGCCTTGTTCACAGCCATGTACGGAGACATGAACGTTACATTGATCTGTACGGCAATTTTCGGGTATATACACAAACGCGGTTTCGTTCATGCTCGTGAGTGGGCTGTCAAAAAAGGCACTCTGATTAAACTCAATGAGTTCGCCGCTTAATTCCTTGGCCGCAGGGTTCTGGGCTCCGTATATGTGTTCGAGAATACGCTGGGCCTGCGGAATATCGCAATCATTGATATACGGTTCTTGAGTTTTGTCGCACTGGGTGTCGTTTTGATCTGTGGTGATAAAGGCATGGCCTGCGTCAATTCGGTTGTTGTACAGTAGGTGATCGTCACTCACTCCTAGTTTCTGGTAAAACTCGGCGGTGGTGTCTACAACGCCTGTCACGACGGTTTCATCACTTGCTCCAGAGAAGATATATACCTTGTCATTCTTCAGATTGTCTACGGCATCAATTTTGCCGGAATCGGCTGTTTGTTTCGCAAGATCGACCAAAAAACCACTGTTTGGGTACATCATTGACGGGCAGCCGACAATGCTGCCTTTACAGGGATTCATACAGGTCGTTGTTGCGCTCAGAATTGGCGTAATAAACGGGTTGCTGAATGGATTGTTGCCGGCACAGTTCCATGGGCCTCCTGCTACTATACCTGCACCAACCAGATCTTTAGAGTAGGCGACATGGAATTGAGCAGCCATAAAAGCACCGGAGGATAACCCTGATATGGAGGTTTCGTTGGGAAGAGCATTCAGTGCAGGAAGTTCTGTTTGTGTCGCAAGGACTGTGGTGCTAAGAGAAATAAACAATAGAGCAATTGTGATTCTAAGTTCTTTTATCATGTTTGCCTCCTGGCAATTTATAATATTAACAATAGGTATCGGTTTTGTGTCCTTACAACATGGTGTTGAAACTATGTGGCGTTAACACAAAGATTGCGTGACTTGAAAATGTTGTACACGCTCGGGTTGCCTGTGGGCAATATCCCAGGATGAGAATATGCACATATAAAATAGGTTGCATCTTTGTTTGTGATTTACGAAAGAAGAATGCGGTTGAGGTATGATTTTCTGGCGTTTGAGTTGTGGGCTTTGCAAGGAACATTAATGCAGGTCAAATAAATCAGTAACGGCCCTGAACCATTCAGGGCCGTTTTTTTATGCGCGCGAAGTTATCATTTTAAATAGGCACGATTTTTCTAAATCGGTATACGCCCTGAATACAAAAAAAGGTCAGGGAAGCATCCACCTGACCTTTTCTCATACCACTGCAGGGGTAGTGATTAAATAAAGATACTTGAAAGGAAGAAGCCAACAGGTACAGCGCTTACAATTCCCAACGAACCCGGTAGGAAGAATGGGTGGTTGATGATCAGCGAGCCATTCCACCTCTTACTTAAGAATGACCCAGTGTCATCAGTCGCAATAGCGAAAGCCGTGGTTGGGTAGATGTTAGTCATATACAATGCACTAACAGCAACAAAGCTAGCCAAGATAGTACCGGCATCTACACCTAAGGTAGCCGCAATTGGCACTAATAATGCGCTGGTAGCCCCCTGACTAAACAGCAGGGCACTGGTAGCGAAAAAGACGACTGCAAGTAATGCCGGATACTCGTTTAATACACTGCCCGCAAGATCTTTAATTTCACCAATATGGGCACCAATGATGGTAGAACTTAGCCACACAATACCGAGAATAACAATCAAAGATTCAGCACCATCCCTGAAGATTGGGGCATGCTTGATTTCTGATAATTGCACCTTACATGTCATCGCCATCAAGAATGAAATAAATAGCATTGTAATGACAATAATATCTTTAGAGCCTAATGTGTGGCCAATCACTGATTTAAACATCAGCATGCAGACAATGAAGATAACACCGGCTAGGAATAACATCACCGAACGTTTGGCTTCTGGGGTCGGCTCTGCATCTTTTTCTTCATCGGAACTAAAGTTAACTAGGCCTTTTTTCACGCGCTCTTGATAGATAGGGTCTTCAGCCAGCTCCACACCCTGCTTGCTGGCAACAAAGGCCGCAACCGCAGAGCCAACTAGTGCCGCAGGAAAGATCACACAGAGGGCATCAAAAAAGTTTACGCCCATCTGCTCTACCACAACATACATAGCAGCTGTTGCACCAGATATAGGCGAGGCAGTAATCGCGATTTGTGACGCGACAACAGCCGAGCTTAACGGTTGGCTTGGGCGAACCCCATTCTCTTTGGCAACCTGTTGAATGACGTTTAAAACAGACATGGCGGTATAGCCAGTGCCTGCAAGGGTTGTTAATATAAAGGTCGTAGCAGGCGCGAGGATATTGATATATTTAGGGTTATTGCGCAACATTTTCTCTGCGCATTTAACCATGTACCCCATACCGCCAGCTTGCTGCATTACGGATAAAGCAAGAATGACCGACATGATGATCAAAATAACAGAAACAGGTATTGTTCCGGGAGATAGGCCCATTATATAGACAGCAATTACCATCCCTACACCACCAGCCAATCCGACACCTATACCACCCAAACGGGCGGCAAGTATGATACAGCCTAACAATAAAATAATTTCCAGTAACAGCATAATAAATCCCTCAATTTTTTTTATATTTATATTGCGACATCAGTGTTGAACTGAATTGCAAATTAATTACGGGTAGACAGGCCTCAGATAACAAACCACGTCTGCTAGTTTGTTAACACTGATAAAAATTGTTCGGTTCAGCCTTTTTTAGAAAGCATTTCTTTGTGAAAACTCATCGAGCAGTTGAATTACTGACCTCCGCATCTTGTTCACAAATAAGAAAACACTCTAACAACTTGAATGTTTATTAAATTCTAAGCAGTCAAAACCCACAAACAATTCTAGTCTTTCTTGTTTTCCTTATGGCGGAGTTTTAATATCTAATTGTTATTAATGGATATTTATATGGCCCCCATACCATATGATTTAGATAGGTTAATAAGTTAAACCATCATAAGAAAACCAACTTTATTATTTACAATAATCATTCGACCTGTGAATTTATAAAGACTCTACTTAGCTTTCGATTGTGTTTGAAATGCCTAAATCAATTCTGTTATGCGGAAACAGCATCATCATAATCTATATTTGATCACAGAATATTTTTCATGATCATGGCTGATAACTAAACACACACTATTGGCTCACTATTTATTAACCAAAGTATGAATAACCCAACAAAAGCAAACTCAAAAACCAACAGAAAGAGGCAGTCTTTCATAAAGTAAAAAATAACAATTTGGCTATTAATTAGATTAAGCGATGATTTGTAATACATGAAACACCTACATTAATCACAAAATAGAATCTGATTACCATAGCTTTAATGTAATGAACCATTTCACTCCATAACATACCGCGAGGCTATGAGGTTTTGTCGCAAACAGGAGTGCTGAGTTATGATCTCCTCTGCTCTCATTTCTTACACCTTAAACAAAAAACGACTGATACTGCTTGGGTGTAATGGCTGTACGCTTTTTAAAATGACGTTGAAAGTGTGCTTGGTCGGCAAAACCTAGTTGTCCTGATGCATCTGTTAAGGTGTTGCCTGCTTTGAGCAGTACCTTTGATTTCTTTATTCGCTCATCCAATTGCAACGCATGGGGTGGCATGCCATAAATCGTATTAAACTGTCGAATGAGATGGTAACGGCTTAGACCTGCTTCTTTTGCTAAATCACTTAACGTGTGATTACTCTCTAGTTGGTCAAGTAATTTCTCATGAACTCGCTTTATATCGGGTGAGGCCTGTTTTTCAGTCTTTGGGAAAGCGATCTTATTTTGCCCAAAATATCGGGCTAAATACTGAATGAAGATACTTTCTGATAGTAGAGGGTTCGGTTCATTCATTAAAGTATCGAACAGGACATTAAATTCGCGGTATAGGTTAGGATCTATTTCATAGCGGTTTGAAAAGGGGAGGTAATCGATATTATAATTATTGAGCATTTCAGATTGAAGAGTCCCGATCCAATGTGTATCAATAAATAACATTCGATAAGACCAATCATCAGCGTCGGGATTACAGCAATGAATATCACCTGGGTTTATGGTGACTGTGTTTGTCGCCTCGATACGGTTTCTTTTATTTAAGTTCTTATAATTGGCAGAGCCGCGGTCGATGACACCAAGCGAAAATTCATCATGAGAATGCGCTTGGTAACAAGCGGCTGACTTTGAGGCTTTGCGGATCTCCACAAAAGGCAAGGTTTCGCATTGTATTAGAAAAATGGTGTCGTCTGGCTTCATTGCTACTTCCTTAATATCCCCAAAACATGTGCACCACTGTCCCACCTAAAAGTAATCCCATCACAATATTAAAAGTGACTTGTCGTTTTGTGGTGGATAAATAACGCCCAATGTAATTCCCTGCTGCTGCCCATGCAGAAACACCTAAAAAGCATACCACAAAGGAGATGGCGCAAAAGATGACTAAGTACAGCATAGTGGGTGAGTGTTTCAATACAAATAAGCTTACGCCAGACATCGCGACAAGCCATGCTTTTGGGTTTAGCCCTTGAGATAAGACCCCTTCAAAGAAAGTAGGATGAACTGTATTTTTCAAGTCTCCAGTGTTTTCAGTGCCAACAGTAGTCGCAATTTTAAGCGCCATATAGAGTAAAAATAACCCGCCAAATAATGTAAGCCACCCTGTCATTTCAGGTAGCATTTTTAATGCTTGTTCTAGCCCAAGCCCACAAAGTAATACGATAAAGGTATAAGCGAATGTAGCGCCAAGAACATGAAAGACGGCTTTTTGATACCCAAATTGTGCCCCAGCACTGGCGGCGATGATATTGACGGGACCCGGTGATACAGCACCAACAAAAGCAAAGACTGACATCGAGAGTAAAATTGACTGCATAATGGCTCCAATTTAATCTGGTAGCTATCAGCCTAAAGGGGACGATGATGTAAGTATTGAACGAAATTGCTCTGTCCAGCAGTTACTTCAAGCAAACTGGGTATAAATTGGCTTAATGGAGTACGATAATCAATATTACGCAAGTCATCGTTATGTCTATGTATTTATTGACAACCCAAAAGGGTTTTTACGTGGTTAACCTTCGAGAAGTGCGTGTGGATGAGTATCCCGCTTACTGCGGCTATTTCATTGCTTACCATAACCAACGAGCACTCGCGCTGTATCAAGCCGTTGGGTTTACAATCTCGGGCTACAATATGTCAAAAAATATAAGCATGTAATTACGTGTTCTCTTAACCCGATATTATATCGCCCAAGATGACTCATTGTCTGATTTTGAAAAAACGGCTCTGAGGGTATGTTCAGAGCCTTTCTTTCTCTTGGTATTAGAAGTTAGAGGCTGCTTACTTTAGATCCATCTTTGCTGTCTTTTGCGTTTTCCTCAAGAAAGTCCATTACTTGCTTTCTCTCTGCGGGGTTTAATCCTGCCCGAGGGAACATACTTTTGGTAATGCCTTGCCATTGTACTTTGGTGTATTGACGGGGATCTTTTGCTGAATGACACATGGTGCAACGTTGATAAAAAAGCTTCTCCCCAGCACTTTGCTTAACATAATTTAGCTTTATTTGATCGACAGCTAGGGTGATATTCAGCTTGGCAATATTAGTACCGTTGTCTATGGCTAATATTTGTGGTGGTTCAAACGCCAAGTTTGATGATTCTGAGTCTCGACAGCGTTGCATATACGCTAAACAGGTATTTGCACTGTTGGCTTGACTCAACTCACTGGAAGCATTACTAGAGGTTAAAACATTAATCGCCCCGCTGTTACAACGTCCCTGACTGTCAAATTGTAACCACGCGCCTTCTTCGAGGCTGATCACCCCTGGCATGATCTTTTTAGACACTTTTGCGCCTGCAATAAGTCGCCCCCGATCATTAAAGATCTCTACTAGCTGACCAGAACGGATCCCATGTTTCTCTGCATCTTGATCATTGATCAGTACGTACTGTCTTCCTTGTACATCTTCGCGTTTACGTACATCTGCATTGGCCATTTGCGAGTGTAAACGCATATACGGATGAGGGCTGACAACATGCACGGCATTGGTTTTTGCATTACCAAGGTATTCAAACGGTTCAATGAAGGTTGGCATGGGTGGGCAATCTTTCACTTCAAAATCAGCAATGTCTTGGCAGAAAAGCTCAATTTTTCCTGATGTGGTATGAAGTGGAAATTGTTCAGGATCTTGATAGAAATCCCCATGCCTTACCCAGTCATTGGCAGATTCAGCGATAGGGAGGTGCGCGACACCTTGTTGCCAAAAGTCTTCAAATGGCAAGGTTGCTGATGAGGCTTTATAAGCACGTTTTAAAATATCATTGAAGGCTAAACCATCGGTAAATTGTTCTTCGACACCAAACATTTTTGAGAGACGGCGGAAAATCTCAAAGTCATCCAAGCTTTCACCGTAAGGTTGGATTACTTGGCGCATCGCATAGATTTTATCGTTACTGTATGTGCCGCCAGAGGAGAGGTCATCACGTTCTAGTGAACTCGTTGCAGGCAGTACTATGTCAGCATAGCGGGAAGAAGCACACCACCATGGATCTTGGCAAATAAAGGTATCGACCTTTTGGTTTAATGCTGCGATCAATTCATTGGTATTTTGTTGATGTGATAAGAGGTTATTCCCTGCGTTATAAACGACTTTAACATCAGGGTAGGTATATTCGATGCCATCACGAGTAAAGCGTTTACCTGGGTTATTTAACATTTCAGAGATACGCGATGCAGGGCAAACTTTATCTACCGGATTTTTGCCCTGTGATAAACCAACAGGCAATGCTTTACCTGATTGAGGCATACCACCGTTGCCATAGTGCCAGCTAAAACCAACCCCTTCTCCGGGCTTGCCTATTTTACCCAACATAGCTGCAAAATTAATGATCGCCCAGTGAACCATTTCACCATGATCAGCCCGTTGAAGTGACCAACCTGCGGCAAACTGTGTTTTTTTGTTTGCAAATAGCTCTGCCATTTCTTTGATCTTTTCAGCAGAAATACCAGTGATTTTCTCTGCCCATTGTGGTGACTTCACAACCCCATCATTTTCGCCCATCAGATGGTCAATATATTTATCGGCACCCACGGTATAGCGCGCTAAATACGTTGGGTCATACAGTTCTTTTTCATAGGCATATTGCGCCATGGCAAGAAATAGGGCGGTATCGGTATTAGGTACTATTTTTACCCAGTCAGCATCCAGTTCATCATCGGTACGGGTACGCTGTGGGTTGATCGAAATAAATTTAATGCCTTTCTCTGCAAACTGTTTCCAGCGAGGGTACATTTGATGATCTGCGACGCGAAATTCAATGCGGTTATTTTTCCAAGGGTCACAACCGATGAGTACAAAGACTTCGGTATGCTTTTCAATAACAGGCCATGCTGTTTGTGGTGAGTAGACTTCCATATCACCAATAACATGAGGCAAGATAACTTGAGATGCGCCACCAGAGTAATCACCCGTTGTTGTACTCTGCCCACCGATTAAATTAAAGAAACGCCCCTGCAATACTTGAGGTCGCATTAAACCTGCATGAGACCAACCCCCATAAGAGCTACTAAAAATAGCCTCATTTCCAAACTCTTTGGCTGCGGTTTGAATGCTATCGGCCACAAGAGATAAAGCCGTTTCCCAGCTGACTCGTACAAAAGGTTCTTTCCCGCGTAAATGGGGCTTATTGTCACCTTTCGGATCTGCAAGGTAAGATTGTCTTACCATGGGATATTTCACCCGAGTTTTATCATAGACACGGCTCAGAAGGCCTTCGGTCAACATTTCAGTTGGCATCGCATCCAGTTCTTTACGGGGCTGAACACCAATTAAAATACCGTCTTTAACTATCGCGTTAAAAGGCCCCCAGTGACTTGCGTGCGGAATCACATCAACATCATCGTCAGCAAAAATTTTCGATGCAGGAAAGATCGCTAAACCACCCGCTGCGGCAACAGCTGTGGCAATAGAGGTTTTTAATAAGGTACGACGAGAAATAGCCATCATCATTTTCATTTTTGTTAGTTGTGACTACGATACTAACCCCATAAAGAGGTATTTTAAATATACATTTAATCAATTTTATATTTAAGAAAGGTAATCTATACACATGAAAGTATTATTAAAGAGGGGAAATGCGGACGCCTTCACTGACTGTTTAAAGAAAACGGCTCTGATGCCACAAGCCGTTTTGATATCGATGTCGTTAAGCGAGTGACTTGGGTATATAAAGCCAGCGTTCAAGATAAGTCAGCTTCACTCATTTATTTCAATGGCAGGTAAATATCAGTGATTAATTCATGTTCAGACACTTCAGGAAAGAAATTCATATAATGAAAGAAACAGGGATCATCGCGTAATTCTTCACCGCTTTCAGGTAACCATTGACCATAAAGGTAATGAATTTTCACATCTAAGCCATTGTGAGAGCCATGATGCCTAATAACAGCACATCGACCTGCTGAAAGTGTTTTATTTACAATGCCAAACGTATTGTCTTTAATTGCTGTTTTTACTTCGCCACAGATATCAAACCGAAAATCTTCTGGTGCTGTTACTTTTGGGTCGTTATAAATGATACCAAAAGACCGACTGGTTAGAATGGGCGATAGCCCCGTGGTTTTACGCCATTCAATGAATCGGCCGACAGATTCGTTGACGAGTTCAGGAGCTGCTTGGTGCTCCATGACGGCTATTTTTGTTTTATCGAAGTGTTTAATTTCAACATTCATATTCTTCTCCAATTTTATCTCTCGATAATGATATTTTTGATGCCATTGCAACCAGTTAGATTGGTGGCGAAACTCAGAAGGCGATTGATTAAATACTTTTTTGAATGCACGTGAAAAAGATTCTGGGTACTCAAAATTAGCATCAAGAGCGATATCGATTATGCGCGTGTCTTGATGGAAAAAAAGCTGATAAGAAGCGCGCTTAAGCCTTAGCTGTTGAATAAATTTGAATACACCAATACCCATATAGTGCGTGAACTGGCGGTGAAAGTGATACTTAGAGAAGTGCGCGACTTTACTGAGGTCCTCAACGGTTAACTCGTCGTCTAGGTGTGCGTATATATAGTCACACACCTTATTGATTCTTCTTTGGTAACTTTCGTCTATCTGCACTGTATGACCTTTTTACATTCACAATGTATCTGTAAATCTGCTTTTGAATGGCAGTAAGTATCCGTATTGTGAGAATGAAGTTCCTGACCAATATTGCTAAGTTATAAAGAGAATGCTGATTGATAGCCGTTACTTAGTTGATAAGCTAATTACGGGCTTTTTTTTTGGCCAGTAATAAAAAATATAATGCCACCCTACCCACAAGACTAACCCAGTTGCGACGGTAATTTCAAATATGCCTAATCGTTCTAACCAAGCCCAGTGTGGATGATCAATTACTAGCCAGTCGGTTAAACGGTCGATCGATACCGCACTGATTACCGAAGGAAAAGTAACAGCCGCTAATGATGGTTGAAACCGGTGTTTTAAAAGATCGAAATAACACAAATACACCAGAATAGTCATGGTGATACCAATGCCTGCTAATGCGCCCACTAATATAGGGTCGGGTTCAGCAACATTCAGTAAATAAGCGGTTAAAGAAAGGTTGACGGGAGCGGCCATAATGGCCAATGTCGGCCTTGCTGGGCGAGGCATTCTACCTGCAAAGCACAAGCGATATAGCACAACAGGTAGCATGATAAAATATACAGCGATACAGAAGTGCGTCATGGTAACGGCTAAATCGGAGTGTCCTAGTTGAGCGCCTGCTAACGTGCCACTGATAGCACCGACAGGGTATAAAAACCAACTAGGGTAGAGATTGATTAAGCGGAATTTACGTAGCTGAAAGCTAAAAAAAAGTATCATCATAGTAAAGTGAAGCAGTAAGGCTGGGTACCAAAGTAAGCGGGCACTCACTACATGCATAGAAGACCAATAATCTGATAAAACCAGCATAGTCATCGACATCGGTGCCATTAAACTGCCATAAAGCGGGTGTTTTAAATCGACAATAAATAATTGCGGATTGAAGATATATTTGAGTACCACAGGTATTAATAGACCGGCGCCAATAAGAGCACATATTCCGCGAATAATATCGCCACTACTGGGTAAAAAAAGTGACCATGCTAATCCTAACCCTGTAAAAGCCAATGCTAATGCGGCTTGGGCTGTAGGAACTTGTCGTAAAACAACGCCTATCGTCGACATCTATATCACAATCCTTCTGATTTCGATTCATTTTCGTGGGGTTAAGAATGCACTCAAATTTGGCGCTAGAGAACCCGTTACAAAGGTTACACTAAAATAACATTGTATTGTTTAATCGATGCTTAAAAGTGGCATTTCTAATCAACATTTTATCGTCGTTTTAGCGGTGAAAGTCAGTGTAAATCTTTGGATAAATGAAATTTTGCAGTTGTCTCTATAGATATAGAAAAATAATTTGCTTAATTCGCAATCCTTGACCATATTTAAGTTGTGACCTGTATTGAGTGTTTAAATGGTTTAGCTTCTCGGAGGATATGAGCGGTACTCGTCTTACTCAGAATGCAGGTTTCAGGGGGTGCTTGATGATTACATTAGGTACCTTGTGATACAAAGCAACAAAGCAACAAAGCAACAAAGCAATAAGTAAAAGAAGCAAAGTAACAAGTAAAAGCGTAAGTAAATGTGTAATGCGAAAAGCACTAAGTCGACAACTTCAGTGTTAACAATTTGGTAGATACACCGAAAATTTGTTTTACTTCGCCAATACAGACTAGTTCGATAAAGCTACTTATAGCATCGAATACGGCATACTCATCGTAATGAGTGGCGAAGACAGAAAGACGATATACAGTAAAAAACCTTGCGTGTGCTGAGTAGGTAGACGAAGGTAAGTAAATCGAACAAAGCCGCACTGCAATGGTGCGGCTTATCTTTTGGTTTCGATAAACTGTCCATTATTAGCCTTCTGCGTTGAAGCCATTGCCGTGATGGTGACTGACGTATCTGAATTTCCTAGAGCGTACCCATGAAGGCAAGCGTGAGTTAGCCTTTGATGATGACACTTACCGCACCTTGCCTCCCGCGATATTGGTCATTTTCAGCGGCGGCAGAGAATTAATTTAATTTATCAGTCAGAATTGTGACGATTTGGGCGCATGAAATGGGCTATCAGGTCTACTATAAAGTGGGTAAGCTTTCTATTTCGCCGCAGGTGAAAGCACTACCATCATTAACGAAGCGGTTACTACTGCGAGTTAACCAAAAAGGACAGATGATGACCCATTTAAACCAAGCTCAAGCCCTGTTTAAAGAGCATTTAACCATTGAATCACTGCGCCATCTCGACAAGTTGGAGAAGCTGACCAGTGGCGAAGAGGCCGATCAGATCGGTGAACTCTGGGAAGTGGTGATGGCAGATGCAGATGAGGCTGTACTAGAGCAAGCCCGAGAAGAAGGGCTGATTTAATGGCAGGTGCTAACTATTCAATCACCTTAGAAGGCAATGTTCATGCACTGTTTTTATGGGTATCCGTAAATCATTGCCATCATTGGTCAAGATAAACAACTAATAAGTCGGTCTCAACGGCATTTGCCAATTTGGGTACAGATGAGAATAGACGACTCAAAAATGTATGATGGTGGCCGCAAACAACTAAATCGATATCCATTTCTTTAACTATTCCTGATAGTTTTATATGAAGATCGCCTATGACGACTAAGGTGTCTGTAATCGGATAATCACTCTGATCCGCCAGTGTTTGTAACTCTTTCTGTAATGTCAGTTTTTCTTTTTGTGCCAAAACCACCTTATCAACATCCACAAAAACAAATGAAAGTTTGCAATTAGCGCCTTTAGCTAATGAGATCGCTTTATCAATCACTATCTGGCTGGATTGAGATAAATCAACAGCCACTAATATGTGCTTATAGCTCATTACTTTTCTTCCAGTTAGTTATTATATGCTTACCTTAAGTCTAGCACCGGAGAGGTTCACTCTAATTCAGAAAACCAAGAAAAACCAAAAATAACCTGCTTAAATTTCAATCAAAAGTGACTGTTGTTTGTCGGATATCATCGTTAAACCGTGAACCGTACAGATGTTAAACTCTTGGCTGACTCATCTTTGCCCCGAAATGTGTTGTACGTTTTAAGACAGTTCATGAGTAGCATAAAGCAAAGCAGGTAGATCTTGATATTATTGAATATACTTATTAACTGTTGCTAATAACGTATTATTTTTACACTACCTTTAGATTGTGATTGTAACGGAAGGAGTAAAGTCATATGCCACTTTTTGCCTGTCCAACTTGCGAAAAACTAATTTCGAAACGAGCCAATAGCTGCCCACAGTGCGGTGAGCCAGACCCATTTAACTACTATAGCCGCAAGAGTTGGATTGAACGTTTAGTGTGGACAGTTGTGATAGTGGCAATCGTAGTCTTTAGCTGGCAGGTATTGTTCCCAATGTTAATGGAAGCTGTGCGCTAACTATCTGGCGGTTTCATTTGCCAAATCTCGCGAGAGATTACATTATTTCAATTTAATTTTGATAAATATTATAGTTATTATCATTGAAATAGTTATCTATATGTTTTTAAAGGCTTAAAAGTTCTTATCCACAAAAACAGTGGGTAACTATGGCTTGGGTATATAACCATTGCCTCTAACAGTCAGTTTATCTTAATCAGGTTATCGTTAGAGGCGGTTAATAATCTCGGGCCGGTCTTTATATGCCACATTCCCAGTATGAGTTTTTATTCATAAGTGTTTAATTATCCTTCTGTAAATACCACTTAGGGAGTGTTTAATTATGGTACTAACTGTAATATTAAGACTGAATAGTGACGTTAAAAGTCAAGAAATTGACCCTTATTGCGCTGGGTCACGATTGCCTTAAATACCTGTGGGGTATTGTATTTTTATGCGGCCTCATTTGATAAATTATGCAGTTGTAATAGACATTATCACTAAGGTTAATCATGCCTAACCCATTTCGCTCGATTACAATTCGAACGACAATATTATTAGTTTTTATCATCCCAACTTCTTTTTTATTATTCTTTATTGGAATGCAAATTGATGCTGCAAATAAGCAACTTGTTAATGCAGAGGTATCAAGTGAAACTATTGAGCTGTTTAATCTTTACGATGAAGTTGCTCATCAATTTGCGGTTGAGCGTGGTTTAACTGCGGGTGTTATCGCTGCGAAAGGGCAAGGTACGCAGCGTGATAAATTGAATAATCAGCGTAACGTTGCTGATCAGGCTTACCGTAATTTAGTTGAATTTAAGCCAGAAAGCCTTGATATGGTTTTAGTGCGCGATTTGTTGCGTGCTGTACAGAATGAATTAGATAATCGTCAAAATATTCGTACGCAAGTGGATCGTTTAGCCATTGTTGCTTCACCTTTTGCTTATTATTCAAATGTGAATACTTTATCGCTCGATAACCTATCTATGTTGCTGACACAAATTAGCAACCGTGATTTAAAACAAGAACTGCAAGGGCTACTGTCTTTGCTTGTCGTTAAAGAGCAAGCAGGTAAAGCTCGAGGTGCACTAAACGGTGCTTTTGCAGGTAAGCGTTCTTCGTTAGACCAATATGCCCAAGTCAGTAGCTATATTGATGCCGAGCGTTACGCTCTACGTCAAGCTAACATGTTATTGGAAGGTGATGCTAAACGTCGTATTAGCGAAACAGCGCAAACTAATACTTGGCAGCAAGTGATGACAATTCAACAACAGTATTTATCTCAGAAAAATACGTTGTCATCCATTCAAGGCCCGACAGCTTCTGTATGGTTTGATTTAGCCACTCAACGCATTGGTTTAGTTAAAGGATTACGCGATAGTTTGACTGCTGATATTTTATTAAAAGCTCAAGCTAACCGAGACAATGCGAGTTTTGTTCGATTACTGTATATCAGCTTAAGTGTTTTGGTGATCTTGCCTTTGATCTTACTAACTATGCAGTCTGTTATAAAGCTGCGTCGTCGTGTATCTGGCTTTACGCAAAAGCTGGATATTATGGCTAGAAACAAAGATCTCACCGTACGTTTATCTGATGACCAATCTGATGAAATAGGGGAAATTGCTCGTCACTTTGATGGTCTTGCTATTAGTTTGAGTGACACTTTAGCAAAGTCACTTCGTGTTGCGAGTCAGACTCAAAAAGAAATGGTGGCTATGGTCGCGTTAGTTGATACCGCTCGTACGGTGAGTGAGCAGACCCACCAACGCTGTGACAGTATTGCCGCTGCGATGACTGAAATGGCGCAAACGAGTGATCAAGTTGCAGGCATTACAGGTGAAGCACAAACGAGCACTGATTTGGTGAAAACCAACGCGATGGCTTGTTATGATCAGGGGGAACAATCTTTTGTTACCACCACACGCTTGCTTGATAGTGTTAATCAAACTTATGAGTGCATTGAAGGGCTAGAAAAGCAGATGGTTAATGTATCGCAGATCCTTGATACGATTAATGCAATTTCTGAGCAGACGAACTTACTTGCTTTGAATGCTGCAATTGAAGCTGCCCGTGCAGGTGAGCAAGGTCGTGGTTTTGCTGTTGTGGCTGATGAAGTGCGAACATTGGCGCAGCGTAGTAAACAATCAACAGAAGATATTCGACATTTACTTGACGGTATTGGTGAGAATGCCAAGGTGTCATTTGTGAATATGCAGCAAAGTCGTGAAGCGAGTTATGAAACTCAAAGTGTTGTGTCAGAAACGAAAACACTAATGGAAGCGTTGATTGGTACTGTAAATGACATTGCAGAATTCAACACCAGTATCGCTACCGCGTCAGAGCAACAATCGCAAACAACAAACACTGTTGATTCCGATGTTGATAATTTATTAGAAATGGCGCAAAGCACTAATCAAACGATTGTTAGTATTCATGCTGAAATGGATATTGTTCAACAACGTATGGCTGAATTAGTGCATGAAGTGACGGCATTTAAACTGGATGTTGTTTCTAATTAATTTTTAGTTGGTTCTTATTGATGAAAGGATTCACGCATGTGGATCCTTACCATCATGTTAAATCCTATTGTCCCCTTCACCGCGAATATAACCCAATGCGTCACAACGTTCATCGATGTTATCAAGGTTCCATGTTGGGAACATTTTTACATCTCGATGAGTTTTGTGGGAGTAAATTTCAGTAGAGCAAAAAAAAACCCTAATCTGACAAGCAGAATAGGGAAAATATTTCTATAAAAGAATTTATAGAAAATAACGTGTAGAAGATAACTTGTATGTTTTCATATTCCGTCAGTGGGAATTGTGATATTCATCCAATATTTGATGGTGGGTAGAGTTTTAACTCTAAAATTTATCGTTGAAATATGATTATCAAAGTAACCAGAATTGCCAGCCTGAGTGTTTTGATGCAGAGGTTTGGACCCACAGTGAGGGAATGCGACTTAGAAAGTGACGGCAGGTTTGCTCAAGATTGAACTCTGCTATTAGTTGAAGAGCGTGCCCTAAGACCCGCTCTTCAATTTCTAGCACTACGTTCTCTTTTTTAATTCTATTCTTGCCAGCGTTTGAAAATCAATGATGTATTGATACCGCCAAACGCAAAGTTATTGCTCATAATATATTGGCAATTGATATTGCGGCCTTCACCGCGAATATAATCTAATGCACCACAACGTTCATCGACGTTATCAAGGTTCAATGTTGGGCTAAACCAGCCCGTGTGCATCATTTCTAAACTCAGCCATGCTTCAATGGCACCACAGGCACCAAGAGTATGACCAAAATAGCTTTTTAGCGAGCTAATCGGTGCTTTATCGCCGAAGATGTTGGCTGTTGCATTACTTTCTGCAATATCACCCTTTTCTGTTGCCGTGCCATGTGCAGAAACGTAGTCGATAGATTCTGGTGACAAATTCGCATTTTTTAACGCCATTTCCATACAAAGTTGCATGGTTTCTTGTTGTGGCTGAGTAACATGAGCCGCATCGCAGTTACTGGCGAAGCCAACCAGTTCTGCATAAATTTTGGCACCACGTGCAATAGCGTGTTCGTATTCTTCTAGTACCAAGGTACCTGCACCTTCACCAATCACTAAACCATCGCGATCGGTATCATAGGGGCGAGGGGTCGTTTTAGGTGCATCATTCTTGAGGCTAGTCGCGAACAAAGTATCAAAAACCGCCGACTCTGTTGGGCATAATTCTTCAGCGCCGCCTGCAATCATGACTGTTTGGTAACCGTGCTTAATTGCTTCATAGGCATAACCGATAGCTTGGCTTCCAGACGTACATGCGCTACTGGTTGGAATAACACGACCACGAAAACCAAAGAATAAACCGACGTTAACCGCGGTTGTATGGGGCATCATTTGCACATAGGTTGTAGCGGTGATGGCTCTGGTGCTCTTTTCATTTAGCATTACACCAAAGGCACCAATAGCGGGGGTACTACCAGTCGATGAGCCGTAAGCAATGCCGGTTTCACCGTTAGTCAGTACGTCGTTATCGAGTAACCCGCTTTGTATTAGTGCATTCTCTGTCGCTAAGGTTGAGAGTTTGGATACCCGACCCATAGAGCGAATTTTTTTACGGGTATAATGCTTAGGCAGTGAAAAGTCATTAATAGGCGCGGCAAGTTTTGTATTTAAGCCATCATATTGTTCATAATCGACCATATACTGGGTCGCATTCTCACAAGCACGCAATTTAGGCTCGATGGCCTTCCAGTCATTTCCTAAAGCAGTTACGCCAGACATGCCTGTTACAACAACACGACGGATCATATTAGTCCTCCATTTACCGAAATTACTTGGCGGGTTACATACGCCGCGATATCAGACATCAAGTAGCTAACAAGACCCGCGACTTCTTCAGGTTCGCCCATGCGACGTAATGGTACTTGTGGCAAGGCATGCTCTTTAACATGTTCATCAACCATACCTGTATCGATTAAGCCGGGTGCGACGCAGTTAACCGTAATTTTTCGTTTAGCAAGCTCGAGTGCTAACGATTTGGTTGCACCAATGACGCCTGCTTTTGCTGCGCTGTAGTTGGTTTGGCCACGGTTACCTATAATGCCAGAAACAGACGCTAATGTAATAATACGGCCACCTTTGCGTTTCTGTACCATTGGCATAACGCAAGGGTGAAGTACGTTATAAAAGCTGTCGAGATTAGTATGAATAACACCGTCCCACTCTTCTTCTGTCATCGCTGGGAATGCGGTATCGCGGGTAATACCTGCGTTACTGACTACACCATAGTAGGCACCATACTCAGCAATGTCGGCTTCAAGTTGTTCACGGCATTGAGCACGATCACTGATATCAAATTGAATGATACGACCCGAACCGCCAGCGTGCTGAATATCACTTAATGTTGCTTCTGCGCCAGACTTGTCGCTCATGTAATGTACTGCGACAGTAAAGCCGTCTTTAGCAAGCTGTGTAGCAACAGCACGCCCAATACCTTTGCTCGCGCCTGTTACTAATACCTGTCGGGTCATGAAAGATTCCTATTTTCTTGAGAGTGACCAATCATTTGATCTAATTGTTCTGGTGATGGTACAAATGCATTTAATTGGCTCGTGGCTAATAATGCCCCTTGGTGTTCAATGCGGCAGATGAAAACGGCCATTCCATTATTTTCCATTAGGCGTTCTGCATAAATATCGAGTAAATCGCCTTCATTAAAGGCACTGCATTCTGCTTGGTAGCGGCGACAACCGAGTAAAAAACCAATGGGTGAAGGTTTGCCTTGTTTCCAAGCATGGTACCCCGCCCAACCTGCCACAGATTGAGCCATAAATTCAATACCGACATGCCCAGAAATGCTGCGGGTTTCAGGATTGAAAAAAATGCAGTTTTCGTTGATATTCACCTGGCAATGAACATGTTCTTCACCTACGTCGATGAGCTCATCAACCAACACCATAGGTGTGTCATGAGGAATAAGTTGATGCAGATGTGGAATATTAGTCATGTGTGTACCCAAATATCAGGCTAATGTTATTGCCACCAAAGGCAAATGAATTACTTAAAATCGCGGGCTGAACAAGCTTCGTATTCGGTTCAACTAACGTAATGGAGGCAAGGCTGTCTGCTATTTCACCATCATTGATTTGTACTGGAAGATCAATGCTGTAATGCAATATGTGCCAACAAATAGCGGCTTCAACAGCACTGGCTGCCCCTAAAGTATGGCCAGTAAAAGGTTTTGTTGAGCTTACTGGTGTTTTTGTACCAAAGACACGATGAATTGCCTTCGCTTCCATCTCGTCATTTAACGGGGTTGCTGTACCGTGGGCATTGATGTAGCCAATGTTTTCTGGGTCTAGCCCTGCATCATCCAGTGCTTTGCGCATTGCTTCTTCTGCACCATTGCCTTCTGGGTGTGGCGCCGAGATGTGGTGGGCGTCAGAGCTATCACCAACACCTAACAAAGCGATCTGCTGTTTGGCTTGTTTTTCGTCAGACTCTGGCGTTAAGGCTAACAACATGAATGCGGCCGCTTCACCAATATTAATGCCATCACGGTTTTTGCTAAAAGGGTTACATAATGTGTTTGAAAGTGCGTCTAAACCGTGGAAACCATTTAAGGTTAGCTGACAAAGAGAATCGACCCCACCGACGATAACAGCATCAACAATGCCCATTTTTAATAATCGTTTGGCTGAAAGAAAAACCCTACCGCTTGAAGAACAAGCCGTTGAAATGGTATAGGTTGGCCCTTCTAGCCCGAAATAATCAGCAACAAATTCAGCGGGATTACCAATTTCTTGTTGGTAGTAATGATAATCAGCAGGAAAAGTGCCGTTATCCATCTGCTGGCTTAAGGCTTTCTCGCCATCTGAAATACCCGAGGTGCTGGTGCCGATGATTACAGCGAGACGATCTTTGCCATATTGATTAATCGCATGCTCAATCGGAGCAGTAATTTGCTGCAAGGCTGATAGTGCAAGGCGATTATTGAAAGTATCTTGCTGCTGGTAGCGTGCTGGCACAGCGGGTAGGGATTCGCGTATTTTACCTACAACCGTATCAGAACCATCATTCAACCAGTCTTTTACTGGCAGCATATCGGGTGAAGTCCCTTGCTGCAGGCGTGAATGTATTTCTTCTGCATTTTTGCCTAGCGCAGAATGGAACCCACAGCCATGAATATATACAGGCGTTATTTTTCTTTCTCTTTTTGTGGTGTTCAGCATATTAATTGTCATCGCCTTTCTTATTATTATTGGTTGTAATCTAACGTTTTAATGGTAATTGTGTAGCCAAATTGATGGTTGATAAAGGTAATATCACCATCAAGGTGCTGTGGTGACTGATAGTTAATATCAGCGACAACAATACCGTTATCATCAATGAGCTGGCGGTGTTGTGCCGTTTCTATTAGCTGCCATCCCACATCTTCTAGTGGCTTATGCCATGCATCTAACGGCCATAGAGTCAGCATTAAGTTAAACAATACTTGCTCAGGCTTGGGCAGCGTATCCCCTAATCCTGGTAAGACACTGGCTTCAATCGTCTGGTTTTCATAGGTTAAGCTTAGAATACGAGATCCCCACGATGAAAAACCAGCCAGTGCCAGCTTCTGACTATCGACTTGCAGTTGCACGGGGAGCTGGTGGGTTTGTGCTGCCCACTGAGCGGTGATCAATTGGCTTGCGGTTAATGAATGCCCTAATTGGGCCGCTGTCGGTAATGTGATCAAGGTATCGGGTGCAATACTAACTTGATTGGCTTGTTGTTCAGGCTTCATCGCACAACCGCTGAAGGTGAATACCAACATGGCTAACGCGAATGGCTTGAATGGCATTTTCTGCACGATTGAACGCTGGGTTATGGGGAACATTATTCATTCGCCTCATTGTGTCGAGTATTATTAGTCTGTTTTGCGGTAACCGACATGGATAAAGGGGCGAGTAACCACGCCACGATAATGCCGGTAAGCACGGTAATGCCAAAACTGTGTATCGCTTGGGTCGCACTCAAGGCCAATAAGCCAAATGATAATAGTGTCGTTGCTGCTGATAGGCTGATTGCCAGAAATGTACTTTGGGTCGAAACTGATTCCGAGTTGCCTTCAGCGTTATCATCAATAGCATGATCCTGCTCAGCAAAGAATAGGGTGTAATCTATCCCAATCCCCAAAATTAATATTAGCGCGAGCAAGTTAAATAAGTTTAACGGTACACCAGTAATTGTTGTAACGGCTATGCCTACACAGCCAGCAATAACAGGCGGTAAAATAAGTAAAACGCCCTTCTTCATGCCATAGCGCCAAGCAAGCAATGCCCAAATTACCAATGTTGCACCAATCAGTAATTCTGTCACTCGTACTCGGTATTCACCAAATAGCAGGGAGATCTCATCCGCTTTATCAAGGTAGCTTATATTAGGCTGCTGACTTGCGAACTGTTGAATAATCTTGGGTTGGTGTACATCGCTCAACATAATGATGGCAGATTGTATGCCTTGTAACTTACCCAGCCACATGAAGCGCAATGGGTCAGCAACGGGGGACGCCAGAAAATCATCAATGGTTAGAGGAGTAAATGTTTGTTCAAATGCTACAGGTGCATTGAGTTTTAACTGCTGTGTTAATGCATCGCCTTGCTGCTGATAAAGCTGTTTTACTAAGGCGAAATTATCGCGTTGAGTATTTTCAGACGGCAGGTACTGGCTAATGCTTTGGTATCCACCCAATGCACCTTGCTGTTGGTACGTATCAAGCTGCTGTGCCACTTGCTGTAATTGGTTTAGCAGATCTTGTTCGTCGGCTGCTTTTACTAACAACATTTGCTGGCTACTGCTTACGCCGGTGATGGCTTTAATCGTTGCTTCTTGTTGTTTCAAATCAGACGGTAGTGCCTGTAGTTGGCGAATATCATCGTTGTAATCGGCATGATAAACACCAGCCAAGGCTGCGAGGAATATGATCGAAGGGAAAGCAACACGAATAACCGGTTTTTGCCATAAATCTAACCATGCTGTCATTGTGAGCATGAAGGGCAAAGTACCGCGCTGTTGGCTAGGTTTACGCGCTAAAATCGGATACCAGCATACGACTGTCGCGTAAGCCGCGGTTAAGCCAATGGCAGAGAATAAAGATAATTGCTGCAAGCCAGGGAAAGGTGCGATAAGCATACCAAGGTAGCCAATTAAACTGGTAATAAGCCCCAAAGTGATAGCTGCAAAAATATGATGTA
>SWCB01004626.1_pt1 | contig 27036 bp, 29 predicted proteins | sample 4692901 | NCBI WGS metagenome assembly SWCB01 (sample SAMN10267276, study PRJNA491770) | bioreactor metagenome | isolation source: DHS bioreactor inoculated with subseafloor sediment | place: Japan: off Shimokita Peninsula | collected 2006-08 | reverse complement strand
AGGGATCTCGGTGTCGACCTTGTCGGTCGATACCTCGAGCAAAGGCTCATCCGCCGCGATCGTGTCACCGACGGCCTTGAGCCAACGCGTCACAGTGCCTTCCGTGACCGATTCGCCCAGCGCGGGAAGCAACACATCGGTGGCGTCGCTTGGCGCCGGAGCCGATGCTGCGGCAGGCGCGGCCTCAACGGGAGCGGGCGCGGCCTCAACGGGAGCAGGTGCGGCCTCAACGGGAGCAGGTGCGGCCTCAACGGGAGCAGGTGCTTCCTCGACAGGAGCAGGCGCGGCCTCAACAGGAGCAGGCGCGGCCTCAACGGGAGCGTCGGCTACTGGCGCGGATGCTGGGGCGCCGGCCTCGGAAGCCTCGCCGATGCGCGCAACAACGGTGCCCACATCGACAGTCTCGTCTTCGCCAACGAGGATCTCGAGCAGGACTCCACCTGCGGGTGCGGGGATCTCGGTGTCGACCTTGTCGGTCGATACCTCGAGTAAAGGTTCGTCGGCGGCGATCGTGTCGCCGACGGACTTCAGCCAGCGAGTGACTGTGCCCTCGGTGACGGACTCACCCAATGCTGGAAGCGTGACATCGGTGCTCATGTTGTGTGTCTCCTCGAGGCCTAGTCGTGCGAGTGAAGCGGCTTGCCGGCAAGGGCCAGGTGGGCCTCGCCGAGCGATTCGTTTTGGGTGGGGTGCGCGTGAAGGAGGGGGGCGACATCCTCGGGATGAGCCTCCCAACTGACGATGAGTTGGGCTTCGCCGATCTGCTCACCAACACGTGAGCCGATCATATGAATGCCGACGACGGGTCCATCCTTGACGCGGACGAGCTTCACGAAGCCCGCGGTGCCAAGGATCTGGCTCTTGCCATTGCCGCCAAGGTTGTATTCGAGGGCGACCACGTTGTCGTCGCCGTGAATCTCCCTGGCCTTCGCCTCTGTGACCCCCACCGACGCCAACTCCGGCTCGCAATAGGTGACGCGGGGGATGTTCGACTCGACAATGAGCGCGGGATTGAGCCCCGCAATCTGTTCGGCAACAAAGATGCCTTGCTGGAAGCCGCGGTGTGCAAGCTGCAGGCCTGGGACGATGTCACCCACCGCATAGATGTTCGCGATGCCAGTGTGGAGGCGTTCGTCGGTGAGTACAAAGCCCCGATCCACGCGAACGCCCTGTTCCTCGAATCCGAGGCCCGATGTACGAGGCCCGCGGCCGACTGCGACCAGAAGAACATCGGCCGACAACGTCTTGCCGTCTTCCAAGGTGACGGTGACGCCCTCGTCAGTTTGAGTCACGCCAGAGAACCGCACACCCAAGGAGAAGTCGATGCCGCGCTTGCGGAACGCACGCTCTAGGCCCTTGCTCAGAGCCTCGTCCTCATTGGGGGCGAGGTGAGGGAGAGCTTCGACCACAGTGACCTTGGTGCCAAAGGAGGTCCACACGGAGGCAAACTCGACGCCGATGACGCCGCCGCCAAGCACGATCGCCGTCTGCGGCACCCAGTCCATCTCGAGCGCCTGGTCGGACGTCATGACCCTGCCGCCGATCTCAAGGCCAGGCAGGCTGCGAGCATAGGAGCCTGTGCCTAGCACGATGTTCTTTCCCGTGTATCTGACGCCGCGCACCTCGATTGCGTCGGGACCAACAAGGGTGCCGTGGCCGTCGATCATGGTGACCTTGCGGGACTTCACGAGTCCCTGGAGGCCCTTGTACAGGCGGTCGATGACACCTTGCTTGTACGCATTCACGGCGGGCATGTCGATGCCCTTGAACTCGGACAGCACGCCGATAGACGGCCCGTGACGCGCCTCGTCGGCGACTTCAGCGGCGTGCAGGAGCGCCTTGGTGGGGATGCAACCGTTGTGGAGGCACGTGCCTCCGACTTTGGACTCTTCGACGAGTCCTACGGTCATTCCAAGTTGCGAAGCGCGCAGGGCAGCAGCGTAGCCACCAGAGCCTCCGCCGAGAATGAGGACATCAAACGACGTGGGGGTTGACTCGGTCACGGCAGTAGATTCTCCTTGTGAGGAAGCAGTGACCTCCCATCTTGCCATTTGTCGCAGTGGGAGCGAACCGCTCGACGCATGGTTACGCTAAGAGACATGAGTTTCTTCGGACGTATTTTTGGTCGCGGGGCGCCTGCAAGCGCGCCAACTGGCACGTCGTCGCGAGAGGCACAGTCCGCGACGATGCAGCACTTTCGCGCCTTTGTCGCGGGCAAGGAGGGCTGCGAGGCTTTCATCGAGCCCGCGACCCGCGTGACCCAGACCACTCTCGTTGTGGTCGCAAGTACGGGCGAATGGACACGTCGCAAGGTCCCGGACGCTCCTGCCGCGCGCAAGGTGGGCAAAGACCTCGGCGTTCCGGTATTCGACGTGAACCTGTCGGGTTATCCGTCCCGCATGCGTGAGTGGAACGAGAAGCACCGCCAGATTTAGCGGACTGCGCGACCACCGCCCCGTCGCAGGGGAGGCCGTCGCGCTCGTTGTTAGGAGTTTGCGCGACGCTCGAGGAACTCGAACAGCGTGCGCACCGCGGCGCCAGTTGCACCAGGAGTCGTGTAACCATACGCGGCGTCCTCGTTGAAGGCCGGGCGCGCGATGTCGAGGTGAACCCACGTCGCGTCCCCAGTGAACTGCTTGAGGAACATGCCGGCGCTCAGCATTCCCGCAGCCCCGCTGTTGTCTCCCACGTTCTTGAGGTCGGCAATCTTGGAGGTCACCATGTCGAGCAAGTAGTCGCGCAGTGGCATCGGCCACATGTCCTCGTCGATGGCGTCGGCAGCTGCAACGATTTCCGCTTGCAGGTCCGCAGACCCCATGACTCCCGACGTGCGTTTGCCCAAGGCAATTCCCTGCGCTCCCGTGAGGGTAGCGACATCGATGACAACGTCGGGGTTCTCCTCGATCGCCCTCACGAGGCCGTCTGCGAGCACCAAGCGGCCCTCGGCGTCCGTGTTGAGTACCTCGACGGTCTTGCCGCCGTAGATCCGGATGATGTCGGAGGGGCGCTGAGCGGTTGCAGACGGCATATTCTCGGCGATACACAGCCAGCCGGTGACGGCGATGGGCAGGTTGGCGCGCGCCGCCGCAAGCACTGTGTGGAGGACAGCTGCGGAGCCTGACATGTCAGACTTCATGGTTTCCATCGACTTGGAGGGCTTGAGCGAGATCCCTCCGGTGTCAAAGGTGATGCCCTTGCCCACGAGCGCGACGGTCTGCTTAGCGCCCTCCGGAGCCCATGCAACTCGCACGAGGCGCGGCAGACGGGATGAGCCCATGCCTACGGCAAGAATCCCGCCGAAGCCCTCGTCGGCAAGTTGTTGAGGCTCCCAGACCCTGACGTCGCATCCGAGCTGTTGGCCGAGCCCACGCGCGGCCTCCGCAAGAGCCGCGGGATAGAGGTCGAGCGGGGGAGTGTTGATGAGGTCGCGCGTGCCTGCGACCGCGCCTGCGATGATCTTGGCCCGTTCGATGGCAGCGGTGCTCGCCCCGGCGATGAGCCATTCGGTCGTGGGCGCGTCGTCCTCGGTGATGGTCGATTTGTAGTCGTTAAACACGTAGGAGCCGAGGAGCGCGCCCTCTGCGACGGCGGACGCGGCGCTGTCGTTTGCAACGGGCAGCGCGACGACGATGGTTCCAGGCTTCTTTCCGCACGACCGCGCCGCAGAGCCTCCTGCAAAGCGCAAATCGCCGTCGGTGCCGTTTCCGATCCCCACGAGCACGACACGCCGCGCCGCGGTGGGTCCACCGGGAAGCACAGTGACAGCACCGAGCTTCCCGCTTGCCTCGAGGGCCGTTGCCGTCACGGCAAGCGCAGCCCGCGTCTCTTCGTCGAGTTGGGCGTGCCCCACGACTGACCCTTCGGAGTCGACGCCGAGGATCAGGGCGTCACAATCGAGGGTGGCAATGGCATCGGACGTGGTTGCAAGGGTGCTCATGGAGCCAAGCCTAGCCCTGTAGTTTGGGCGTGTGTACGGACCTTTGTTTCGCCATGTGATCCTCCGCATGAGCGCCGAAAGCGCTCACAGAGCCGGCGTGGCCGCCTTTCGGTACGGCTGGCCGCTCGTGGCCGTTGCGCGTGCGTTGCGGCTCATGCCACCCCCGCCCGCCAACGGTGCAGTACAGGCCATGGGGCTCACCTTCCCGGCTCCTTTAGGTCTCGCCGCGGGACTTGATAAGGATGCTGTAGCGGTCAAGGGGCTGTGGCTCGCGGGATTTTCCCACGTGGAGATCGGCACCATCACGCCCAAGGCCCAGCCTGGAAATGAGCAGCCACGCGCCTGGCGTGAGCTCGACGTTCGCGGCCTGCGCAATCGCATGGGATTTAACAATGAAGGGGCCGACGCGGCGGCAAGGCGACTCGCGCGGTTGAGGTCTTCGCGCGTGGGAAAGCGCGCCGTTGTGGGCGTCAACATTGGCAAGAACAAGACCACGACTGCGGACGATGCTGGTCTCGACTATGCCTACGGCGCAAGGGTTCTCGCTCCGTACGCGGACTACCTCGTTGTCAACGTGTCGTCCCCCAACACCCCTGGTCTGCGCGACTTGCAGTCCGTTGATGCGCTGCGCCCCATTCTGGAGCATGCCCGTGCAGGGGCGATCGAGGGTTCGCCAGGCAAGCGAGTGCCGCTCTTGGTGAAGATCGCACCTGACTTGGCCGACGCGGATGTGGACGCGGTGGCGGACCTCGCGATGGAACTGGGGCTTGACGGCATCGTCGCTACCAACACCACCATTGGCCACGAACGGGGGCCAGGAGGTCTGTCGGGGCCGCCGCTGCTCGGGCGCTCCATCGAGGTGATCGCCCGCTTGAGGTCGCGTGTGGGCGCTCAGATGTGCCTCATCGGAGTGGGAGGGATTTCCAACGCGGACGATGCGCGCGCCATGATCGATGCGGGCGCCACATTGGTCCAGGCCTACTCGGCGCTCGTCTACGAAGGTCCGTTCTGGCCCTCCCGCGTCAACAAAGAGCTCAGCGGGGTGTAGTCGCCGCGACGTAGACGCGGTCGACGCGTTCGACCATGCCGTTGTCGCCCTGCTCGCCACGAGATGTGAAATATCCCTCAACCACAATGGGAACTAGAGAAGGCAAAAGTCCGTTGACCATATGTACGCACCTGCCAGGCGTACAGATTCAATTGTTTTCTCCTTTGAAACGCAGAACCCCCGGAGCTCCTCAGCTTCCGGGGGTTCTGTGCGTCTGAGCTCAAGAGCCCTACGCGAGGACTACGTTGGCCTGTTGGCCGGGGAGCGCTTGGCGGTCATTTCTGGGTCGCTTTGCACTGCGTCCCCAAGCACGTCGTCAATCCTGGCCATGAGTTCCGCGGGAATGACTACCCCGGCGGCCTTCGCGTTCTCGTGAACCTGCTCGGGGCGTGACGCGCCGATGAGCGCCGCAGCCACGTTGTCGTTTTGGAGAACCCACGCGACGGCAAGCTGGGCCATGGTCAGTTCGAGCTCGGCGGCGATGGGGGCGAGGTTCTGCACCCTCGTTAAGAGGTCTTGGTTCGATAGCCAGCCCGCGATGAAGTTCGCGCCGCCATGCTCGTCGGTCGCACGGGAGCCCGCGGGAGGGGCCTGGCCAGGCAGATACTTGCCGCTGAGTACGCCTTGCGCCACGGGAGACCATACGATCTGGCTTACGCCCACTTCCCGCGATGCGGGGACAACTTCGGCCTCGATCACGCGCCACAACATCGAGTACTGGGGTTGGGACGAGATGAGTTGGAATCCCAACTCCTTAGCCATGGCAGCGCCTGCGCGAATCTGATCCGCGGTCCACTCGCTCACCCCGATGTAGAGAGCCTTCCCGTGGCGGACGATGTCAGCGAAAGCCTGCATCGTCTCCTCAAGCGGTGTCTCGGTATCGAAACGGTGTGCCTGATACAGGTCGACGTAGTCCGTTTGCAGCCGCGTCAGGGATCCATTGATGGACTCCATGATGTGCTTGCGCGACAGGCCGGAGTCGTTCGGGCCGCCCGGTCCCGTGGTCCAGTACACCTTGGTGAAGATCTCAAGGCTTTCCCTGCGCTCGCCCTTCAGGATCTCCCCAAGAACCATTTCGGCTTTGGTATTGGCGTAGGTGTCCGCCGTGTCGAACGAACTGATCCCCACGTCCAAAGCGGCCTTCACGCATGCCGCAGCTGCGTCGTTCTCCACCTGGGAGCCGTGGGTGATCCAGTTTCCGTAGGTGAGTTCGGTGATCTTGAGGCCGGAGTTGCCGAGATAGCGTGAAGGAATCATGCCTTCACACTAACCCCAGTGTCGAATCGTTTCGAGCATCGTGACAACATCGCGAGATGTCCCCGATGACAACAGGCAGGCTAGACGGGAAACTCGCCGCGCTTGACGATGGGACGTGGCACGCGCAGCCTGCGCAGGTTAAGCATGCGTCCAGCGGCATAGATGCGCCATGCGCGAGGCATCGGCTGGCCAGGGAACTTCTGGTCCATGAGCTTGCGCAGGCTCCGCATTGCCCAGAACGTCTCGCCAAGCGTCACGAAAACCAGCGCGTAGAAGGCAAGGATGATCCAGCCGCTCGCGCTTTCATTGCTGTTGAAGAACAGCGACACCAACACGAACGTGATCGAGGCGGGCATGAGGTACTCGCCGAGTCCGGTGCGTGCGTCGATGAAGTCGCGCATAAAGCGCTTCTGGGGGCCCCTGTGCTCGGCAGGCATGTTGCGTTCGTCGCCCGTGAGTAGCGCTTGCTGCTCCTTGGCTCGCTGGGCCCTGACCTTCTCGCGCCTGTCCTTCGAGCTTGCCTTGGGGTCCAGGACGAGGGATCGCTGGTGAGCCGCCTCTTGGTCGCGGCGCTTGGGGGTGGGCTTACCCTTCCCTGCGGCGTGGGCCTCGGCGGCGAGATCGTCGTTAATGTCCTTGCGTGCCATGTCGTCCTCTCGAAAGCGCGCGCGGCGCCTCGACTAGTCCTTCTCGGGCTGATGCGCGGGGAGCGCAAGCATTCGGTCAAGTGCGATGCGAGCCTGCTGTGACGTCACTGGATCCACAACGATGCGGTTGGGCACGGTGCCAGCCAACAGCGACTCGAGTACCCACACTAGGTGCGGCAAGTCGATACGATTCATCGTCGAGCAAAAGCACACTGTGTCTTCGAGGAAGTGCACGGGCTTGTCGGGGTGCGCCTCCGCGAGGCGGCGCACCAGGTTGAGCTCCGTACCGATTCCCCACGCACTGCCGGGCTCCGCCGCGTCGAGGGTACTGATGATGTACTCAGTGGACCCCACGTAGTCGGCGCTCGTCACGACCTCATAGGTGCACTCGGGGTGGACAAGGATATTGACGCCAGGAACATCGGCTCGCAGTTTGTCGACGTTGTCCTTGCGGAAGCGGCCGTGCACGGAGCAGTGGCCCTTCCACAGGATGACGCGGGCGGACTCGAGCTGTTCACGGGTGTTGCCTCCAAGTGGCTTACGGGGATCCCACACCACGCAGTCATCGAGGCTTAGTCCAAGTTGCAGCACTGCAGTGTTGCGGCCGAGGTGCTGGTCGGGCATGAAGAGCACCTTGCCGTCCCCATCGACGCCGCCCACGCTGTCGAAGGCCCACTGCATGGCCACCTTGGCGTTTGATGAGGTGCATACGGCGCCATCGTGACGCCCGCAGAACGCCTTAATTGCCGCGGTCGAGTTCATGTAGGTCAGGGGCACAGTGCGAGGGGCGATGCCTGCTTCCTCGAGCTGAGCCCACGCATCCTCAACCTGGTTGATACCTGCCATATCGGCCATGGAGCAGCCGGCTGCCATGTCGGGAAGAATGACGGCTTGTTCGTCCGACGTCAGAATGTCAGCACTTTCGGCCATGAAGTGCACACCGCAAAACACGATGAACTCGGCATCGGGGCGATCGGCGGCCTCGCGTGCCAATTTGAACGAGTCACCCGTCACATCGGCAAACTGGATGACCTCATCGCGCTGGTAGTGGTGGCCCAGGACGAAGACGCGATCTCCCAGAGCTTCCTTTGCCACACGGGCGCGCTCGACGAGGCCCGGATCGGATGCCGCAGGCAGTTCGCCAAGGCAATCGACTCCCCGTTCGGACATCGGATCCTTACGTGTGCCGAGTAGCAGCAGCGCGGGTGAGGCGGCGGGCTCTTCGAAGGTTTGCGTCATTTGACCATTGTCCCACGGTCGCGGAGAGGGTCGACCGTCAGCCGGGCTCGCCGTGACGAGGCACACTTGAGCCCATGCGAGTGGTTGCGGCGGTACAAGGTTGGCCCGGCAAGTATCGAATCGACGCCAAGGAGGCCGCTGCAATTGCGAGCAGGGCTTGGGAAGCGTCGGCCCCGGGCAACCAATTGGTGACACTACCGATGGGTATCGGTGGCCCGCGGTCGGCGGATGCGTGGCGGGGGACCCGCGGGTTCGTCGACGGAGCAGAAACGATCGATCACGCAGGTGCCACGTGGTTAGCGCCCACCGGCGGCTCGTCCCGCTGGAACCCCATCGATGTCGCCGCAGCGTTGCTGGGGCTCGCCAAGGGAAATCGGACAGTCGTCATCCCCGTGGGCGACGATGCAATTGCTGGCGACGCCGCCGAATTGTGGTCAGGTTCGTTGCCCATGACACGCCAGATGCTCGCGGGACTCGACATCGTGGTGCTTGTTTCCTCACGGCGCCCGCTGCTCGGCTTTGACGGCATGAGCGCGGCGCTCATGGAAGGCCGAGAAGGCGACGCCATGGTTGCCGCCGCTTCCAAAGTGCAAGAAGAACGCTGGCAAGATCTCGCTGCCCACGCGGATGACGTGGGAAAGCGACTGTCGTTGATGGGCCCCACGCGGCTCTCGGACGAGCCTGGTACTGGCGCTGCAGCCGGACTCGCGTACGCACTCGCGGCCGTCGGCGCGCGTCTCATGCCTGCTACGTCCTTCATTGCCGATGCTGCTGGGCTGTCTCATGAGGTCGCCAAGGGAGCCGATCTCGTGCTCGGTATCGGCGGGGAGTTGACCCCACGAGCACTCGACTATGGCATTGGCGCGCCCGTGGCTGCTGCGGCTGGTGCCCACGGCGTGCCCGCCGCGATTCTTGCCCCTGGCGTCCGCGTGGGAAAGCGAGACCTCATGGCCGCAGGCATCACGTCTGCTCACGACGCGGAGGAGGGCCCTGAAGGTCTCGCCGATGGTGTGCGCAGGCTTGCGCAGACGTGGGCCCGGTGAACCTGCGCCCCGGATGGCCATGGTGGTCGGGCACAAAAGCGACGGGTTTTGCGTTCAAAGGTGTACCAAGTCTCAGGTCCGTCGTACTCTGTGACTGACCCGTTCTCGTAAGGAGGCGCCATGACCGACATTGCCACCGAATCCACCACGCACGGCGTGCAGATCACCGACGCCGCTGCGGCCAAGGTGAAGAGTCTGCTTGCCCAAGAGGGCCGCGACGACCTTCGTTTGCGCCTCGCCGTTCAGCCTGGAGGCTGCTCGGGACTGATCTACCAGCTGTATTTCGACGAGCGCACCCTCGATGGCGACGCCATGAGGGATTTTGACGGGGTGGGCGTGATTATCGACAAGATGTCAGTGCCGTACCTCGATGGCGCGACAATCGACTTCGCGGACACGATCGAAAAGCAGGGATTCACCGTCGACAACCCCAACGCGGGAAGCTCATGCGCTTGCGGGGACTCGTTCGGTTAAGCCGACATGGCCCTAGGCCACACACAAACGGACGGTGAGGGCAGATGCCCCGCCGTCCGTTGTGCGTTCCCCCACAAATTCGTTGCCAGTCATTCGCGCCCAGGCGGGTACGTCGTACCGGGCGGCAACATCGGTCGCAAGCACTGTGATCTCGGTGCCAGCAGGCAAACCACTCGCGGCCTTCGCGAGCATGATGATGGGGATGGGGCAGGCAGTTCCACGCGCGTCAACGTGGATCGGTGCAGGGCATGTGCCCGCATCGGTACCCGTCGCGGCGTCGCTCATAGCGTCCGCGGCGCACCCAGGCGGGAGCGCACGCGCTCAAGCACGTGGGGGAGCACCGCCAAGAAGCGGTCAACATCGTCGCTCGTCACGCCAGGGTGCAGCGCAATACGCACGTTTCCGTGCGTGAGGGCGCCCACCGCGGCCAACACACGCGACGGCTCAAGGCTCCCACTGGTGCAAGCGGAACCAGATCCCACGGCAAATCCCTCTTTGTCGAGTTCACTCAAGAGCGACTCGCCGTCCACATAGAGGCACGAGAACGTCACGACGTGGGGAAGGCGCTGGTAGGGATCTCCCAAGACGTCGACACCATCGAGGCGACGGACACTGGCCCTGATCTTCTCGACAAGGCCGCCCAAGCGGCCGGCGCTCATGCGTCGTTCCTGTTCCTTCTCCTGCAGCGCGACAGCAGATGCGAGGGCGAGCGGCACACTGATGCCACCTGGGGCCCAATCGTCGCCTTCCGGCCACGTGGGCAGCCATCGAGTCTGAGGGCTCAACGCAAGAACAGCAATCCCGGCGGGGCCTCCCCAATCTGCTGGGTGCGCCACAAGCGCATCCCAATACGTGGGGGCATCCCGATGCCCGATGCTCGAGGACGCGTCTACCAGGAAAGGAACGCCCGCATCCGAGCACGCGCGCGCCACGAGGTCGAGCCTCTGCACGGTCCCGATCTCTTGGTTCGCGTGCTGCACGGCGGCGAGTGCGGCGCCCTCGGCGCTGACAGCAGCCACAAACGAGTCGATGTCAAGATGGCCTGCCGCATCAACGCCCACGGAGTCCACCCCATGGGGGCGCGTGTGGTGAGCGGCATGAAGCAGCGCATCCCGCTCGATCGCGCTTACCACGATGCGAGGCTGGGCGCGGCGCATCTGCGCGATTCCAGAGATCACTCGCTCAAAGGCGAAGTGAATCGACGGTGAAAAGTGGACGTGCTCGGGATGTGCTCCCAACACCTCGGCAATGGCCTCGCGAGAACCATCCACAAGGCCTCTCGCCTTGCGAGACTCTGTGACGAGCCTCGCTGGGTCGGCCCAACCGTCGGCAAAACCGGCATGGAGTGCGTCGACAACTCGTGGCGAAAGGGGCGCGGAGCCCCCTGCATCAAGAAAGACCCGGGACCTTTGCATGCCTTAACGGTATCGCGCGATAGTATGCACACGTGGCTACTTTGTCCCCCGTAGCGCTCCGAAGGCTCGGCACCGTCGCGTTGATCGCAGGATCATCGTCCCTGCTTGCAGGCTGTGCTGGCCAAGCTGGAGCCAATGGTCTACCCAGTTCACCCGGTATCACGAATCACACGGGTCGCATTATCGACCTCTGGAACTATTCGTGGTTGGCCGCGATCATCATCGGCGTCATCACGTGGGCCCTCATCATGTGGGCCGTTGCGGTGCATCGAAAGCGCAAGGGCGACGACAAATTGCCGATGCAGACGCGCGCCCACGTGCCGCTTGAGCTCATGTATGTGGCTGTGCCGCTCATCATGATCTCGGTGCTTTTCCGGTGGACGGTCACCGACTTGGAGGTCATCGAGGACGTGTCCGGCCCGGTCGATGTGCACGTTCAGGCGATCGGCAAGCAGTGGGCGTGGGACTTCAACTACCTCGATGATGATGTGTACTCCGTGGGCGTCCAGGCAGTACTGACCGGTGAGTCCGGAGTGGAAGAAACCCTCCCGACTCTGTACCTGCCTGTGGGGGAGAACGTCGATATCACGCTTGATTCGCGCGACGTTATCCACTCGTTCTGGGTCCCTGCGTTTCTTTTCAAGCGCGATGTAGTCCCTGGTCGCACCACTCATTTCCAGTTCATCCCCCAGACTGAGGGCACATACCAGGGCAAATGCGCTGAGTTGTGTGGCGAGTACCATGCCGCGATGCTCTTCAACGTGAAGGTTGTTCCCCGTGCGGAGTACGAGGAGTACATGCAGTCACTGCGCGACGCCGGTCAAACCGGATCCATCGGTCTCGAGTACAACCGCCTGCAGGACCCCTCGGTCCAGCCGGCCGGCGCGGAGGGTTAACGCATGGCGACCTTGACCTATGACAGCGCTGGCGGCATGGAGGACGCCCCCACGCTGATCCGCAAGCGTTCCGGCTCCGTGGTGGTGCGATGGATTACGTCCACCGACCACAAGGTCATCGGGTACATGTATCTGATGACCTCGTTCGCCTGGTTCATCATTGGTGGCATCCTCGCCATGTTCATCAGGGCCGAGCTCTTCGAGCCTGGTATGCAGGTGGTTCAGTCAGCCGAGCAATACAACCAACTGTTCACCATGCACGGCACCATCATGCTGTTGCTCTTCGCTACACCGCTCTTTGCTGGCTTCGCGAACGTCATCATGCCGCTGCAGATAGGGGCGCCCGACGTGGCGTTCCCGCGCCTCAACATGTTGGCGTATTGGTTCTACTTCTTTGGCGGCATCATCGCCGTGTCAGGATTCTTCACGCCGGGAGGTGCCGCAGCCTTCGGCTGGACGGCCTACGCGCCGCTATCCAACGCGACGTATTCGCCTGGAGTAGGCGGAAATCTTTGGGTCTTTGGCCTGGCACTCGGCGGTTTTGGAACCATCCTTGGTGCTGTCAACTTCATCACTACCATCGTGACGATGCGCGCGCCAGGAATGACCATGTTCCGGATGCCCATCTTCGTGTGGAACACGCTTGTCACGTCAATCCTGATTTTGGTGGCGTTCCCTCCGTTGGCAGCAGCGCTCTTCGCGCTCGGCTCTGACAGGGTGCTCGGATCCCAAGTGTTCAATCCTGACTTTGGCGGGGCCATCCTGTGGCAACACCTCTTCTGGTTCTTTGGGCACCCCGAGGTCTACATCATCGCGTTGCCGTTCTTCGGCATCGTGACCGAGATCCTCCCCGTCTTTAGCCGCAAGCCGTTGTTCGGCTACCACGGACTTGTTTATGCGACGGTGGCCATCGCGGCGCTGTCTGTATCTGTGTGGGCGCACCACATGTACGTGACCGGCGCCGTGTTACTGCCGTTCTTCGCATTCATGACGATGCTTATCGCCGTGCCCACAGGGGTGAAGTTCTTCACCTGGATAGGCACGATGTGGCGAGGCAAGATCGTCATGGCCACACCTATGTTGTGGTCCATCGGGTTCCTCATCACGTTCCTCTTCGGCGGACTGACGGGCGTCATCATCAGCTCACCCGTACTGGACTTCCAGGTGTCGGATACGTACTTCATCGTCGCCCACTTCCACTACGTCGTGTTTGGCACCGTGGTATTTGCGATGTTCGCAGGCTTCTACTTCTGGTGGCCAAAGTTCACGGGCAAGATGCTCGATGAACGGCTCGGCAAGATCCACTTCTGGATGCTGTTTGTCGGCTTCCACACCACGTTCTTCGTCCAGCACATGCTCGGCGCGGGCGGGATGCCCAGAAGGTACGTGGATTACTTGCCTGAAGATGGGTTCTTGGTTCTCAATCAGATTTCGACATTTGGAGCGTTCTTCTTGGCGCTGTCTACGTTGCCGTTCCTCTGGAACGTCTACCGGACGGCTAAGCACGCACCTAAGGTCACGGTGGATGACCCATGGGGCTTTGCCAACTCCCTCGAGTGGGCTACAAGTTGCCCGCCGCCTCGCCACAACTTCGTGTCGATTCCGCGCATCCGTTCGGAGCGCCCAGCATTTGACCTGCACTACCCGGAGGTAGCAGCAATCGATCACCAGCAGGCAGACGATGCCTTGGTGGACAAGCCTGCGGTGAGCTAGGAGGCTGCCATGAAGACCGAATCCACTATCTTCTTTGTCCCTGCAGTCTTTTTCTTGGTCGTAGGGATCGTGTACGGATTGATCACGCGCTTTCAGGAACTCGTGGGGTTCCCCGCCCTACTCTTGTCTGCCGGCCTCGCACTTATGATCGCCGTGTACTTCAAGATGCTCGAGAAGCGCCATGGCGCGCGCCCCGAGGATCGCGAAGACGCGACGATCGACGAGCAGTCCGGCGACCAGGGGCTCTATGCTCCGTGGTCGTGGTGGCCTTTGGTCCTTGGACTGGGCGCCGCACTGGGGTTTGTCGCGCTTGCGGTGGGCTGGTGGATCATGGTGCCTGCAGCGATCGTTGGGATCATCGGCTTGGTCGGATGGGTCTTTGAGTTCTCCACGGGGCGTTTCTCCCACTGACGTTTCGATCGTGAGAGCCCCGGACACAGTGTTGTGGACCGGGGTTCTCGCTCTCCGCCGGTCCTCGGAGGTCGAGCGCGACTAAAGCCAGTTCTTGACGTCGTCAGTCAAGACAAGCTCATACGGCAACTGTGAAAGCTCGTCGGCGCACGTGTGGACGCGACGCCGACTCGCGAGCCGAACCAGGCAGTCCCAAGGCCTTTCTGGATCAGCCGCGGAGACCTCGGGCAGCACCATGTTGCGAATCGAACGGATCAAGCATTCCTCGGTGAGGTCATCGTGGACATCAGCGCAGGGAGTCCCAATCGTGAACTGAAGGCCCTCCCTGAGCGCTATACGGTTGCCGTCTTCGAGGATGAGGAACTCACGGACTGAGAAGCTCTGGCAATCTCGAGACGTCGAGGAACTGCGTACAAGGTCGCATTCGGCGCGGATCGCGCTAGGGCGGGGCGCGTCGCTTTGGCGGGCAGGCGGCACGGGGCCAACTGACGCCGAAGCGTACCGTCGCGGGTGAGTACTCCACCGTGCGGTCGTAGGCAAAGTTTCTCCCTGGCACTCGTCACTGAGCACATGCATTGACCACCACCTGCTGTGAACGCAGATAGTCCCACGATCTCAGAACCCGCGCGCAATAAGGCGGGACCTTAGGTCCCCTTTTGCCCAGCGTGAGAATCGCCCTTTACCTCTTAGGCGCCGATTGAAGCAAGGCTTTCGGAAGCGATGGGCGCAAACCACACAACGGTTCTGCTAGGCGAACCGTTCATACAATAGGACGAGAGTGGCTCTAGCGTCAGAAGGGAGCGTTCTCATGGCGACGTGGCGCAGTCTCCTCGAAGAGCTGCTTCAAGAACGTCGCCCCGCGCTCATCGGTTATGCGGCACTGATGACAGGAGACAGGGCGGCGGCGGAGGACCTCGTGCACGATGCCATCGTGCGGAGCTTCGGGAAGCCGCGAGCGTTCCCAAGCCTCAATGCAGCAGATGCATATGTGCGTCGCGCGATAGTCAATGGATTCATCGACAAGGCGCGCTCGAGGCGGAGCATGCTGGGAGCGCTACCTCGCATGGCGCTAGATGAGGCGTTACCAGAGGAGGCGATCGCCGATCGTCTTGACGTGCGTGATGCATTGCGGACACTGTCTCCGCGTCAGCGCGCGTGCGTGGTCTTGCGCTTTTACGACGACCTGCGCGTGACCGACATTGCTGAGGCACTGGGCTTGAGTGACGGCGCGGTGAAGCGCTACTTGAGCGACGGCATCCATCATCTGAATGCTGAACTCGGCACCAGTGCCGAACCCGACGTGGTCGACGGGCCACTCAGCGCGGTACGAGTCAGTGAAGGGAGGGACTGACGATGAGCGTAGAGCTTTCGGACCTCTTCCGCGCCGCTGCGCACCAAGAGTCAATTGCGGCCGAGCGGGATTATCCCCTCGGGCCCGACGCTGCCCACCGCTACGTCGCGGCAGTTGTCAGACGCCGGGTGGCGCGAGGGGTGCTGATCGCGGCCGCGGGCGCTGTCATCATCGGGGCGGGGGCTCTGGGAGTCCAGCGCTACTGGCAGGGTGAACAGCTCGCGGCGTCGCCCACGCCCGCGATCACATCGTCTGCGTCGGCGACGCCTTCCGTGACGCCCAGTCCCACGCCATCGCCCAGCCCGACGGCTTCGGAAAGCGCCACGCCCACCGCGCCATCGCCTTCTCAGACGACGCCACCTGCGGCGGTCGAAACAACTCCTGCCGCACCACCCGAGGCCCCGGTCGGGACCGTGCCTGGGCAGGTGACCACTATCTCCGCGGGACACGGAGGCGGTTCTGGTGAAATTGTCGTGGACTGGAACGCGGTAGCGAATGCAACCGGCTACCGCGTGTACCGGTCATTGTCTGCAGACGGCCCGTATGTTGGCGCTGCGTCGATAGTGGCCGCTACTGGTGTGACGTCGGTCGAGTTTGGCGGTAGTTACCAACTCATCCAGATATGGCAGTCCTCACCCACGACGTTCCAGTACGTTGAGGTCATCGATGTTGCGCCCGTGTACTTCCGGGTGGCGGCGTTCAACGCGACGGGCACGGGGAGCAAGTCGACCGTCGTCTGCGGGGCACCAATGGGCACGGACCTTGCCTGCTGACGCCGCTACTGACGCACATAGTCCTTGAGGTGCGTCGCGGTCAGGGTGTCGGCCTCGGCCACCATGCGCGCAGCGGTTCCCTCATAGACGATCACCCCGCCGTCGTGCCCGGCGCCCGGACCGAGGTCGATAATCCAGTCTGCGTGCGCCATCACGGCCAGGTGGTGTTCAATCACGATCACGGTGTTGCCATCGTCGACCAGTCGATCGAGCAGAGCGAGAAGGTTGTCCACATCGGCCAGGTGGAGTCCCGTGGTCGGCTCGTCGAGGATGTAGGTGTTGCCTGCCTTCGCCATCTGGATGGCCAACTTGAGGCGCTGGCGCTCGCCCCCCGACAGGGTATTGAGCGCCTGGCCCAGCCCGATGTATCCGAGCCCCACATCGGCAAGGCGTCGCAGGATGGCGATGGCGGGCGCCTCGGTGAAGTAGTCGAGGGCATCGGCCACCGAGAGGGCAAGCACCTCGGCGATGTTCTTGCCGCGCAGGGTCAGGTCGAGCACCTCGTCCCTGAAACGCTTGCCTTCGCACGCCTCGCATACTGTGCTGACGGTCGCCATCGGCCCAAGGTCGGTGAAGATCAGCCCAGCACCCTTGCACTCGGCGCAGGCGCCCTCCGAGTTGGCGCTGAACAGGGCCGGCTTCACGCCGTTTGCCTTCGCAAACGAGGCCCTGATGGTGTCGAGCAGACCCGTGTAGGTGGCGGGGTTGCTGCGCCGCGAGCCCCTGATGGCGCCTTGATCCACCACCACGACGCCGTCGCGTGACGCGAGGTTGCCGTGAATGAGCGAGCTCTTGCCCGATCCCGCAACGCCGGTCACGACGGTGAGTATCCCCGTGGGCACGTCCACATTGACGTCGCGCAAGTTGTGCTGGTTGGCGCCGCGAATCTCCAGTAGCCCGGTCGCCGTACGCGGCGCGTCCCGCAATCGCGCGCGATGATCGAGATGACGCCCCGTGAGGGTGTCAGATGCGCGGAGCTCGGCGACGGTCCCCGTGAACTCAATGCGGCCGCCGTTCTTGCCAGCTCCAGGGCCGAGGTCGACGATGTGATCAGCAATGGCGATGACCTCGGGCTTGTGCTCCACGACAAGCACCGTGTTGCCCTTGTCCCGCAGATTGAGCAACAACGCGTTCATGCGCTGGATGTCGTGCGGGTGCAGGCCCGCCGTAGGTTCGTCGAATACGTAGGTCACGTCCGTGAGCGCCGAGCCGAGGTGACGCACCATCTTGACCCTCTGGGCCTCGCCGCCGGACAGCGTCCCCGCCGTGCGGTCGAGACTCAAATAGCCCAGCCCGATCTCAACGAGTGCGTCGAGGTTTTCCTGGAGGCCTGCGAGCAGGGGAGCGACGGTGGGCTGGTCCAGGCCGCGCACCCAGTCGGCGAGGTCGGAGATCTGCATGGCACACGCGTCGGCGATGTTGATGCCGCCTATCTTGGACGAGCGCGCGGGCGCGGCCAGCCGCGTGCCGCCGCAGTCGGGGCACGACGTAAACGTCACGGCGCGCTCCACGAAGGCGCGGATGTGCGGCTGCATCGCATCCACATCCTTGGAGAGCATGGACTTCTGGATCTTGGGAACCAGGCCCTCGTAGGTCATGTTGATCGACTCGATCTTGACCTTGGTGGGTTCCTTGTAGAGGAAGTTGTCGAGTTCGCGCTTGCTGTAATCGCGGATGGGCTTGGCGGGATCGAGAAAGCCGGAATCGGTGAAGATCCGCACATACCAGCCGTCGGCCGTGTATCCGGGGATGGTGAGAGCGCCGCCCGCGAGCGACTTCGAGTCGTCGTACAACTGTGTGAGGTCGATGTCGTTGATCTGGCCCATGCCCTCGCAGCGAGGGCACATCCCGCCCAGCACCTTGTATTCGCGCTTCTGCGCGCTCGTAGAGCCACCCTTTTCGACCTTCACCGAGCCCACTCCGCTGGCGGAAGGCACGTTAAACGAGAACGCCTGTGGTGGCCCGATGTGCGGCTGGCCCACCTTGCTGAACAGGATGCGAAGAAGCGCATTCGCGTCGGTCGCGGTTCCTACCGTGGACCTCGAGTTGGCGCCCATCCGCTCCTGGTCCACGATGATGGCCGCGCTTACTCCACGTAGGGAGTCCACATCGGGTCGTGCGAGCGAGGGCATGAATCCTTGCAGGAACGCGCTATATGTCTCGTTGATGAGGCGCTGGGACTCGGCTGCGATAGTGCCGAAGACGAGGGACGATTTTCCAGACCCTGACACTCCCGTGAAGACGGTCAGCCTGCGCTTAGGGATGCTGAGGGAGACGTCCTGCAGGTTGTTCTCGCGCGCTCCGTGCACCTCAATGAAGTCGTGCGAGTCAGCGGGTGTTGTGCGAGGAGGAGGCATGGCCACTACACACTCCTTGGATCTGCCGAGCGCCGGGGACTAGTCGTTCGCCCAGTGTATTTGGGGCGAGGCGGTGGGGCGGTCGTGCGGGCCCAAATGCCCTGAGTCCAAAGGGCGACGGCCGGTAGCCTTCGGCCATGACACTCGATCCCGAAAACCGTGCCGTGATAGCGGCCTTCGTGCGTGAACAGGGCCGCGCTATCGTCGCCACCGTCTCTCCCGAAGGGCTCCCTGAGGCCGCGCTCGTCGGTATCACGTCGCTTGACGACGGCACCCTGATCTTCAACGTGGTCCCTGGGGCTCGCAAGTTAGACAATCTCAGGGCGCTCGGGCGCGCCGCAGTCGTCATTGGGACTGAAGGGCCCGTGTCGGTTCAATGCGAGGGACCTGCCGTGACGACCACTGGTGACGAGAGCGATCACTTTGCCGCGGAGTTCGAGCGACTCATGCCAGGATCGAGCTCGCGCTACGAAGGCTATAAGGTGGTGGTGGTCCGGCCCGAGTGGTTGCGTGTGTACGACGTGACCCAGAAGCCTCCGCTCGTCGTCGAGGCAACGTGGTGAGGGTGAACTGGTAAGAGTGGCAGTCCTCGCGACACAATAGAGCCGTGATGATCAGGCACATGTCCGCCGCCGATGACGTGACTCCTTTTGTCTTGGCCGCCATGAATTGGCGCGATGACGGGCAATGGACGGAGGCCACATTGCTCGCCCACCCACACGTCGCGCGTTACGTGACGGGATGGATGGGCATCGGCGACGCAGGAGTGATGGCGTGCGAAGGGGACACTCCCGCGGGCGCCGCGTGGTGGCGCACATTCACCAGTAGCGATCCGGGATATGGGTACGTCGCCGATGACATCCCCGAGGTCGGGCTAGCGGTCTTCGGGCCATATCGAGGCAAGGGCTTGGCCCGCGCTCTTGTGTCAGCGCTCGTTGAGCGTGCCACGTTGGAGGGAATTGCGGCATTGAGTCTGTCTGTCGAAGGGGAAAACCTGGCGGCTCGCTCGCTCTATGAGGACCTTGGCTTCACCGCCGTGGGCCGTGTCGGGGAATCGGACACCATGGTCCTCACGCTTTCCTCGAACAGCGGGGAGCCAGAAAGCGAACGCGAACAGCCTGGCCACGCTCGAGAGAACCTCGTACGGTAGTCAGTCCACCCATTGGCGAGCGAAGGAGGATGCGAATGTCGGATTCACACGAGCGTGTCTCAGGTAGCGGCGTGATGCTCATTTCCACAGTGGTCGCTGTTGCAGTCGGGGTGTTGATCCTTCTTGGACTCGTTCCGACATTTTCGGACGGTGCCGCCCAACCTGTGTGTTCCGCGGCTTTTGGGAACGTTGTTTCGTGCGGCGGTCAAGGCCCGGCAATGGGACTCGCCTGCGCGGGCGGCCTTGTCAGTGGGCTGCTGGCACGCTTCGTGGTGCGGCGCACGGGCCGGGGGTAGGCACACACTGGCCTCACTCGCACCAAAGGCGGGCCCGCCGTCATCCGGCAGACCCGCCTCTGGTGTGGAGACGCCGTACCGGGCGAACCCGGGAAGGGGGACAGCGTCTCGTTGGAGCAATGAGAACTAGACGAGCAGGCCCGTCGTGGACGAGGCCTTCTCGAAGCGGGCGGATACGTTAGCCCAGTCGACGACGTTCCACCACGCCTTGACGTAGTCGGCCTTGACGTTCTTGTACTGAAGATAGAACGCGTGCTCCCACATGTCGAGCATCAGCAGCGGGATGAGGCCAACGGGGACGTTGCCCTGCTGGTCGTAGAGCTGGACGATGATGAGCTTCTTGCCGATGGTGTCCCACGCGAGGATCGACCATCCAGAGCCCATCACGGTCATGGCGTTGTGTGTGAAGTGCGCAGCGAACTTGTCGTACGAGCCGAAGTTCTCATCGATCGCAGTGGCGAGTGCGCCCACCGGCTTGTCGCCACCGTCGGGAGACATGTTGGTCCAGAAAATCGAGTGGTTGGTGTGCCCGCCGAGGTTGAAGGCTAGGGCCTTCTCGAGGCCGGCGATGGCGCCAAAGTTGTCGGTATCGCGAGCATCGGCCATCTTCTCGAGCGCCGTATTGGCTCCCGCGACATAGGCGGCGTGGTGCTTGGAGTGGTGAAGCTCCATGATCTCGCCCGCGATGTGCGGCGCGAGTGCTGCGTAGTCGTAGGCAAGGTCAGGCAGTGTGTAGTCGGCCATTCTTCCTCCAGAATTCCCCCGGTGTAGCCGAGGATCTCGTTGTATTGCATACCCACAGGTACGCATCGGTCCTACAAGGTCAACGTGCGTCGGTCCGCGACCATTCCATTGTCTCGGAAGTCCCGGTGGTTCGCGCGTTGTGACAAGAAGCAGGTGAGATGTTGACCAGTTTCACTACGCGCATTGAGCACCGCGCCAGTGATGACCTAGGCGTGCGACGATGCGGAGTCGTGAGGCTCCGCGTTCTTCTTTGCCTCGATCTCGGCGGCGTGGTGGGCGTGAGCCTCCGCGAGTTCGGCCGGCGTGACGGGCTCGACGCGATCCTCAAAGTAGAAGCGTGACAGGGCCGCCTTGAAGCGGCGCCACCTCATCCCCTTGCGGCGAACGCCGTAGTCGTTGACATCAGGACCGATCTCTTGGGGCTTGAGGTTCGCGTATGACACGAGAACCCAGCGCTCCTCCTCAGTGAGAGGCTCGTGGACCTCGATGTACTCGCCGGATTCGAAGCGGACGATGCGTCCCGTCTCATGGCCGTGGAGCACAAGTTCACGGTCCTTACGTTGCAGCCCCAAAGCGATGCGCCTTGTCACCATGAACGCCGCGACGGGAAGGGCAAAGACGAGGATGCGGAACAAGATCGTCAGGTCATTGATCGACAACTTGAACAAGGTGGCAACGATGTCGTTGGACCCCTCTAGAACGAGCACGATGTAGAACGTGATGATGGCGACGCCAAGGCCGGTGCGCACGGGCGCGTTGCGCGGGCGATCAAGAACGTGCTTTTCTCCGCGGTCGCCGGTGGCCCAGGATTCGATCCAGGGGTAGAGCGCCAAGAAGCCGAAGAAGAGCCCAGGTAGCACCACTGCCGGAATGAGGACGTTGAGGGACAGCGTGTAGCCGCCAATGACGTACTCAAAGGCGCCCGGCATAATGCGCAGCCCGCCGTCAATGAAGAGCATGTACCAGTCGGGCTGGGTGCCGGCAGAGACGGGGGAGGGGTCGTAAGGACCGTAGTTCCACACGGGGTTGATCTGGAAGAGCGCACCTAGCAGAGCGATCGCTCCAAAGACGATGAAGAAGAAGCCGCCTGCCTTGGCCGTGTACACGGGGAAGAGGGGAAGACCCACCACGTTCTTGTCGGTGCGGCCGGGGCCTGGGTACTGCGTGTGCTTGTGCAGGAACACGAGGAACAGGTGGAGCGCCACGAGGGCCAGGATGATCCCTGGGATGAGCAGAATGTGCGCGGTGAACATCCTGGGGATGAGCTGTTCACCGGGGAATTCCCCGCCAAACAGGCCGTACGAGATGTAAGAGCCGCCTGGAATCGACTTGATGACGCCATCGATAATGCGCAGTCCGTTGCCTGACAGAACGTCGTCGGGAAGCGAGTAGCCCGTGAATCCCGCCGCGAGCGACATGATCATGAGCGTGAAGCCCACGAGCCAGTTGAGTTCGCGAGGCTTACGGAAAGCGCCTGTGAAGAAAATGCGAGCCATGTGCGTCACGATGGACGCAGTGAAAATCAAAGCCGCCCAGTGGTGGATCTGGCGCATCAGCAGGCCGCCGGGGACCTCGAACGACATGTGAACCGTCGACTCGAAGGCTCTTGACATCTCTTGGCCCTGAAGCTGCGGGAGGTCCCCCTCGTAATGCACGATGTCCATCGAGGGAACGAAGAATGCCGTCATGATCACGCCGGATAGCAACAACACGACAAACGAGTAGAGCGCTATCTCGCCCAGCATGAAGGACCAGTGATCGGGGAAGATCTTGCGTGCCATGAACTTTGTGAACGCGCCGATGCTGGTGCGCTCATCGAGGTAGTTCGCGGTTCCGCCTGCAGCCCGGTTGAGCCTGCTTGTGGACGGAGGAGTCGAGGTGGCGGTCACTTGAGGCGCTCCCAGAAGCTCGGGCCGATTGGTTCGTTGAAGTCGTCCTTGGCCACGATGTAGCCCTCGTCGTCCACAGTGATGGGCAACTGAGGTAGCGGCCTCTTGGCGGGGCCAAAGACGACCTTGGCGCCGTTTGCCACGTCAAACGTGGACTGATGACATGGGCACAGCAAGTGGTGGGTCTGCTGTTCGTAGAGCGCGACGGGGCAACCCACATGCGTGCAGATCTTTGAATAGGCGACGATGCCGTCGAATGACCAGTCCTCGCGACCAGGCTGCAGGTTGAGGTCGCGCGGATCGAGGCGGAGGAGCAAAACGACGGCTTTGGCCTTCTGTTCGATCTTGCCGTGCTCGAGGTCGTTGAGCCCATCGGGGATGACGTGAAAGACGGAGCCTATGGTGACATCGGACGCCTTGATGGGAGTGCCATCCGGGTCCTTGGTAAGCCTCGTGCCCTTGCGCCACATGGTGTGCTTGAACTGGGACACGTTCCAATCGCCGCCGAGGTTTCCCACGGCGGGTACCAGCACAGATAGGGGAGCCAGGAGGAGAGCAGAGACAAGAGATCCCTTGAGGAGCCCCCGCCTGCCGAGGCCGATTCCAGAATCCTTCGCGCCATCCTTGAGCTGCTCGATTGCCCCTGCACGCGCCTCGTCTGACGAGCGCAACGCGTGCCGCTCCTCGACCATGTCGTGGTCACGCATGAGCGTCTTGGCCCAGTGGATGGCTCCCATGCCGATGCCGAACATCGCGATACAGACCCCGAGGCCCATCAGCATCGTGGTGCGCTGGACGGCACCGAGGTCACCGGCGTTCGCGTCCGATGTCACGTAGCCATAGATGGCGAGAACCGTGCCGAGCACGGATAAACCAAACATTGCCGCGACTTGAATCTCGGCTTTGCGGGCGGCCTTGGGGCTCACATCGGCGCGCCGGGGACGGTGCTCCGCAGGAATCCCGGGATCGACAAAGTCGCCGTCCACAACGCCCGATTCGTGAGCGTCGGTGACAATATGCTCGCTATCGGTACTCATGCTGTCTGTGCTCATGAAGAACGCACTCCGATCCAGACGGTGAAGCCCACGATGAGTCCCATGCCAAGCAACCACGCCCAGAGACCCTCTGCAACGGGGCCGATCGATCCCAGGCTCAGGCCACCTGGAGCGCCGTTGCGCTGCTCGTCCAGGAACGCGATGATGTCCCGCTTGTCCTCGGGAGTGATGTTTGCGTCGTTGAACACCGGCATCGATTGGGGGCCAACAAGCATGGCCTCATAAATGTGGGTGGGAGTGGTCTGCATGAGGGAAGGGGCGTACTTTCCCTGGCTCAGGGCACCGCCGCCACCGACGGAGCCGTGGCACATGGCGCAGTTAGTCCTAAAGAGCTCCATTCCATGCGAGGCGTCACCGAGGGCTGGGTCCACCGCTTCGGCGGCTGGAACCGACGGGCCTGCGCCAAGCGACGACACGAACGCCGCGAGCTGGCCAATCTGAGTGTCATTGAATTGCGGCGGCTTCGCTGGGGCTTGCGGCCCGGAGGCCTGCATCGGCATTCTTCCAGTGCCCACCTGGAAGTCGACTGATGCTGCACCGACGCCAACGAGAGAAGGGGCAACGCCATCTTGGCCCTGGGCGTTGAGGCCGTGGCACGTGGCGCAGTTTGCCGCGAAGAGCTTATTGCCTTCTGAAATGTCACTCTCAGAAGCCTCGGCTGTCGCGTTGGCGGGCTGGGACTTCACAAAAGACGCGGCCGTGGTGATGCCTGCTAAGAGAACGAAAAGAAGGACCAACGGTGCCGCGCGGTGATAACGAGTCAGGCTCAAGCGTCGCATGATTCCCCTACTTCAGAGCGTAGATAATGAGGAAGAGGGCTACCCACACGACGTCAACGAAGTGCCAGTAGTAAGAGACCACGATGGTGGTTGTTGCCTCGACAGCGCCAAACTTCTTGGCAACGAACGAGCGGCCAAGAACGAAAAGCATCGCGATAAGCCCGCCGAGCACGTGAAGCCCGTGGAATCCGGTCGTCAGGTAAAACACTGACCCGTATGGCGATGACGAGATGGTGAGGCCCTCGTGCACGAGCTCGGTGTACTCAAACACCTGGCCGCCGATGAAGATCGAGCCCATGATGTAGGTGAGGATGAACCACTCATGCACGCCCCACGCACGCACGTTCCACAGCGTGCCTGTGCGTCGGCGCTGGTACCGCTCGGCCGCACGCACTCCTGCTTGCGCCGTAAATGAGGACGCGACAAGAATTGACGTGTTGACGAGCGCAAAGGGGACGTTCAGTAGCGGGGTATTGATAGACCATTCGGCAGACGCTTCACCTCGCAAGGTGAAGTACATCGCGAACAGGCCCGCGAAGAACATGAGCTCAGAACTGAGCCAGACTATGGTCCCGACCGCTACTTGATTGGGGCGCGTAGCGTGGATCGGGGAGGGAATCGCCGCTGGTGCGTGGGACATGCCCCTTATTATGCCTGTCATTTGCCGCATCTAGTGCATCCGCGGCTATCTTTTGCCCGATGTTGAGCCGGGTCCAGGCGACGTGCCGTCCCGTCGTGCCAGAATGGGCCCATGAACGACATCGTGAGCCCAGACGCAGTGTCCAGCGCACCCGAGCACGAGCAGACGCCAGCGCTTCGCCCCATTCGTATTTTGTTGTATAGCGACGATGTGAACACTCGCAACAAGGTGCGCATGGCAGTGGGGCCGAGTAGCGCCGATCGCCCGATCGAATGGGTCGAGACGGCGACACACGAGGGCACTGTGATGCAGGCCGATACCGAGAGTTTCGATCTCATGGTCCTTGACGGAGAGGCCGCAAAATCGGGCGGAATGGGCCTTGCCCGTCAGTTCAAGCACGAGCTTTTCGTGTGCCCGCCGATCGTCGTTTTGGTAGGACGCATGGGGGATGCCTGGCTCGCGACATGGTCCGAGGCGGAGGCGGCCGTCGCACATCCGCTTGATCCTTTCGAGGTCAAGGCCGCGATCGACGCATTCTTTGTTCCCGCAGCGGCCTAGGCATCAACAGCTTTCCTACCCACAACCCGGCACTTCCGAACCCCAAAGGCGACCTCATGGCATCGTGGCCAGACATCCTTAAGCGACTCTCCTTCGACGAGAACCTCGAGGCATCCGATACTGCGTGGATGCTCAATGAGGTATTCGAGGGCCGCGCCACGGATGCGCAGCTGGGAGCCTTCCTCATGGGAATGCAAACCAAGGGAGCGACAGCGACTGAGGTGTTCGGCATGGTGGAGACGATGCTCGCGCACGCTGCGCGTATCGAGGTTCCAGGGCGCACCGTCGACATCGTGGGTACGGGAGGCGACAAGGCAAACACCGTCAACATCTCGACGATGGCTTCACTTGTGATCGCGGGTACCGGAGTTCGCGTGGTGAAACACGGGAGTAGGGCGGCAACGTCGACGACGGGGTCTTCCGACGTGCTCGCGGCGCTCGGAATCAATCTTGATCTCAAGCCACCGCGGGTCGCAGAGATTCTCGAGGAAGTTGGCATCACGTTCTGTTTTGCTCCGACCTTCCACCCCGCGATGCGCTTGGCGGCACCCGTGCGCAAGGAGCTGGGCATCCCCACGATCTTCAACGTCTTGGGCCCTCTCACCAACCCGGCTCAACCGGACGTGAGCGTCATTGGTGCCGCATCGGCCCACCTCGCACCCGTGATGGCCGATGTTCTCGCCATGCGCAGCCGGGACGGGATCGTGTTCCGCAATGACGATGGTCTTGACGAGCTCGCGGCCACGTCGACAACCACAGTGTGGGAGGTGCGCGGGGGAGTCGTGGAACAAAGCACGATCGACGCCGTGTCAGACCTAGGCCTTCACCCCATTCCCGTCTCTGCGCTCACGGGCGGCGAGTCGAACGAAAACGCCGCTGTGGCGCGCTCGGTGCTTGCAGGCGACAGCGGCCCCATTCGTGAGACTGTCATCGCCAACGCAGCGATTGCCCTGGCCGCGGATGGGACGCTTCCGGGAACATCCGAGGGATCCCTGGTAGAGCGCATTCTGTCGGGAATGAGGGCCGCGGCATACGCGATCGACTCGGGTGCGGCAGACGCCACGCTGCAGCGGTGGGCGAAGGCTACGCAGTCGTAGCGGCACACCCGTCCTAGGAGTGGCTGGCGCCACCCTTGCGCGCGAACGCTGTGACGCTGTCGTGATCGCTCGCTACCGCCGTGAGCCAACGAGAGTGCCTGCCTGCTCCATGGAGCAGGCTTGACCACTCGCCTTCGATAAAGACGATGCGGGTGCCCTCAGCCTCGAGCCAGCGCGCGATCATCTCGCGTTCCTCGACAAGCGCCGTCGCGGGGGCGTCTTCCCAGTCGTCGCGCAGCCGCGCGCATACCGCCCACACGCCCTCAC
>SWCB01016193.1_pt1 | contig 27359 bp, 16 predicted proteins | sample 4692901 | NCBI WGS metagenome assembly SWCB01 (sample SAMN10267276, study PRJNA491770) | bioreactor metagenome | isolation source: DHS bioreactor inoculated with subseafloor sediment | place: Japan: off Shimokita Peninsula | collected 2006-08 | reverse complement strand
ATAATGGTTGCACCCGGCGCAGTCGATCCAGTAACATCATCCACCTTTGTAATGGTCATGTCCGGGGCAGCATTGATGGGGGTTGGATCGGTGGTGGTATTGTTTGTTGGAGTAGGATCCAGTCCATGCGAACCGTCATCACTGATTACGGCTGTATTGGATGTCTGTATCACTCCGGTTGGTAGGGGAGTATTGACGGAAACAGCGAACGTAATGCTGCCATTTGCATTTGCAGCTAACGAACCAATGGTGAAAGTACAGGCTGTTGAGGCAGGCGATCCATCAGCGCAACTCCAGCCTGTTGTGCTACCAACAGCATTGAAAGTCGTATAAGGCGGCACTTCTTCTGAAATAACAACGCCGGTTGCTGCGCCATTGCCATCATTCCAGTAATTCAAGGTGTATGAAATCGTGCCACCCGCTATAGCAGTAATCCCGCCATCACTTTTTTCGATGCGTAAATCTGGGCCGGTTGTGATCAGGTCTACCTTCGTTTCCAGCGGGTAATCTCGTTCCTCGGCAGGAGTACCTGTTAATGAAGAATATTCACCTTTGACTGCGTTGGTTAACGTCTGGTCAAGTGCGGTGGATGAAACCACCGCTTTGTAAGTTAATGAACATGAAGCACCCAACGGAAGTTGGTCGACTGCCCAGGATAAAGTGGGTTCCCCAGTATCAACTGGTGTTAAGGTGCCGCTTGTGCAACTGCCTCCAATCGAAGAGGTAACGTAGGTTAGGCCAGTGGGGATTAGATCCTCAATGATTACGTCAAAAGCTGGGCTGGTACTTTCACCGCTGTGAGTCACTGATATTGTGTAAGTCACTTCCTGACCCAGACCTGCCGGGTTTGGCAGGAAGGTTTTGCTGACGAGCAAATCAGGTTCAAGAATGGTGAAATCAATGTTATCCGTTAGTGTTTGGGGAGCATCATTTCCATCAGTGTAAGTCATTGAGACTGAATTTTGGGGTGTATCCCCATTCTTATTTCCAATCACATCAGCCACAACCACATCAAAACTGACCACCATCGTGTTTTCAGTGATAACGGATGGATCAGCCATCGTCCAGGTGATTGTTACGGGAGCACTGCCATCATTGGGAGAAGTAACGACCGGGTCAGGAAAATCGAAACCCGTTTCAATGATATTGCCTGCGTAAATCAAACCGGTGGGCAAAGTGTCTGTTATCACCCAATCTTGGATTGTTCCTTTTGGACTAGTTAAAGTCAATGTATAGCGCACAACCTCACCGATGGTTGCATCTGGTTTATCAACTGTTTTTACGATTGTTGGTTGTTCGATCGTAAACGTTTCTGTATCCTCGCCATAATAATCATTCAGTGGATCTCCGGAGGCTCCGGTTCGTTCATTGGTATCAGTACCATCCAGGGATGTCCAGGTGACTATGGCGGTATTTTCTACCGTTTCACCCACCTGTAAGCTGGTGGGTAATACCACATCAAAATTTATCGTCAGTGTCGTCCCAGATGGGAATTCCTCGATTGTAAAGTTGATCAGGTTCCCTGTGGTTAGATTTTGTAACCCAACCAGATTAGCAGGTGTTTGGGTGAAAGTAACATTACTGACCGTTGCATAGGCTAAATCACTGATGACCACATCAAAAGCAGTTATGCCAGAGGTATTGGAAATAACCAATTGATAAGGTACGATTTCACCCGCTTCGAATGGAGCATTGGCATTGTTAAAAGTCTTTGTGATGGTTAGTTCAGGTTCAACAATTGGCATAGTTACTATGTCCGATGATACCAGGGGATTGGTTCCAATTTGATATGAACTGGTATTTACTAAACTTCCGCCTGCCTGGTTACCACTCACATTTAAAACCACCGCATCGAACTCAATCACCAGGATATTATTGCCGGTTCCAGGGGTTGCAGTGGTTATGATTTCACCGAAATTAATGACCAGATCCTGCCCATCTGTGCCATTTGTATCGGCAGCAGGTGTAACAGTTGGAGGATCAAAAGACCCCACGTAGTTGGTTGTATCAATTGAGAAACTGTTGGCCACGTAAGCCATGCCATCCGGAATGAAATCTGTCACACTTAAGGAAGGAATGGTGCCTTCAGGCAAGGTGATGGTTAATGCAAAGCTGGCCACTTCACCAATGGTTAAATTGTTCCCACTGGTGTGAGCTGCGCTGGTGCCGGTCAGTGCTTTGGCAAAAATAACATTGTCGACGGTAACCAATGCTGGATCATCATCCGAATAATCATTGGCAGAACCACCACAATCTGCGGGATTACCGGTCCGCTCACAATCTAATCCGTTATATGGAGAAGGATTACTAACTGTCCCAGGCATACTGGTCCAATTGAGATCAGCTTCGTTTGTGATTACCTGGTTGGGTGTCACTTCCTGATCTAAGGTTGCCTGGAAGGTGAAAACAGAGGTTTGTCCGGGTTGGAAAGTGGACCATCCAGCGGAAAAAGTACGGGTACCGATGTTGTATGCCGGGGCTATGGTCGGTACTAACCCGCTCGTGTTTGAAAAAGAACCTGTTACATACGTTAACCCAACTGGCAGCACATCTTCCAAAACCACATCGTAGGCAGCATTGAAGTTTGTGCCAGACTGACTGGTTACCGTAATTGTAAACGTGATGACGTCCCCTGCATCTGCCGAGGTTCGATCAACATCTTTGACTACGGTCAGCGTTGGTTCATTAATGGTCACATTCGGAGCACTGGCATTTAAGGTGGTGGTGCTATTATTTACAGAGAAGTTGGTTGTTACCTGATTATTGAGTGTGTCATTGCGATCGTTAAATGCAGTGTTGAGTACAATGGCTGTGTATTCCAGGACAATGCTTTGGGAACTAGTTAAATTCTTATTCTGAACATCACTGAACCCAATCCCCAAATTTTTACCATCATTGGTAACGGATATTGTAGCATTACTGCAGGTAAAACCATCAGTCACCGAGGAAACCAACCCAGCGTCAGCAGTAATGGATGAACAGGCTGCATAAGCGAGGCCATCATCTAGAGTATCAGTAAAGGTAAGATTGTTCAGGTACACATCGCGAGGTACAGTAAAGGTGATGCGATACTTAATCGTTTCCCCAATGCGGACATCCTGACTGGTCAGGACATTGCCATCTAGGGAAATCAATTGCTTGGAGAAAACAATGTTTTCAACACGAATATCGGCATCATCATTGGTGGCATAATCATTCACACCACCAGTTCCATCTCTTTCTTTGGAAGTAGTTGCATAGATCGAAATTTGTCCCGGGTTACCATCCAGACTGGTCCAGGTCATATCCACGATATTTCTAATCAATTGGTCAGCAGATACTGCCGGTGGATCCACCAGTAATAGATTGCCTTGAATGGTGATGGTGATGGTTTGCCCTACCAGTAGATCGAAACTGTTCACATTTTCAAGAATATAACCACCTGCATCTGAGCCGGTCAATTGGAAGTTAAACGGATCACTGCCAATCACAGATGTGATAGTAGGTGTGGTGATTAATGAGCGGCTATCGGTAGCGCTCACTTTTGGCAGTGGATCGGTGATCGTGACATCATAGGCATCCGTGGTGGGGGTGCTCGTGTTTCGGATGGTGATGGTATAAATCACCGTCTCACCTGGCAGGCCAATACTGTCACCGCCAATGGTAGCGCTTTTTGATACGGTCGGAGATGGTTCGATAATGGTTATTTCTGGTGCAAATCTGAAATTGGTTAAGCCAGAGTTGACGGCATAAGGTCTTGCTGAATTATTCCTTAAACCTGATTGTTGATTCCCAATTACATTCAGCACGACCACACGGTAGTCAATGGTAATTGTCTCCAGAATAGCATTGTTGGTATTCGTGTTGGTTATATTTCCAAGATTATAGCGAATCTGCGGTGCAATTGATGATATTATGGGATTAAGAGGTGGGTCTTGTGGAGGTATGGGGCAAGCACCTGTAAATCCCCCGATTAAATCTGTTTGTATACCTGCAGATGCTGTAATATTGAGGCATTGAACGAAAGCCAGACCTGCATCTAAAGTATCTCGAATATTTAGGGATGGGATAGATCCTTCTGGTACGGTTAACGTCACTCGATAATCAATGGTTTCACCAATCACAGCCTGAAGATTATTATTAGTATTAGTAGTTAGAGAATTATCAATACCTGTCGCAATGATTGATTTGGCGAAAGTGGCTGCTTTGATAGTAACTGTCGCCGGATCACTTGCTCGATAATCATTCGCTGCGGCTCCACAGGCGCTTGCATCTCCACTACGTTCACAATCAAGTTCATTATAAGGAGAAGGATTTGTGATTGTCCCCGGTAAGCTGGTCCAGTCGATATTGGCTATATTGGTAATAACTTGACCAGGTCTTACTGTAACATTGAGGGTGGCGGTGTAAGTAAGTGTGGCAGAGCATCCCAAAGGTAAGCGATTGACCACCAGATCAATAATATTGCCGGAAGAATTATTGCTGACGATTGGTGTTCCACATGCTGCTCCCGAAAAAGTCATTGGGTTGATAGCGGTCACTGTAAATGGCAAAGCACTTAAGTCATCCTTGATATGCGCTTCAAAGGCGTCTGAACCACTTTGTCCAGTATGGGATACAATCACGCTGAAGGTGATCGTATCACCTGCATCCACTAGTGTTATTGGGCTCGCGGTTTTGTTAGTCTGTAAGAATGGTTCTACAATGCTAACATTCTCTGCATTGGCGGTGTCAATACCTCCGTCCCAGGTTAAAGTAACGGTATTGTTTAGATTGACACCAGGATTATTCCCGGCACTATTTGTGACGATCGCCCGATAGATGATTGTTACTGTATCGTCGACAGAATTATCCCGGTTGGCGTTTGTGAGATTACCAAGATTATAGGTGATTGAGCGACCCTGATTGGGATCTGCTATGATTGGGGTACTGCACGTATTGGCAAAACTTGTATCTGTGGTGATGCCACTGGAAGGGGTGATGGAATCACAGCCTACGAATGCCAGTCCGGCATCCAGCTGATCGGTGAGAACGACAGAATTTGTAGTTCCTTCCGGTATTTTGACAGTAACGGTATATTCAATAATTTCACCAATCGTGACCGCGTTGCCAGAGGTAAAGTCACGATCTGTTGCCGTCAGTGCTTTGTCAACTGTTGGATCAAAGATCGTTGCATCGGCGTCATCTTCCAATCCTTCAGGGATGTGGTTGGGCCCACCATCAGTACCCGCAAAATTGAAAAGCGTACTGGTGTTGGTATAGGTCTCACCAGGTTCAACGATGGCATCCATTGTGGCTAAATAAGTTATAACCGCAATATTGGTGCCAGTTGGATTATTCACATCATTGCTATCTTTTCCTCTTTTAAGAGCTGCGTCACTGCTGCTGTTATCAGTTAATTCAATTCCTGTCCCAAAAAAATCTGAATCCAGGCCGGTGTACGGTAAATTAGTACCTGCACCGTTGCTCACACATAGCGAGCCTGGCACATACGTCATTCCTGTCGGTAAAGCGTCCCAGACCTGCACATCGAAGGCGTCATAACGCCCCGTATTTTCCAGGATGACAGCCATCAAGGCGTTATCACCAGCATCCAGATTGCTGACATTGCTGTTGATTGGGTTTGTGTTTAATCCATCAGAAGTGATCAGTCCGCCCAACCTGGCTGCACAGGTTGCTGCACTACCATCGAAAGCGACTGGTCCAACTGTTGCTGGGGAAAAAACAGGTAAGGGATTACCGGTTCGGTTTGCCCAAACGACACCTTTCGTAATATCCACCACCGGTTGGGTCAGGAGGATTTGAACAATGTTATTCGCTGAATTGTCTGAGGCGTTGGTTGAGCTCTCTCCGACCTGAGCCTGATTGGTTAAGAAAAGCCCATCGGCAAAGGGAGAATTACTTACTGTGGCAGTAAATAAGAGATCTATATTCGAACCGCTCCTGCCAACTCCATCATCATCTCCATAAGTCCAGATCACTGAATTTGCAGATGAATTGGTCGTCAGCGTTGGTGTTAAAGAGCCGCTTAAAAGATGATAACTATCATTCGGACCATAGCAGGAATTCCCTGCGGCAGGTGTGCCACATTCAGTACTGGTAAAAGTAGTAACTTCAATAGCTTTAAAAATAGGCAAGGGTAAATAATCCGTAATGATCAGATCCTCAAAATCGCTGGTGGGGAGAGAATATTGAACCCGATAGGTGACAGAATCTCCGGGAGCGATCCGCACCGGGGAAGGTAAACTGGTGCTGCCATTCAGGGCATAAATAGATTTGGTAATGTTCCCATACGGAATAGAGACCGAAGCTGCACTGCCATCACTTTCACTTGCTCCAGTGGGGGTGCTGGCATCATTGACAGATAAGAGGTTCCCGAAAATGGAAACGTTATTGGCTAACACATCCCCCTGATCAACTGAGGAATCTCCAGATGGAAAATCATCAACAAATTTCTCTAAAATGGTTGTCCGAAAAACAATTGTTCCGGTAGTTGCATCATTATCATAAGTCCCACAATCCGGATCCAAACCACCTGTGCCACCTAATGGAACGCAACCCCCAATTAATTTACTATCCAATGAGCGAGAATTCAGTTCCGAGGATACATCAAAACTGAATGTTGTTCCACCATCATTCGGTGGCGGATTAATAACTGTACACTCAGTGCTAACACTTGCTCCTGAATAATTACAAGAAACTGTGAAATTAGCAGCATTCAAAACACTTGAGGTTGATATAAAACCATTTCCATTCACAGATAAAGTTGGTGCGAAAGTGGAGTCAAAGTGCTGCCCATCGGAAATTATATCGGTGATGACAACATCATCAAAAACAAAGAAATCACTAACCTGAAAATTTAGTGTGTATTCAAGGGTTTTCCCTGGGGCGGGGATTCCTCCCTCGACCACTCTGACGCCTTTTTGAATAGCGATTGATTTATCCTCAAGCAAGTGTTCACAACCATCAGGGTTTTCATTCACATTTCCCGTTGCGCCTTCATCCCGTGGGTCGTCAGGGTCCCAATTTCCGACCGCTGTAACCTCATTACATGAGGTGACATCATCACCACTTGTCGGATTGATGACGTTATTAGCAGGTGTGGCATTATCTTGGTATGGAATAAAATACTCAAAAATTATTTCCGCACTACCGGTGACGGAGACAAAAGTGCAGGATAAATTGCCGCCTGGTGTCGTTGAGGAAGGTAAACTGCAATTTGATGCAACCGGGGATGTGCTTACCAGGCTCACAAACTGCATATTGCCAGGCAGTGTATCCGTAAGCACCAGATTCTCCACACTTTGACCGGCAGCAATTGTTGCTGTGATCGTATAGCGACGGGGGTAATTTGGGCCAGTAGCGGTTTCATCTTCCAGACTGTTATAAGTTTTAACCAATGTCACTAATTTTGGGGTGGTGGTTGCCTGAACCGATGTGCCAACAATGGCGGGATCAGTTGATGGGTTATTCAATGGATCAGCGCCAAACATAAAACCACTTTGGGCGCGGATTGGCAAGGCAACACCCAGATCAGCATAATTACTTAAATTGACATTTACCTGAATGACAGCATCCGGTTGATCAGAAACATAGGACCCAAATGGTAGGGTCATCACAACCAATTCCCATTCAAATGGATCATAAAGCCCTGCTGGTTGTGCCGGGCAGGTAACCGATTCATTTGTCAATGGGTGAATAATGGAAGAACCAGCCGGGCAAGAGATTACCTGGGATGACACAGGCTGACCCAAAAAGCTGGCACTATTAAATGAAATACCATCATTTAAGTCGGTTTCCGGGGGATCAGTTGGATTTAAACCATCAACACCGCTCAATGGTAAAAACAGATCAATGTAAGGGCCATAACCGGTCTCGCCAGAATTATTAAAAATAAGTTCTATTGTAAAATCCTCACCAATATAAGGATTGGCAGGGGGGCTGAGAAGTACGGTTGGTGTTGGTGCAAACAAAGGTCTTGATTCGACCATTGGATTGGCATCGAATACCGGACTGGCTTCAACCTGCATCAAATTGGATGAAATAAGAATTAATACAATGGTTAAAAAAGTAACAACACGTTTAAATTTTTGGCGTCCCATAAAAATCCCTCTTATTTAGTTTTGTGTAGAAAGGAAAATGCATTTAAATTAAAATCTTCTAATAATTCCATGATTATTTTACTAGATTTTTATTGATATAGGGGCTGAATTTACCGAATATTAATTTGGACTTAACACTTTTGGTGGGACTGGCATTAATTCACCACCATCTAACTGCCAGTATAGACGTAAAGCGCTTCCACCACCTTGCTGGAAATAATCGATTTGGATTTTATGATCACCTTTTGTTAATTCGCTGGCAACTTCGAAATCATTGGGTTGATTTGGTTTTAATCCTGCGCCAACCTCAGCACCATCCAGTAGAAGACGGGCACCGTCATCTGCCTGGACCTTGAATAAATAAGACCCAGCTTCTTCAACGAGTAGAGTGCCAGTGTAACGGGCACTGAATTCATTTTCATCCACAATTGGATTTTGATCTGGCCAGGCGAGCAATAAAAATGGCGTGATTTGTTGAAATACCGGCTCTCCTTCCCAGGCAAGGTTTGAATAATAGGAACTCAATAAACCGTTCCTGGGCTGCGGGATGTTGAAAAGAGCATCATTCGGAACTAATTCGATATCATTGTCTTCAATTTTCCAGGAGAAGCCAAAAGACTGCGTGTGATCTTGAGGTTTAATCACCAGCAGGTGATAAACACCGCGGCCAAGATATTTTGCTCCACTCCAAAGATTGTGATCAAGATAAATTTGTACGTTTTCTCCGGCAAATAAATCGATATTCACACCATTTTCTAAACGTAAAAAGCCTTCCCATTCCACTTCAGGTGAGGTGTTCACGTCTGAATCCCATTCTATGAAATCAACCTTTTTCTCCTCAATTGTTTCGGTTGAATACTTTATGCGCTGGATGACACCCTGAATTTCAGCTACTTGTTCACGAGGAATATCAATTTTTAAATATAAAGGATTACCATTGGGCAGGCTGACCAGTTCAATTTTTGCATCCGGATAGATACCCAGAAAATAATTACTCAAAAGATAATATTCATAATCCAGCAAAAAAATGACATCCTGTTGGGTATCTGGAACGGGTAAATTGACCTCTGGCAGCAAAACTTGATAGGGTCGATCTTCCAAAGAGTTTTGACCTGTTTGATTTTTCACTTCTGCATACATTAAATATCGCAAAGGAGAGAATTCGGAAAAACGAGGAGATAGATATATGGCTTTTTGATCACGATATGCCTGAATAACCTCATGTGCGATTCCATTTTCAATTGGGTTAAAACCACTGATCACATCGATTGATTTTGCCTGTTTATTAAAGTATGTGTTGGCTTCCCATAGGGATGCGCCGCTTAAAACGAGGATAATAAAAAAGACTGGCAGGTTATGAACCACAACTGGCAAAAATTTCACACTTTTTTGCTTGATTGCCAGATTGAATGAACGGGCACATTGATCAATCGTTATGGCAGCTAACAGGATTACAGCCGGAAGCGCGGTTAATGAACGATAAGATTGCGGGGACTCATGGTTGGAACTTAAAAAACTACCTGCTAATCCAATTACTAACCAGGTGATTAACAAAAATTTTCTGTAATCCCGCAAATTTAATAATGCGTAGACGATCCCTATGGCAAAAAACAAACCCGTGAATGGGTCAACCATTGGTTCACCAGGTAAGTTATGCTTTCCTTGTAAATCACCGGTGTGATGGAAAAACTTTAAAATGTCTACGATATTGTCCGTCAGGGGACGGATACTATTTTGGTTTTTGATATCTCCAAGAATACTGATTTCATTAACACGATTACTATACGTAAAAGGATCTGTAATATATGTTACGAGGATTGGTCCGACTGCGATGAATATCGACAGTAAAAAAATCAATATTCCTACCCAGCTTTTTCGTATGGACTCTCTCCAACCAGATGGATCAGATATAAACCAGTAGATTATAAATAGGATGATGGTATAAAATGCCAGCCGACTACTTAAGTATGTGTAAGTCATCAACCCGGTAATGATGCCACTTAATGCATAATCCAGAGGGCGGCGATCCCGTAACCCACGGAATAAAAAAAACAGTGCCAGGATCTGAAATACCGGTGGTGCGGTTTCGTTCCAACCCCAACGGCTCATGCTCAAATGCCAGCGACTGACTGCCATAAGCAGCATGGCTACCAATCCTGGAATTGGCCCAAACATGATGCGGGTTAAAAAAAATATGGCTGGTATGGTTAATATGGCAGGAATTAATGATATCCATTTTAAACTCAACCACGTAGCACCGAATAGTTTAATCACTCCAGCCATATAATAAATATAACCATTCGCAGTTCCATACCATCCAGTCCCAAAGGGAGAAACCTGGCGCCCTTCGAGGATATACAACGCGTCCAGGGCGGCATTCGTCTCGTCTACATAGATACCGGAAGGAATTTCATTTATTTTATAAACCCGTAAAAAAATTGCGAAGATAAAAATTAAGATGAAGGCAATCACCTCAAATCTTCGGAAATTATGATTAACCGGCCAATATCCTCTTGCTGAAGGAATCCGTGGGGAAGGTTCCCCAACCCCTTTTAGTAGCCATGTGCCATACAAGAACATTCCCATTGATGCAATCCATAACGATACAGTTCCTTGCCAGTTGTTGATATCCGGCCACAGTTTGTACATAATAAAAAAAGATATGAGTAAAGAAATACCTATGAATGTAATGCCAATATTTTTCTTCTGCTTTGTAGGGTTCAGGCTTAATTTAGATTTCATCTCATTGTGATACAAGATGGGTTCAATTTTATTAAGCAAGAAACCTGCAACGACCATCGTAAAAATTAATAAAAACCAAGGCCAGATTTGATTTTTAAGCAGCTCGTGGCGCAATGAAAATACCGCGATAAACCCGATGGTTAAGGAAAAGCCTAATAGGGTAATCGCCTTCTGGAAATCTTTTTTTGAGGAAAGGGGGATCGGTTTTCTTTTCATAAGTAGTAATTAACTGAGAACCAGATTTGGTTGTGGAATAATAATCATTTTCGCATTTTATCCCATTATCGTCAATCAGACCTGAGCAGAGATTTTTCTATCAACGGGGAAATTAAAAAAAGAGGGCAGCGACTTCTGCCCTCTCTGATCAGTTACGATCTTTTACTTTACTTTATCTAATGAAATTCCCATGGCATCCGCTACTCCCTTGCCGTAAGCCGGATCAGCTTTGAGGCAATTGCCAATGTGACGGATCTTGATGAATTCAGGTGCATCCCCCATATTACGGGCGGTGTTTTCAAATAAGACTTGCTTTTGCTCGGCGTTCATCAGATTGAAGAGCAAACCGGGTTGGGTATAATAATCAGAATCATCCTCACGGAAGTTCCAGTTATCAGCAGCGCCAAACAAATCCAATGGAGGTTCTCTGAACTCGGGTTGTTCCTGCCACTCCCCGTAACTATTGGGTTCGTAGGCCAGGGTCGCGCCGGCATTGCCATCCACGCGCATCTGTCCATCCCGATGGGAAGGATTGGCTGGCGCATTTTTGGGCGAGTTGACTGGAATCTGGTGATGATTGACACCCAGGCGATACCGTTGTGCATCACCGTATGAAAACAAGCGTCCCTGCAGCATCTTGTCTGGGGAAAACCCGATACCTGGAACAATAGCAGCCGGATTGAAGGCAGCCTGCTCTACATCCTGAAAATAATTATCAGGATTTCGGTTCAGTTCCAACATGCCAACCTCAATCAAGGGGAATTCTTTCTTGTACCAGACTTTGGTCAGGTCAAAGGGATTATAGGGCATATTCCGGGCAATTTCTTCACTCATCACCTGTATGTACATCTTCCAGCGTGGATAATCCCCACGATTGATGGCGTCCATTAAGTCGCGTTGGTGGCTTTCACGGTCTTTGCCAACAATAGCTTCTGCTTCCTGGTCGGTTAAATTTTTAATGCCTTGTTGGGAAACAAAATGGAATTTTACCCAGACGCGTTCATTTTTTGCATTGATCATGCTGAAGGTATGGCTGCCAAACCCATGCATGTGGCGGTAAGAAGAGGGGATGCCGCGATCACTCATAGTTATGGTCACCTGATGGAGTGCTTCAGGAAGTGATGTCCAGAAATCCCAGTTGTTTTTAGCTGAACGCAAGTTGGTATGTGGGTCGCGTTTGACAGCGCGGTTTAGATCAGGAAATTTATGCGGGTCACGCAGGAAGAAAACGGGCGTGTTGTTGCCAGCCAGATCCCAATTGCCCTCTTCTGTATAGAACTTGATAGCAAATCCGCGAATATCTCTTTCAGCGTCGGCAGCGCCACGCTCTCCCGCTACGGTTGAGAAACGCATAAATACTTGCGTTTCCTTCCCAATTTCAGAGAAAATCTTTGCTTTGCTGTATTGAGTGATGTCGTGGGTCACTGTAAATTTGCCAAATGCGCCAGAACCTTTGGCATGCATACGACGTTCGGGGATCACTTCACGGTCGAAGTGCGCCAGTTTCTCCAGGTACCAGACATCCTGCAATAACATGGGTCCACGGGGGCCAGCTGTCATGGCATTTTGATTGTCCGGAACAGGTGCTCCAGCAGCGGTGGTTAGTTTTGTCTTTTTTTCTTCCATTATTTCCATTCCTTTTCATTGATAATTTTTTGATTACATTCTGGGCAAAGCCCTTTGAAAAATATATTTTTTTCTTTGATTGAAAACTGATCCAGATCATCCACTGAAATTCGATCGTAATCTACCCGGAAATTAAAGATGCAACCACAGTTTTCACATTTAAAATGACCGTGGCTTTCGTTCATTACCTCATAACGCATCTCATTTTCGTCAAGGCTGATAACTCGTGCCAGGCCTCCCTCGATTAAGGCGTGCAATGTATTGTAAACTGTGGCTTTGGATAAGGAGGGAATCTCTGGTGCCAGGCTATGATAAATCTCTTCGACTGTGGGATGAATATCGTGATGATAAAGAAACTCCAACACCTTAATACGCTGAAATGATGGGCGTATGTCGTGTTGGAGTAGTATTTCCTTAATTTGGTCCAGATGCAGTTTCATATTATAAATATACTATTTCTAATATTAGATTGATTATAAATATATAATAAATCAATTATTGTTATTTGTCAAGTCTAAATAGAAAAAAATAGGACGAAATCAATCTATTGCTCAGGTTTATAAATAAAGAAAACAGCCAGGGAAATGGTATTCTCCTGGCTGCATCTGGAATTCTGAAATAAGGCAATTAGTCCTGTTTGGGATTTCGCCTTCTCTTTGATTGATAAGAATCATATTGGGAGGATTTGCGATCGCCTTCCTGCATACCTCGTTTCATCCGTTCGGACATGTTTCGGTACTTTTCTTCCTGATCTGAAGATAGATAAGGCATGTTGGACATGATGGTTTGGTTCATGACCCGATAGGCACTTTCACGCTCACCTAAGCGCTCCAATTTCAATGCTTCAGTCGTTTTATCAGCCAGTTCTACGGAGGCATAGCGGCCCATAACATCATGTTTGATTGGTTCTTTACGAACTTCATCCTGATCTGCATATTTGAATACCAACGCTGCCTGGCTTTCTACCACCTGACCCAATTCATTTCTGGCAATGACTTTGGCGGTTAAAGGGATTTCACTTATTTCATTCGCAGGCGGGGTAAGTAAGCGCGCATACAGCTCGAGGTGTTGGTCTGAAAATAGATTACCTGCAAAGATTTTAATTTTTCCATCTTTCTTGTCATGCGACCAGCCACCCAGAATTTGAAAATCAACCTGTTTGGGAACGTCCAGAATAATTTCCACATCTACTGCTGTAATGGAAGATAGTTCCTTAAATTCGCGTAAAAATATATCCGGGATCTCCATCGGTGCTTCTATATAATAAAAATTTCCTCGGCCTTTATTTGCCATCGCTTCCAACAAGTGTTCATTAAAACCCTGTCCAACTCCAAAAGTGGATGTGGATACACCTCTTTTTGCTAATTCACCTGCATGCATGGATAATTCTTCCAGATCAACAATTCCGACATTTGCCAGCCCGTCAGTTAACAAAAGGGAACGATTGATGGAAGTCTCCTCTGTAACCGCCGCCACCTGCTGACAACCTTCCAGCCAGCCACCACTCAAATTGGTTGTTCCACCAATGCGGATATTTCGGATTTTGCTTTTTATTTCAGCGCGATTTGCCGGGGTCATTTGAATACTTGCTGAGAGAACCTCCACCCGGTCATCATACATCACCAGGGCAACCCGATCCTTTTCTTCCAATCGATCGACAACATACAGGGCCGCCTGTTGGGCATACTCCAGCCTGGAACCAGACATCGAACCGCTTTTATCAATGATCAAAGCCAGATTAAGCTTGGCTCGATTGGTTGGGGTTTCCGTGGAGGGAGCTTGAATACCAATCTCGAGGATACGTTGGGATGGTACATCCCGTGCAATAAATGTTTGCTCAGAATTTAATTTAAGTTGAAGAGAATTTTTTTCCATTATTTACCTCAATTATGGTTTGTTAAATAATTTTTTTGCGTATGTAATCAACTGCTGCACACGGTTATTCGTTTGCGCGTCTGCAGGATAGCGCAGTTGCAGTTCAACACCAGGGGATAGAATGATGTGTTGCCAGGTCTCTATATCAGAAGGATCGAGAGGCAAGGGGGATTGTGAGTATAAGTTCGTTTTCTGGTTTTGTCGTGCTTGTTTTTTGGATTGGAACTCACTTGTCCGATAGCGGGTTTGAGTTTCCAGGATATTTGAAATGTAATTCAATGCATCCGACCCTTTCTTCTCAATACCAGGACCTTCACTCCTTTTGATACCCTCCATTTTTTTCGTTGATACCTGTTCCATTAATCGTTGTGTGACCTGGTCATCGCTAAGTGACAGCATGATTTGCCTTATTTCTTTCAATGGTAAGTAGGCGGCTTTCAAGCGCAAAATTAAGTCCAAACGATTTTTATGGTTCTCATCGTAATAGGCATATTTTCCGTCACTTTCCGGTTGGGGCAACAAGCCTTCACTGGTGTAATACCGGATTGTTCTTACGGTTGTTTTTGCCAATTTGGCTAATTCGTTAATCAAATACCGCTCTTGCTCTAACAAAATCTATCACCTTCTTTCAGTCTATATTAAATATAATAACAGTATTACGTAATAATGTCAATAAGGAATTTTTTTCCCAAATAATAGAAACTACCAGGAAAATCGATTTTAGAATAACCTTCTATTAAATGGTTGTCCTTTGATAGGGTCGGTAATAGATAAATTAATGGATCAGGAACTAAAAAGTTTATTCCATGTAATCGGTCCAACTATCCCATCAACAACCAATCCATTTTTCTCCTGGAAATTTCTGACAGCCTGATCGGTTTTCTTGCCAAAAACACCATCCGGAATGCCAACTTCTATGTATCCGAGTGCATAAAGTCGTTGTTGCATCTGCAGCACATCCGTTCCTTGCATGGGTGGTTCAGTTAGCGTTAAAATCCTGAAGAAGGTTGCCATGGTTGGAGTGTCAGTGGGGGCTACAGGGGTAAATGGTGCGGTTGGGGTTATGGGCGTGGATGTCTGTGGTGGCAACGCATTATGGCAGCTGATTTCAGCTGGAGTCCCTGCAGGGAGGGCGAGCACTCCCGGCTGCCCCCAAAATCGGACAGTACCCAGATTGGATTGACTTATCAACTCGCGTCCATCCTGGCTGAATTGTAGCTCCTGAATTTCACTACCATGTGCCTGCCAGGATGTGAGGATTTCTTTTGTTGTCAGGTCCAATATCTTAACCCTGCCACTGCTGTCACCTAAGGCAACCATACATACAGATGGGCTGAATGTTATACTGGTGGCATCTCCAGTAACAGCTTCGTGAATATAAGTTGCATTGGTGTTAACATCCCAAATCTTGAAGGTGTTATCTTGTGCCAGACCTATAAAGCTGGCATCCTGGCTCAGGACAAGTGTTTTTTCATAACTTGGAGCTAAAAGGGGAAATTCCCTCAACAAATTTCCAAAATTTACGTCCCATAGATTTATCATCCGGTCCATTGTAGCGATCCAGTTTCCATCCTGACTGAATGCAATTTCATCAAATGTCGTTTGTATTTTTCTAACGATTTTATTCGTATTCATGTCAGCAAGGATCAGTTGATTTTTCCCAATCGAGCTATCATAAATGGTGTAGGCAATCAGATTTTTGTCAGAATTTGAAATGATTTTTGGATTTACCAGTTCAATTGGGAAGCCAGCTTCCAACTCTCGGGTTACCAGGTCCCATTTTTTCAAGTTATAGTCGTTTTCAACACTGAATAGAAATTCTCCATTCGGTGACAACACCAAATCTCTGATGTTTTTATTGCCGACGGTAATTTCAACTTTAACCAAACCTGCCTTTAGATCTACCACTTGAACTTTTCCATCTGAATAACCGAGTGCTACCGCTGGATTTCCTTTCCAAACACCAGAATCAAAAGTTGTGAGGAAATTAGTATTATCTGTAATACTTGCAATTTGTCTGCTAACTGAAAGATTCCATACTTCTATGTGACCATTTTTAGCCAAAGCTAAAAATGGCTGATTTTCCTTCCAGGTCATATCCATTAATCCATACGGGCAATCGATGCAGTTTTCCAACCTGATAACTTTCGTTTTTTCTTCCAGTTCTTTCCTGGTGGAGATTTGCTTAATATTTTTTGTTAAATCCAAAATAAAAATTTGTTCATTTTCATTTAATACCAACATTTTTGTCTTTGGATCATAAACTGTGCTCACTAAATATCCGGGTGGTTCATAAATAATCAGGTTTCGGTTTCGCTTAAGTTGGTCGGTATCCCAAATTCCTATATCGTAACGCAATTTCCCAATCGGATTACACCCTGGTACATCTTCATTGCAAGGTGGGTCCAGATATGAGATCATGCAATTTAGGGCAAACTCGGAAGACATGGATGGTGAGGTAAAACAAATCCCATTCTCAAGTCTCTCTCGGGTGTGGTTATTGATGGACGAGTTGAGCAAAGCACCTGTTTTGGAATTCCACATGCGCACATCACCCAAAATGTTGACCGCCTGAATTTTCTCTCCATCCTGACTGAAGAAAACACCAATGGTTTCCGGAAACTGCATTGTCCAGTAAGGGGTATTGGTAATCGTTGTCAATGTAATCATTTGTTTCCAGGTTTTGGTCTCATACAATTTAATATAAGTTTTCGCAGCACCAACCGAATCATTGTCTTCAAGATCATCCAGAACAATTGCTAATTCAGTACCAGTAGGGCTGAAAAAAGATTTATTCCCACTGTTTTCCAAGCTGCTGACTAAAATTTTGGAATTCATATCCCAGACATCAACAATATCTGGATATCGTGAAGCGGCCAGTATTTCACCTCTGGGACTGAATGCCAGGTGATAATAAGATTTTTCATGATCAAGAGTAAATATCTTTGATAAATCTTCTCCATCTAACAGAATCAATCCTTGCTTTCCAGCAACTGCTAACACTTCTCGATCAGGTGACCAGGTTATGAAATGAATGGAACCGGGGAGAGGAGAAGAAACTTCATGCAAAAAGCTTATATCACCTGCCGTTTCTGGAGAAATCTCCCAATTTCCACCTGATGGTATTGAATTGTCAATGGTCCCGGTTAGGCTGCGAGTTTTCGTGATAATTGGACCTGGTGTCTTAGTTGATAGGATTATCTGACTCGGGTTTTCACCAGTCTTTTCGGTTGGAGTGAGGTTACCAGAAAGAATGTTTGTTGACTCAGGTTGGATTTGTTGTTTATCTGATGTACAGGATGAAATTGAAAATGAGCAAATAATTAAAATTGAGAGTAAAAATTGTTTCATGGAATCCGTCCAATAAATATTATTTACGTATCGTTCAGAAGATAGGTTGTCAGGTAACCAACTTCCAGTATTGATAAAAACCTTCCATCTGGAGAAACCGAAATTCCAACCGGAAAGAAAAACACGCCTTCCTGCCAATGACTGCCATCATAGGTTAACAATCCTAATCGAAGTTTTAAACTCCCGAATAAATCATAAACATAAACCGCCGTGTTGTCTGGACTGCTATTTAACAAGACATAAATATTTCCCTGATCATCAATTGCCAGGTCCGATGGAGAAGCTAAATCCATTTCAAGGTAACCGAAGGAATTTACTTCTTCACCGGTCTCTACATCGATTTTTAGAACGAGTTCATGAATTTGATCCAGCGTATATAGAAAGCCATCCGGATCAAAAGCCAGACCTTTATGCATTTGTAATCCGATGGTTTCGAGGGGAAACTCTTGAATCAATTCATTATTCTCCGGTGAATAAACCCGGATTTGAGAATAGTCATCCGTTTCATCCAGCAGATAAATGTTACCTGTTTTGGGATGGACAGCTACCTCTCTGGGGCTATTCCAACCAAAATCTTCTCCACCGGCATCCACCTGAAGACCATCTTGATCATAGGTTATGTACCATTGATAAATGAGATCGGTGATAATAATCCTTCCCAGAGGATCAAGGGCAACATCGCGGATATTTGATTCCTCAGGGACGTGGTATTCCTGTAATAAATTTCCTTCCACATCATATCGATATAATCCATTATGGCCGTTGGCGACAAAAATATTTCCCAAGGAGTCGCTCGCCAATCCCCCCGGGAGATCACTTTTTGGATCCCCTAAATAATCGGACGGGATAGGGATGCGCCAAAAAACTGGAAGATCCCACCACTTATCAATTTTTCCAACCAGTTCAACTGCATCAATGAACATCGGTTGATCCGATTTGGTGAATGCTAAAATAATCTTGTCAACACTCATATCAAATTTAACCGGTATCAACAAAGTACCAGGACATTTACCGTGAGTATCAACCATACCATTGAAGACCTCTGAGCCTAAGCCTGAAGATGAATCCAAAACTTCCACGCGCAGATGCCCTTCAGGATTCCCACTGATGGTCAGATTGATTTCAGTTGGAATTAATGGATATTCGTATTTCAATTCCAGAAAATATTCATTTGGACTGAATGCAGGTTGATCGTTATACCATGATGAATAGGTCTCCTTGCACTGCAGTGCATCCGCTATTCCCAGGGCTCCTTCTATATTAATACCAGGCAAATCGCTGGATGCTTCATAGGCCCACAATCGCCTGATCTCATTGGTATTTACTCCCTGATCCTGACTCTCTGGCGGATGGAGCGTATCGGTTGGAAGGAGACTTTGCGCCGGAGATACAGCACGTTCTATGGTTACGGAAGGAGTGGCAGAAATGAGTGCGGTATTCGTTGATTTTTTTTCTGATGAGTTTCCGCCAATCCTTTTTGTAGGGTTCAATAAACATGTGGCCGTGCATAATAGAATGAAAATGAAACCAACAATCCTGATAAATTTATATATCTTCAATCATATCTCCTTCGAATCCATATTATCCTTTTAACGTCAAAAAAGCGTCAAAAAAAATACCAGCTAACAAATAGCTGGTATATATCAGTGCACTCAGGAGAATTTATAGTTTTTTTTGGTCTGACAAAATGCTGATGATATAGACAATGAACGGAATAACTATACAGGCTGCATGAAGATACCAAAGAAGATTCTCCCCTATTGGCGGTAGGTCTCCATTCGCGGAAAAAGAAAGCCACATGAGCAAGATGTAAATCATCACAATGGCAACCCAAAAGCCCCGATATCCGGCACGATAACGTAGCAACTGATTGCGTTCATCATGCTCTTCAATTAACAATCTTTTTGCGTCCTGATTGTCTCGTAGCGCGGACCTGTAGCGCACAATCATGCCAATTCCGATGCCACCCCATAGAATTCCCAATCCGGTGATGATGCCAAATTTATAGGGTAGATTGGCAAAGGTGATTTCGAAGACAATTCCTATACCGATGAAAATTATTCCCAGGATGACAAAAAACCATCCCCAGCGCAACTTTTGATTGATCCAGTTTTTATGCTTATTCATTTTCCACCTCCTCATTTTCCTCATTCTTCGGATAAAGAAACAAATCCTCAATTTTCAATTGAAACTGGCGGGCCAGGCGAAAGGCAAGCAGAATGGATGGGTTGTAACGCCCATTCTCGAGGGAGATGATCGTCTGCCTGGAAACTTCCACCCGATCGGCTAATTCCTGCTGGGTCCAACCCATTTTGTTCCGATATTCTTCCAATTTATTTTCCATACCTCCTCCTGTGTAAAGCTAGCTTTACATATAATAGCATGAAATAATTCAAATGTCAAGTGGACTTTACATTATTACAAAAAAATTTTTATTGATAGAAATTTGACACTGCACATAATATGACTTAGTATTGGATTGAAAAAATTTCTAATTAAATATGATCAAAGGTAGGAAAATTTGTGATTAATATTCTTGAATATCTGGAAGATTCAGCACAAAAGAATCCATCAAAAATTGCTTTTACGGATTTTGAAAAAGAGATTACATATTCTGATTTTCTTAAAAAATCAAAAAAAATCGCAAGCAGTTTGCTTTTAGAGGTAAATAACAGAAGAAAACCTATTGCAGTATTATTTGATCGGGATATTGAAAGTTTAATTACTTTTATGGCGATCGTTTATAGTGGAAATTTTTATGTACCCATAAATATTAATTTACCGAAACACAGAATCGACTTAATTCTAAAGACATCAAAACCAGAATTAATAATTACAAAAAGAAAAGATATTGTTGTCATAAAAGAATCGGAAAACGATACTCAGATAAAAATATATGAAGAGGTCGTTAACTCAATAATTGATGAGAAAAAATTGAAAGAAATTCGAGATCAAATGATTGACAACGATCCTTTATACACAATCTTTACTTCAGGTTCCACAGGAGTTCCTAAAGGGGTTGTTATCAATCACCGATCGGTCATCAATTATATTGAACAATTTTGTGATCTTTTTAATTTTTCCGAAGAAACGAATTTAGGCAATCAAGCAGCTTTTGATTTTGATGGTTCCGTAAAGGATATTTATACTACTTTGCGGAATGGCGCAACAATGCACATCATCCCTACGAGTTTATTTTCATTTCCTAAGAATTTAATAGATTACTTGAATCAACATAAAATTAATACTATAACTTGGTCAACGTCAGCTCTGAGGATAATTGAAAATTTTAGAGCGTTTGATTACGACATACCCAAATATATAAAAACGATAACTTTTTCCGGAGAAATTATGCCCATAAAAGTATTAAATTATTGGAGGCAAGCATTACCGGGTGCTATGTTTGTTAATCTATACGGACCGACTGAAGCAACAGTAAACAGCTTGTTTTATATCGTGGATCGCGAGTTTGATTCTCAGGATATTTTACCGATTGGAAAGGTCTTCCCTAATACAGATGTACTGATCTTAAATAGGATGAAAAAAAATGTTACGGAAAACGAAATTGGTGAAATTTATATTAGAGGGGTTGGATTAGCATTAGGATATTACAATAATCCAAAATTAACGAAAAAATTTTTCATTCAAAATCCCACAAATTCTATATATCCGGAAACAGTTTTTCGCACAGGAGATTTAGGGTACGTTAATGAAAATGGGGAATTTGTTTTCGTTTCACGAAATGATTCCCAGATAAAACATAATGGTCATCGAATAGAATTAGGAGAGATTGAGTTATTAGTAAATAATATGGAATTTATTGATGTAGCCATCTGTTATCATGATCCAGAAAGAGATTTAATTGTTTTGTTTTATCAAGCGTTCAAGAACTATAATTTAGAAATATTGAAGCATTTACGGAATCATTTACCTAAATTCATGTTACCCAATAAACTATATCAAATTAAAAAACTACCAATAAATAAAAATGGAAAAATTGACCGGTTAAAAATGAAGGAAAAATACGATAACCATGAGTTATAACCAATGTCTGATCCTTGGAACAGGAGAACTAGCTTTTCGATGTGCAAAATTAATCAATCAAACGGACTTGGTAGTAAAAATTTATGATACAAATGAAGCTCAATCAAAAATTCTCCAACAGAAAATTCAGAATGAAAAAATCCATTATTTCTTTAAGCCCAAAAAAGAATTAACAGAAATTTTTGACCAGGTACAACAACCTACAATTCTTCTTAGTGTTATTAACCCTTACATCATACCAACGAAAATTTTAAATAATCCAAATATAAAAGCTATCAATTGTCACCCTGCACTATTACCAAAACATCCCGGTAGGAATGTAGAAGCGTGGACGATATTTGAACGAGATAATGTGGCTGGTGTAACCTGGCATACGATAACTCCGGTCATCGATTCAGGAAAGATATTAATTCAAAAAAAGTTATTCCTGGATGATAGTTTCACATCAATAAAATTGATGAAACAGTTGAATGATTTAGCCTTTGTGGCATTTACTCAAATATTTGAAAAAGTTATTAATGAAAAAGAAATTGGATTTTCTGAATCTCGACAAACAAGAAATAAAATCCATTTTTCCTGGGAGAAACCGAACGCTGGTTATTTGGATCTATCCTGGGAGGGAGAAAAAATATCTGCTTTTTTGAGAGCAATGGATTATGGAATCTTAGAATTTCTGGGGAAACCAAAGCTAATGCTGGATGATGAATGCTTTACCTGGAAGAGGTATAAAATACTTAAAGATACAAATAGAAAAGAAGAGAAATTAGAATTCACTAACTCAATGATTAGAATAATCAAACCTGATTATGAGTTTGAATTGAGAGATTATTCAACTATTACTTAATGAGATAAAGGATAATAGTATGGAAAAATTATTGCAGATACTTAACGAAATTCAACCAGATATTGAATTTGCAGGCCATACAAAATTGATTGATGATGGCGTTCTGGATTCATTTGATATTGTCACGTTAGTGGGTGAATTGAACTATAACTATGATGTTCAAATAGGTGTAGAAGACTTATTGCCAGAAAATTTTAATTCTGTACAAGCGATGATGAATTTAATAAACCAATTAAAATTGACCTAAATCATTCTAAGAGAAATGCGTTAAATGAATTTTGTTTCTACTACATTCTTTTTCTTTTTAATAATTGTTTTTATTACCTTTTTTGTCTCCCCTAAAAAATACCAATGGGTTGTTCTTCTAATTTCAAGTTATACATTTTATTTGTTTTCCGGATTCAAAACAACATTTTTTTTAATCATAACAACGATTATTGTTTATTTATGCGGCATATTTATCGAGAGGGAAAATAAATCATATTCAGAAAAGATAAAATTATCCAGCGATTCGCTGGATAATCAATCTAAACGAAAAATTAAAGAAGATTCAAAAAGGCAGAAAAAAAATATTTTGACAATAGGATTATTGATCATCTTCGGAATCCTTACTGTCGTAAAGTATTTCAATTTTTTCTCAGGAAATATCAATAATCTTTTTGAATATTTTAGTGTAGGATATAACTTACCGTTTTTAGATATTCTATTACCCTTAGGAATCTCATTCTACACTTTTCAATCAGCTGGTTATCTTATCGATGTGTATCGGGGTAAAATTCAGGCAGACAAAAATATTGCAAAATTTGCATTATTTGTTTCATTTTTCCCACAATTAGTTCAAGGTCCCATTAGCCGACATAGCGAATTGGCTCACCAGCTTTTTATGGAGCATGATTTCGATTATCAAAGAGTAAAATTTGGTGGTCAATTAATGTTATGGGGGTTATTTAAGAAACTTGTAATTGCAGATCGCGCTGGTATTCTTGTAAATAACGTATTTTCAAATTATGAAAATTTCGAAGGATTAACAATTCTTATTACGGTCATGATATATGGCGTACAAATATACTGTGATTTTTCAGGCGGAATTGATGTCGCCAGAGGCATTGCCCAAGTTTTTGGTATTGAATTGACTCTTAATTTTGCCAGACCTTTCTTTGCCACTTCATTATCAAATTTTTGGAGAAGGTGGCACATTACACTCGGTTCCTGGGTGAGGGATTATGTTTTTTACCCGCTAACATTATCTAAAACCTTTACTCAATTAGGTCGTTATTCCCGGAGAAAACTAGGTAACAATTTGGGAAAGATGGTTCCGACTCTTACTGCGATGATAATCATTTTCCTAATAATTGGTGTTTGGCATGGGCCACAATGGAAATATGTTTTTTATGGGCTTTATAATGGCATAATTATATCGATTGCTATATCGGTGGCACCATTTTTTACAAAAATAAAAAATAAATTCAATGTCCGAACTGAAACTTTCAGTTGGCGATTATTCCAAATTATCGGTACTTTTTTTCTGGTAACTGGGGGACGTTATTTTACCAGGTCACATGATTTTATGGCTTCCGTAGATATGATCAAACAAACGCTAAAATCTTTCAATCCATGGATCTTTTTTGATGGGACCTTATACAATCTGGGTTTAGACATCTCGAATTTTCACTTGTTAATGATACTAATCGTTTTATTGTTAGGTGTTGATCTCTTTCAAGAAATGGGATACCAAATTAGAGTTAAAATTTCTCAACAAAATATAATATTCAGATGGGTAATTTATTTATTGGCAATATTTTCAATCATTATTTTTGGAATTTATGGAATTGGTTATGATGCAGCAAGTTTTATTTACATGGGTTTTTAATGTGAGCATATTATGGCAATGTTAATAAAAAAGACTATTTTCTTTGGATTAGTATTTAGTTTAATTTTTTCCCAGATTTCCATTGTATTTTTTCCTAATTGGAAAACTGAAACTTCCAGAATGAAGACTTTTTATAAACAACCAAAAAATTCTATTGATGTACTCTTTTTAGGTACAAGTACTACTCTTCATGCTTTTTCACCATTATTACTTTGGGATGAATATGGATTTACGAGCTACAATCGGGCAACTGATGTCCAGTTACCGATAGTCACTTATTATTATTTAATGGAATCTTTGAAATATCAACAGCCTAAGGTAGTTGTCATTGATCCGCGCTGGTTATTTTTTAATTATGAAGTCGATGATCATGAGGCTTGGTTACGATTTGCGGTTGACATGATGGATATTTCATTAACCAAAGTAAAATTAATTAATGAAGTGATGAAATCAAGTAAAAATCAATCTTTTGTTAGTTATCTTTTTCCTTTACTTCGTTACCATTCCCGGTGGAACGAACTAACAAGATTGGATTTTGAAGAAAAATCGCATATTAAATATGATTTCCTACGGGGTTATTCTCCCTTTAAAAATACCTGTCTATGTGAATGGCCAGCAAATTTTATGGAACCTTCACAAACAATTGCTGAATTAAATCCTCAGGCGGAGTATTATTTTAAAAAAATAATTGATTTATGTGCTGAAGAAAAAATTGAAATAGTTTTTGTAACGGTACCAAAACTTATGAATTGGGATTATTCGAAATATCTTGCCATGCAAAATTATTCAAAAGAGAATAATATCAAATATTTGGATTTTAATACAACCGAATTAATTGAAGTGATCAATCTGGACCCTTTGAATGATTTCCAGGATCGTTACCACTTAAATAATAATGGAGCGATAAAAATTTCTAAACATATTGGCGAATACTTATCCAATATGTATAATCTTCCAAATAAAGAGAATAAACCTGAATATAAAAATTGGAATGCTGATTTATTTCATTTTTATTCAATCGAAATGGCTGATGAGTAAATAATTCTAGTTAGAGCCATAATTATTTCTTCATAGAAGGTATAGTGGACTTCTTATCTGATGTATAAAAAATCATCAAATTATGTTTAACCTCCATCATCCAATTGACCTCTTAATATAGCTGGAAAGGACTTTTTTCCCACATTCTTTTCTGGATGTACTCATCACCCCCGACGGCAATCAACGCAATCCCTATCGTATCGATGAACCCATGTGTAAAAATCACCAGCCACAGACTTCTATCACTACCACCAGAATCCAGACCATGATCATCCATTGAAAAAATGCTTTCCAGTTCCCTTTGACGGATCCAATGACACTATGATCATGTTTACTTCCGGTGATTTTCTCACTTAAAGGTTCGATCAGCACCACGGATAGGAGCTGAATGATCAATCCCAATCCCAATCCGAAGCCAATTGTCATTAGCCAATTCTCAGGGAATTGAAAACCGATCTCTGCCAGTGAAACATCACGAATCATCAGATGCAGAACAATGATGATCACCGCGCCTAAAATCCCTAATCCTGGTTGTTTCTTCAGTCCGGTATAGATCAGGAGGATTGAAACCAGCAGTAAAATAAAAACATTTATTAAGAAGGCAGAATTGTCCATTGGAAATTCCTGGTTACCTTTTCTGGTCCAATTTGCTCGTGATTAATATTATTTTATATGAAAAAGAAATTGAAAAACTACTTGTTTATCAATCTTCACCCTGATAAGCTTTTTGAAGCAAATTAATATCCAGTTTTACCATATTTAACATCGCTTTCATCACTCGATTGGAACGTTCCGGATCTTTGTCTTGCATGAGTTCCCCAAGGATGGTAGGAACTATCTGCCAGGATACACCGAATTTATCTCTCAGCCAACCACATTGCTCTGCTTCACCACCCTCCAATAGTCGATTCCAGTAATAATCAACTTCTTCCTGGGTCTGACAATCAACCATGAATGAAATGGCAGGCGTGAAATTGAATTCTGGACCCCCATTCAAAGCCAGGAACGCGCGTCCTTCCAACTCAAATGGGATGGTCATCACTTTCCCTGGTTCTCCGCGACCTTCCTCGTTGTAAAGAGCTGGGTTTAGCACTCTGGAATTCTTAAAAATAGAAGTGTAATGCTGAACCGCTTCTTCAGCCTGGTGATCAAACCACAAACAAGTGGAAATTTTTTGCATAGGTTCTCCTTTTTCGATCTTGGTTGATGGGGCGATGGTACAACAAATTAAACATGAATCCAAAAAAGTGAATAAAGTTTTCCCATTTCTTTACTATCAATACGGGATGATCTCAATAAGGGCAAGGATGTTGAAACATTCCTCCAAATCTGACATTTTGCAGATTACTTCTTCCACGGGTTGCGAGCCATGAAAGGTGTGGAATTTTTGTACGCCACATAATCCTTGCCAAAACGGATTTCCAATTCTCTTTCTTCTACTTTCTTGATCCAAAGAATTAGCAATAATAAGAAAATTGAGACAACAATAATTGATGAAAGTGAACCTACAACCACTGAAATTCCGAGATACAGTGATACAGTTCCAAATCCCATCGGGTTGCGGCTTTGTTTGAAAGGACCATCGATCAACAACTTTTGGGTAGCCATCATGGGTAGAGGTGTTCCTCTGGCTCGGGTTAATTGTGAAATGATCGACCAAAGTGCATAGAAT
>SWCB01005957.1_pt1 | contig 27375 bp, 21 predicted proteins | sample 4692901 | NCBI WGS metagenome assembly SWCB01 (sample SAMN10267276, study PRJNA491770) | bioreactor metagenome | isolation source: DHS bioreactor inoculated with subseafloor sediment | place: Japan: off Shimokita Peninsula | collected 2006-08 | reverse complement strand
CACGTTCACGTTGACTCCTGTTGATCCGATGGTCACGTATCGGGTAGTCATTGCTGGATCCACGTCCAATGCGATCCCCGTGGCGGCCACGTCCGCGACAGTGACCCTGACCGGTCCGTCGTCGGTGGTGTGGGGCACCACAGCGTCCTATGCGGTGGCTGTCAGTACCCCGGTGACGGGCACGGCCGCGTTGCAATACTCACGTCCCGGTGGGGCGTGGTTGACGTCCGCTGCGACGGTCTCTGTGGTGAACGGGGTGGGGTCCTTTACGTTGACACCTGTTGACCCGATGGTCACGTACCGGGTAGCGATCGCGGGATCCACGTCCAATGCGATCGGCGTAGCTGCGGTCGCTCCGACGGTCACGCTCAGCGGTCCGTCGTCGGTGGTGTGGGGCACCACAAAGTCGTATTCGGTGGCAGTGAGTTCGCCAGTGACGGGCACGGCCGCGTTGCAATACTCACGTCCCGGTGGGGCGTGGTTAACGTCCGCTGCGACGGTGCCGGTGGTGAACGGGGTAGGCACGTTCACGTTGACTCCTGTTGATCCGATGGTCACGTATCGGGTAGCGATAGCGGGATCCACGTCCAACGCGATCCCCGTGGCGGCCACACCCGCAACCTCCTGAGCGAGCCCGACCATCGCCCCTACGCAAGGGTGTCACATTGTGTGTAGTAGCAAGCCGCTTTCAGTTCGTAGGCAAAGGGCTGGTTGGCCTTGGCGCGGTGTGGTGGAGACTGCGCAACGACGCTTGTTGAAGGGCCAATAGCCTCCGCGCCTCTCCTGACCCCTGTGTGGGAAGGGTATTCCCGAGGAGGGAGTCCGGAACGCCCCATCCGCCATGGCATTCGCGCCGTCAAGCGAGAAACGAGCGTCTCGGTCCCCACCAAACTCAAGCGAGACCTGCGAGTTCTACCTGGCGAGCGAAGTCCGGGAGACGAAGGGCCAGTTCCTCGAAGGAACCTCGGCCGGCGACCTCGCCGTCGCGCATGAAGAAGATGCAATCCGAATTCCTGATGGTCGCCAGGCGGTGCGCCACGACGATCTTCGTGACGCCTCCACCAATGGACGCGATGGCATCGGTCACTTGCGACTCGGTCTGCGTGTCGAGCGCGCTGGTGGCCTCATCCATGACGAGAACGAGCGGCTCGGAATAGAGAGCGCGAGCGATCCCGAGTCTCTGGCGTTGACCGCCAGACAATGCGAGGCCGCGCTCACCGACTCGCGCCTCGATTCCACCCTCACGCTCCGCGACGAGCTCCCCGAGCTGAGCCCGTTCGAGCGAACGAAGCACGCGATCGGCGTCGTATCCCTCTCCCCACGTAAGGGCGACGTTTTGTGCGATCGTTGCATCAAAGATTGCGGCTTCTTGTGGCACATAGCCCACGCGCGCACGCCAGGCGGCGCGAAGGGTATCGAGCGGCAATCCGTCCACAGCGATTGTGCCCTCCGTGGGTTCGAGCAGCCCAAGAAGCAAATCGATCATGGTCGATTTCCCGGAGCCAGAAGCACCCACGATGGCCACTGACGAGCCCACCGCGATCTCAAGAGAGACGTCCCTCACAGCAGGTTCGGAATCGGGTGTATAGCGAAACGTGACGTTGTTGAACGAGATCGTCCGAGGTGTCGCAGGCAATGGAACTGAGGCCCGGCGCGCGACAGCATCCGCACCTCGTTCCGCGTCAGCAATCTCATCGAGCACGAGCCTCACATAGGACTGCGCGGAGATCATTTGGGAGAGCACTGTCTGGAAGCGAATCACCGACGGCGCCACCCTGAAACCCGCCAGGCCGAACAGCGCGACGGCCGCGATAGCCTCCTCCACACCGCCGCGCAACATCCCCGCGCCGCCGATAACCACGAAGCCCCCAACCAGACCCGCCTCAAGGGCATACCTTGGCACCTGGCTCAGAAAGTAGATATTTCCTCGCGCCTGTGCGCTGTGAGCCCGAACTTCTTCGACAACGTCGGCAACCTCGGATTCCTTGTTGCGGAGGGTAACCTCTTTCATCGCCGAGATGATCTCCATCACGAGGCGAGCAGTGCGCACGGTGTTTCGAACGTTGACCTCGCCAGCACGGCGTGCGTGGCGGGCGATCCAGAAGAAGAGGACTGCTCCAATCAACGACAGATAGACCAGGGTTGCCAAGGCCAGGAATGGCGTGAACACCGCGAGCGTCGCAATCACGGCAACGAGGCTGACGAGTTCGCCCGCGAGCGTCGCCCCCGGAAGCACGAAGCTGCTGACAATCACGTTGACACCGCTGTCGCTAAATCGCATGATCTCGGTCGAGTTCTTACGAAGGCGATCTCGCCACGGCGCGGAGATGAAACTACGGAACAGCCGGTCGCCGATCGCCACCTCATAGCGTGGAATCCGCCGCGTCGCCCACCACATTGCGAGCGTGGCCGATAGGCCCTTAATGACGATGAGTCCACAGACGAGCAGAATTGCCCAGATCACGCCCCTCGAGTCGAGTTCGCCAATCAGTGGCAGCACCACGATGCTTCCCGACGCGATGGGCGCCAAGATCGCGGCGAGGAGGCCAAGTGCCGCCACATCGAATAGCGCCAGTGAGGCGAGGATCCACGCGTAGACGGTGAGAAATCTGCGACCATCCGCAGGAAATACGGCGATCACCTCCCGGTAGAGAGTGAGCACGGACCTCATAGTGAACCTCGCTTCGCGCGCGCACATGTCGATCGCTCTCGCGAGACAATCCCCTGAATGCCCTGGGTCACGACAACCCCGCCAACTGCGCCTGCATCGCGAAGTCAGGTATCTGCTCGACGAGTTCGGCGAACGTCCCACTGCCCGCGAGCTCGCCGTCACGCATGAAGAAGATGCGTTCGGCGTGTTGTATGGTCGCCAATCGGTGTGCCACGACCACCTTCGTCACGTCCGCATCAATCGAACCGATGGCTTCTGTCACCTGAGACTCTGTTTGGGTGTCAAGCGAACTGGTTGCTTCGTCCATGACGAGCACAAGCGGACGTGAGTAGAGAGCGCGTGCGATTCCAAGCCTCTGCCGCTGCCCCCCCGATAGCGCCAGCCCCCGCTCGCCGACGCGGGCCTCCATCCCTCCTGGCCGAGTCGACACCACGTCCCACAACTGAGCCTGTTCGAGGGCACGTCGCACCTTGACGAGGTCGATGTCGTCGCCCCACGTCAGCGCCACATTCTGCGCAATCGTCGCATCGATGAGCGCCACGTCTTGGGGCACGTAGCCGACATGGGACCGCCACGAGGTGCGGAGCTCACTGAGAGGGGTGTCGTCAACACGAACACTCCCCGACGTCGGCTCCAACAGGCTGAGCAGCAAGTCGACCATCGTCGACTTGCCCGACCCCGATGCGCCAACGAACGCGACGGTGGAACCGAAGGGAATCTCAAGACTCACACCCTTGACGGCAGGCGGGGCGTCGGGTGTGTAGCAGAACGTGACGTTCTCGAAAGATATTCGGCCAGGCGACGAGGGGACTTCCCTCGACCCTTGACTGACTTCGGCTGTTCCGCGTTCAACGTCGGCAATCTCTACGAGAACCTGCCGAGGGTACTCGGAAGCGGCGATCATGGTCGAGAGCACCGATTGGAAGCGAATGACAGATGGAGCAACTCGGAATCCCGCCAGGGCGAAGAGGCCCACTGCAGTGACAGCCGCCTCGACACCACCCGTCAAGTAACCCGCCCCACCGATTAGCACAAACCCTCCCACGAGCCCTGTTTCGAGCGCATACCGAGGCAGTTCGCCGAGGAAACTCAGGTTCGCGCGCGCCCGCGCGCTTGAGGTGCGCGTCTGCACGACCACATCGGCGACTTCTTCCTCCTTGTTGCGAAGGGTCACCTCCTTCATCGCAGAAATGATCTCGAGAATCAGGCGGGCAGTGCGCATGGAGAAATTGACGTTCATCTCACCTGCGGCCCGTGCTCGTCTCGCGATCCAGAAGAAGAGGACTGCCCCCAACAACAAGAGGTAGAGCAGGGTCTCGATCGCGAGCAGCGGACTGACAATGGCCAACGTGGTGATGACCAAAACGAGGGTTGTCACCTCTGCCAGGAGGGTGGCGCCTGGCATCAGAAACGAATTGACTGTCGCATCGACGCCGCTGTCGGAAAATCTCATGATGTCGATCGAGTTCTTGCGGAGACGGTCGCGCCACGGCGCCGAGAGGTAGGCACGCAGGAGCCTGTTTCCGATCGCCACCTCGTAGCGCGGGATACGTCGGGTTGCCCACCACGTTACTAGCAAGGCAAATGCGCTCTTGGCGATGAGGAGCGCGCAGATCAAGAGCATCACCCAGATCAACCCACTGCCCTCCACCTCACCGACGAGTGGGAGCACCACCACAGACTGAAGCGAGACGGGCCCGAGCACGAGGGCCATTAGCCCGAGTGCTGCGGCGTCGAAGATCGCGAGCGACGCCAGCAGCCAGGAGTAGGTCCACAGGAATCTCCGCCCGCCAGCGGGGAGCGCCGCCACGACCTCGCGATAGAGGGACAGGACCTGCTTCACTTGGTTGCTCCAACCGTTTCGACTGTGGAAGTTTACGCGGTAGTCCCACAAGAGCGGAACGGGAGGCCCCGTATGGCCCCAACCAGGTGCGCTCTGGCGGCGTTTGCGGCCACAGGCAACCCCGCCTCGTCACCGTAGACTGACCTGCATGCGCCAACAAGCATCTGGAGAATACGTGTCGAGGAAATCCCCAATGCAAGCAGCCCAGATCCTCTGTGTCTCCTTCTCCCCGATCCACGCGGACTCTCGTGTGCTACGACAGATCGAGGTTCTCCGCCAGCACGGAGAGGTGACCACGGTTGGATACGGGCCAGCCCCCGAGGGTGTCGCTCTGCACATCGAGGTTCCAGAGAACGCTTCATCGCTCCCCGAGACACCCATCGGGGTCGCAAAGCTGGCGTTGCACCTCCACAACTCCGTCGAACTCACCGCCCCCGGCGAGAAGGCTGTGCGGCGACAGGTCACCGACTCTGGCCCCTACGACCTGGTGGTTGCCAACGATGCGCGAGCGCTACCACTCGCATTCGCGGCCGCAGGCCAGGCTCGCGTCTACGCGGACATGCACGAGTGGGCGGCCGAAGAGCGAGCCACCGTCCTGGTGTGGCGCCTTCTCGTCGGCCCGTATTTCGAGCACCTGTGCAAGAAGTACCTACCGCGCGCGGACGCAGTGACGAGCGTCAGTTCGGGCCTCGCCAACCTCTACACCGAGCGCTATGGAATCGCCACCGAGACGGTCCGCAACGCCGCGGACCTACGTGACCTCAAGCCAACACCGGTGGACCCCGACGTCATCAAACTGGTGCACAGCGGCACCGCCGATGCTGAACGCAACATCATGGAGCTCATCGAGGCCGTTGACGTACTCGGCGATCGCTTCTCGCTCGATCTCTACCTGCTCGAGGTCCCCGGCGGCCACCTTGCTGCCATCCGCAAGAGGGCCTCCTCGACGTCTCGCGTGACAGTGCACGACGCGGTACCACCCGAGACGTTGCCTACCGTGCTCAATCAGTATGACCTCGGGGTGTTCCTCTACCCACTCAAGACGCTCAGCCACCTGTACCACCTGCCGAACAAGTTCTTCGACTTTGTGCAAGCCAGGCTCGGACTGGTGTTCTCCCCCGCTCCCGAGATCGACGCCCACATCGGCCAGTACGGTCTGGGCGTGATCACGTCAGGCACAACGACCGACGCTCTTGTCGATACGTTGCGTGACCTCACCGCCGAAGACGTGACGGGTTTCAAGGACGCCACCGACAAGTCCGCGCGGGCGCTCTCCAGCGAGCACGACCGCGCCATTCAAAGCGCCCTGGTTGCTCGCCTTCTCTCGGGTGACAAATGAGAGTAGTTTTTGCCACCCGGATTTTCGGGCCCGAAGTGTCTGGAGCCTCCGGGATTCTTCGCACCTGGGCCGAGGAGTTCCGCGACCGCGGGTTCGACGTCACCATTCTGACGACGAAGCCACCGGATGGCGCAGTCATCGATGACCCTCCTGGCATCGACATTCGCCGAGCATCGGTCAAGCGTGACCGCCAGCAATACGTGCGGGGCTACCTCAGTTACATGAGCTTTGACCTCCCGCTGGCCTTTCGCTTGCTTTTCGCCCGCAAGGCCGATCTGTACATCGTCGAGCCGCCGCCAACGACGGTTGCGGTAGTGCGCGTGATTGCGGCTCTTCGACGCACCCCGTACGCCGTGCGTGCCGCTGATTACTGGACCGAGGCCGCAGAACTCGTCGTTGGCTCCTCCGTCATCATTGGCATCCTGCGCCGGGTGGAGGCTTGGGGCCTCCAAGGCGCCAAAGTCCTCTTTGCGGCTCACGAGCCGCTGATTGCCCGCTTCCGTGAGGTGGGTATCACGAGGCGTGCCATCCCTATCGGCTTCGGTGCCGACACCAAGGACTTCCGCTACGACGGCCAGGAGCCACCCACCCCGCCCGTGTTCGTCTACGCAGGCACGTACGCCGAATGGCATGGCGCGGCTATTTTTATCGAAGCCCTTGCCGACGTCGTAAAACACCACCCTGGCACGCGCCTCGTGTACTACGGCAACGGCGAGGGAAGAGACGAGATGAGGGCCGTGGCTCGAGACCTGGGCGTGGCCGACCTCGTGGAGCTCAATGGCCCCATCCCGCCCGCTGCACTGTCTTCAATTCTCGCGAGCGCCACCGCGTCCGTTGCCAGCCTGGCCCCTGTCGCACCAAACGAATATGCGGTGGCGACCAAGGCGTATTCCTCGCTCGCCTCGGGTTGCCCCGTGATCTTCGCGGGTGTGGGGCCTACGGCCGAATTGCTCGACGACTCGAGCCACCCGCATGCTGGCGTAGCTGTTGGCTACGATGTGGAGGCGACTGCGACGGCGATGAATCTCGCTGCTACCTCACCACTTGATCCAGCTGGGCGCGCCGAACTGGCCGCGTGGTCGGCGAGCAGTTTCTCGCTCAAGGCGATCGCGTCAACGATTGTCGACGAGAGTTTAGCGATCATCAACAAAACTGCTCGCTGACGTCCCCGAGCCGCACCGTGAGGAGGGGGGTCAGGCCCCGACCTGCTCGAGGAACCGGGGTCCCTCCCCCTCGGTGGAAAGCAGCCTCGCTGCACGCCCTGCGGCCTGTTTCAGGCCCACGATGTCCTCGGTGGACAGCGCGTTGATCGCGGCCGCCATATCGGCGGCGGTCCACCCTTCGACAACAATTCCCAAGCCGTGGTCTCTCACAAAGCCGACGATCTCGGGGCTTTCGCCGATGACGATTCCCAGACGTCCCTGAACCGCCTCGAAGAACTTGTTAGGCAGCGCATAACTGTTGTTGGGGAACCTTGGCGGGAAAAAGATCAATTCAAGATCGTACTCGTTGAGAGCCCTGGCCACCTCTGTGACCCCGACCGGCTCCCTAAATACCGCGCGTCCCGCAGCGACGGCAGGGTGCTTTCGCAAAGGTGCAAGCGAGCGATCATCGCCGAGCACCATGAGCACCATCTCGAACCGAGGCTCAAGCTCAAGGAGCGCATCGAGCATAATGTCGATGCCGCGCTCGACGGCGGCATAGCCGTGGTGCACCAGCACGATCCGCTCAGGATCAACCGGTGACGGTTCAAGTTCCTCGTACGGAGCCACGTTGCGGATTACCCCTGGCCGAGTGATGCCGTACTGATCCCGGTAGAGATCGGCGATTCCCTCGGCGACCGTCATGTACTTGGTAAACGCGTCGTCGGTGATGAAGGTGAGGAGCCAATCGTCGTAGCGCGCGTAGAGAAACTTGTAGATGAGGCTAGTTCCATTGCCCGAATACACTTCGTGAAGATCAAGAACAACTGGCCCATTTGCCAAGTCGCTCGCCGCTTTCACGACCCATGGCAACAAGTGATGGTCGTTCACGATGACTAAATCGTACTTCTGTCCCGAAAGCTCTGCCGTCGGAATTTCCTTCTCCACGTAAAACCTGAATCGGAATCGGGGCGGAAGCAGCAGGTACACAGCCAGCCTGACCAAACGAATCGCCGGGTCACCGATCTTAAAGCCTCGACCGGTGGCATCTGGGTGCTCTGGCCCTCGACTGAGGATGTCGACTCGATAGCCGGCAGCCTCCAACCAGCGAATCTGTTTGGTGACCCTGGCGTCACTCCCTACAGCGGAGTAACACATGATGAGGGCCCTCTTTGCGGGCGCGGCAGACTGATCGGGCATCGCGCCATCATATCGAATGTCACCGCTCCATATGAGCCGTTAGCTGGGTTCCCTGCCCGTCTGCACCCGGCGCACATGGCATGATAGGGATGTCTACGGGACCGCCTTGCCATGAACTGCAGCGGTCTCTCACTACAGATCGGACTACCACTCGTGTGCGGAATCTTTGGCTTCATCGGCCCAGACGCCCTCGACTCCGCGTCGGCCAAAGAACTCATTGAGCATGCGCAGCAGCGTGGCCGAGACTCAAGCGGCATGGTGATCCACCGCTCCGACGGGTACCACGGCTACCGCGCCGATATCCCCGTTGACCGGCTCATCAAGCGCATCCCGCCACTGGGGAACCTGTTCTTTGGGCACAGCCGCCTTGTGACCAATGGCACGGCGGATAACCAACCCGTGATGCGTGAGCAGATCCTCGTGCTTCACAACGGCATCATCGTGAACGAGGCCGATTCCTGGAAGCAGATCGGCAAATCCCCCGGACTCACGATCGACACCGAGGTAATCCCCGCAATTATCGCCTCCCACCTCGCGGAAGGCGGCACCGTTGAGACGGCAGCGGTAAAGGTCCTGAGCATCACCGAGGGAATCGTCGCGTGTGCCGCGCTCATCCCTCACCTGGGCAAGCTCTTGCTCTTCTCGAACAACGGCAGCCTCTATGTGGGTGACAAGTCCAAGGGGCTCATCTTCTCTTCCGAGCGTTACCCGCTCGAGCAGATCGGCGCCGAAAACATCCGGCAGGTCAGGGACGTCGAGATCGTCGATGTTCCGTCCCAAGGCGAGCCGATCACCATTACGGAAAAGGCCACCCGCTCCGTCGACCTGGTTCCCGGTCTGGGCATTTCCGCCGAAGAAGAGCGCTTGCTCCAGTTCCCCACGCCAAACTTTCGCCGCTGCACCAAATGCGTGCTGCCTGAGACGATGCCTTACATCACCTTTGACGACGCGGGCGTCTGCAGCTATTGCCTCAACTACAAGCCCAGGAACCACCCGCGGCCCAAGGAAGAGCTTTTTGAGCTCATCGAGCCCTATCGCCGCACGAGTGGCGACGAGGTCATCGTGCCGTTCTCTGGCGGGCGCGACAGCTCGTATGGCCTGCACCTGATCATCAACGAGTTGGGGTTACGGCCTGTCACGTACACCTACGACTGGGGCATGGTCACCGACCTGGGACGCAGGAATGTTAGCCGTATGTGCGCCAAACTTGGCGTGGAAAACATCATTGTTGCTGCAGACATCACCAAGAAGCGCGATTACATTCGGCGCAATCTCAACGCCTGGTTGAAGGCCCCCAACCTAGGAATGCTGAGCGTTCTCACCGCGGGCGACAAGCACTTCTTCCGCTATGTCGAGACCATCAAGAAGCAGACGGGCATTGGTCTCAACCTCTGGGGAATCAATCCCCTTGAGGTCACGCACTTCAAGTCAGGCTTCCTAGGGGTTCCACCTGACTTTGCAGAGGAAAAGGTCTATAGCCACGGCGCGATGAAGCAGCTCAGGTACCAGTCGCTGCGCGGCCGCGCGATGCTCAAGAGCCCCGGCTACTTCAACAGGTCGCTGTGGGACACGCTCTCGGGCGAGTACTACCGCAGCTTCACCGACAAAACCGATTACTTCCACGTATTCGACTACTGGCGCTGGGACGAGAAGCTCATCGAGGACACCCTCGACAGCGAGTACGAGTGGGAACACGCGCCCGACACGCAGACCACGTGGCGCATCGGCGACGGCACCGCCGCTTTCTATAACTATGCCTATTACACCATCGCGGGTTTCAGCGAGCACGATACGTTCCGCAGCAACCAGGTGCGTGAGGGCGACCTGACCCGTGAGGAGGCGCTGCGCCTGGTTCAAGAAGAGAACGCGCCGCGCTACCCCAACCTGAAGTGGTACCTCGACGTTGTCGGCGTGGACTTCAAGTACGCGATCGAGACCATCAACCGGATGCCGCGGCTTTACGACGAGGCGTAGCGGGTCGAACGTCATGGGAGTGGTGTCTACCAGTCGCTAGTAAGATCGCCCTATGAAGATTGCTGTCATTGCCCTCGGTAAAATTGGACTTCCCCTCGCGGTGCAGTTCGCCAACAAGGGCCACGAGGTGGTGGGCGTTGACGTCAATCAGGCCGTGGTTGACCTTGTCAACGCGGGTCAGGAACCCTTCCCCGGAGAGGCACACCTCCAAGAGCACTTGAGCACACTGGTGCCCGCCGGTCGCCTTCGCGCCACGAGCGACTACGCAGACGCCGTGCCCGGCGCCGACGCTGTGGTTCTCGTGGTCCCGTTGTTTGTGGACGAGGTCACGGCAGAACCTGACTTTGGCTGGATGGACGCCGCTACCGAATCCCTCGGCAAGCACCTCACCGCAGGCACGTTGGTGTCTTTTGAGACGACGCTGCCGGTAGGCACCACGCGCAACCGGTGGAAGCCACTACTCGAGCGGGTCTCGGGCCTCACGGAGGGAGTCGACTTCGATCTGGTCTTCTCACCAGAGAGGGTCCTGACCGGACGAGTCTTTGCGGACCTCCGCAAGTACCCCAAATTGGTAGGCGGACTCTCCGAGCGCGGCGCGCAGCGCGCTATCGAGTTCTACGAGAACGTCCTTGACTTTGATGACAGGCCGGACCTGGTCCGCCCCAACGGAGTGTGGGATCTAGGCAGCGCGGAGGCCTCCGAATTGGCCAAGCTCGCGGAGACGACATACCGCGACGTCAACATCGGGCTTGCCAACCAGTTTGCCCGCTTTGCAGGCGAGAACGGCATCGACATCTACCAAGTGATCGAGGCGTCCAACTCGCAGCCTTACAGCCACATTCACCAGCCAGGCATCGCCGTAGGTGGACACTGCATCCCCGTGTACCCCCGCCTGTACCTGTGGAACGACCCCCACGCCACCGTCGTGTCCGCAGCGCGCGCCGCCAACGCGGCGATGCCCGACTTCGCCATCGGCCTGCTCGAGGGCGCCTACGGCGACCTCACCGGCGCGAAGGTGGCCGTGCTCGGCGCCGCGTATCGGGGTGGAGTGAAGGAGACTGCCTTCTCAGGCGTCTTCGCCACTGTTGAGGCACTCAAGGCCCGTGGCGCAACCCCCCTCGTGGGCGACCCGATGTACACCGATGAGGAACTGCAACGTCTCGGCTTCGCCCCGTACCACGTGGGGGAGCCCATTGACGCGGCCGTTGTGCAAGCCGACCACGACGAGTACCGCACGCTCGGTCCAGTTGACCTTCCAGGCATCCGAGCGTTTATCGACGGACGCCGTGTGTCGTCGGCCGAGAGCTGGCCGGACGTCGCTTACCGTGCCATCGGCAAGGCCATCACCCCGTCCTCCTAGACGACGGCTTGTTGCCGGGCTTACGGCGCGACGGTCTTGCGCCTGAGCTCCGGCCACAGGACGGCGAGAAGACCCACAAACGCCAGCGATCCCACCAGCCACACACCCATGGGGCCAACGGGGAGGCCGTGCCACCACCACTCGGCGCCTGAGTCGAGGTTGACGCCCTGCTGGTCGGTACCCGTCACGTAGCGCCTGATGTTGACCTGCAGCGACACGAGGTTCGCGAGAGCAAGAGCCCCAAGAATCGCCAGTGCCTGTACTCGCGTGAACCGTATATTGCGGGCGCGAGAGGGCACTGTGGTCACAAGCAACGCCAAGAGCACGATGAGCGGGAGGATGTAGCGGGGCTGGAACTCGTCCCCCACCACGTCCCCGCCCGCCGTGAGCAGATAGACAGGCATGGCCGTCAAGACCGTGACGACCCCCACGAGCGCGGCGGCCTTGCGTTTACCGAGGATCGAGAGGCCAGCGAAGGCCACAACGATGAATGCTGCGACGGCGGCCCAAGGCACGATCGCAGGCATGACGGTATCGAACCACCCCAATCCCCACGTGCCCCACACGCCGGTCCACAAGTGGGGAAGCATCAAGAGGTTTTGTGCGGCGAGCGCGAACCCGGCCACCGGTTCTACGACAGGCGCAACCGCCCCTGGCACGGGAAGTGGCGTCGGGCCCGTGAACCCCTCGACGCCCACATCGGTCTGGCTCGTCGTCAAGAAGAAGGCAGCCGCGATGGCGAGCCCGGCGAGCGCAAGAACAGTGCTGCGCAGCCACTCCCGCGTTCGGCACGCGGTCAAGAGCACCGCGACCACGGTCGCTCCCGCCGCAAAGATGGCTCCGTCACTCCGTGAGCCCGCCGCCATCACGATACCGACCACATAGAGGGCTCCCAGCGCCCACCTGCGTTTGCCCTCCGTCTCAAACCAACCCAGCAACGCAAGGTAAGCAGTGCCGACACCCGTGACGGTCCATCCGCTGGGGTTGTTCGAAGGAATAAGAAACACGCCAAGGGGAATGAGGGAAACAAGCCAACCCCACAGGAGGGTTTGTCGCCGCGACGCATGCAAGAGCGCCGACAAGGCGGTCGCGAGGCCCACAAAGAGGGCGATGTTGAAGAAACGCATCGCCATCGCGTTGCGGAGGAGGTTGTCCCCAGCGAACACGTGCATCGTGCCGTAATAGGCGCCCGGATACTTGTTCTGAAAGTTGCCGCGACTCGTCCTGAAGGTTGCACCATCGAGCGCGAGCTCGGCCTCGTTGAGACAGGCCGCACTCTGCTTCGACAGCATGGCGTAACACCTCACCGAGTCGAATGCGGTGGACATACGGCGGAAGTCGTCGCGGTTCGATGGTTGGCACGCTTCACTGCCTCCAGCCGCGCACCACACACTGACGAGGTGATAATCGTCGTCAGGACTGGCGCCAATCGGCGAAGCAAAGGCCCACGCGCCAAGCGTGAGCACCGCAAGCAGCGGAGCAAGATGGATCCACCTCAGCCGGCTCACCAGCCGACGCGGTTGCCTTGTGTCGCGCACATCGCGCGCGCGAACATCTTGTTCCGTCAACACGAAGACTCTCTCTCCCGTCGTACTCCCGATGCAACGGCGGCGGGATGATGCAGAACCTTATGACACGGTTCTATGCAGTGAGTGTTTTACGCCTCAGCTCCGGCCACAGAACTGCGAGAAGTCCCATGAACGCGAACGAGCCAATGAGCCAGACGGCCATGGGCCCCACAGGGAAGTCACGCCACCACCACTCGCCACCGGCCCCGAGGTTGAGACCCTGAAGGTCCGCCCCAGTCACATAACGCCTAATGTCCACCTGAAGTGCCACAAAGTTTGAGAGAGCCAAGGCTCCGAGGACCGCAGCGGTCTGTGCCCGCGAGAAGCGAAGGCTCGGCATGCGCGAAGGCACCGTCGTCAGGGTAAGCGCAAATAGCACAATGAGTGGCAGTAGGTAGCGCGGCTGGAGCTGCGTTCCCACGACGTCTTGTCCCGCCGTCAGCACATAGACGGGGAGCACCACAAGCACGGCGAGGATTCCCGCGATTCCAACAAGCTTTCGCCTATTGAGCAAGCCAAGGCCCGCAAAACCGACAACGATAAAGGCGGCCGATGCCGACCAAGGCACGATCGCAGGCAGTTGGGTATCAAACCAACCGAGCGCCCACGTGCCCCACACCCCTGTCCACAAGAACGGCAACATCAAGAGGTTGTACGCCGCGAGGCCAATACCGGCTGTCGGCTCGCCTATCCCGGTGCCGAGCACCGCATCCGTAATCGTGGGATCGCCACCCGTAAAGCCGTGAACTCCCACGTCGGCCTGCGTGGATGATAAGAAAAGCAAAATGATCGCGATGAGACCCGTCAAGGGCAGGATCGCCCTCAGCAGCCAGGCACGATTCAGTACTGCCGTGAGGAGCGAGGCAACCACGGTCGCACCCGCCGCATAGATCGCGGCGTCGCCACGTGCGCCAGCGGCCATCACGATTCCTACGACATAGAGGGCACCTAGCGCCCATCGCCGCCTGCCTGCAGTCTCAAACCATCCCATTAAGGAAAGGAACGCCGTGCCCACACCCGTAATGGCCCAGGCGCTCGGGTTGTTCGACGGAATAAGAAAGACGCCGAGTGGAACCAAGGACACGAGCCAGCCCCACAACAGTGTTTGGCGCCGCGAGACACTCAAAAGCGCGAAGAGCGCTGTCGCAAGACCTACAAACAGTGCGACGTTAAAGAGCCGCATGATGAGGGCACTGCGCACCAAATCGTCGCCAGCGAACATGCGCATCGTGCCGTAATACACGCCCGGGTACTCTCGTTGGAAATTTCCGCGATCCGTTTCGTACTTCGGTCCATTGAGCGCGAGACCGCTGTCCTCCTGACACGCCGCGCTTTGCGTGGACTCGAAGGCATAACACACCACGGAGTCAAAGGCGATCGACACCCGCCGCGTGTTCTCTTGCGTGCCGGGTTCGCAGGCTTCGCTGCCTCCCAACGCACACCACGTACTCGTGAGGTGGTAGTCGTCGTCGGGGGCGGATCCCACCGGGGAGGCGAACGCCCAGGCTCCCAATGTGACGGCCGCAAGTATCGGAGCGACGTGGATCCAACGAAGCCGTCGGAGCAGCGCACCCGCCCCGCGCTCACTTCGGGTCGTGGCCACGAATCCTCCTTGAACAATCGAATGGGCAATCCCGCCCCGAGACACCCTATGCCGTTGGAGCTCAATGGTGAAGCAGCGGCTTTCCCGAGCGCCTGCGCCTCCGCCATCTCGCGGCAAGCACCGTTCCTTGCGCGAGCCCCGACAGCAACTCCGTGATCCCCAGCGCCCACGCCGCACCCGCGGCGCCCCACAGTGCGCCTCCGGCAAATAGCCCCACCGCGCCGACCGCCGATGCGGCGAGCACACAGGTCATGAACGCCTTCCGTTCGCCGATGACAATGAGCCCGATCCGACCAAACGCCGTACCGAGCGCAATGCCGAGAATTGCGACCCCGAAACCGAAGGCGGTCGCCTCATCGATCGCGACCGCCGCACCAAAAAGCAAATTGGTGAGCCACGGGCCGATGAGCGCAAATGCGGCGAGACCCGCGAGCCCCAGCGCCGCGTGCAGCGAGATCACGATACGTAGCCGGCGCCCCAGCCCGCCCTCGCGTGCTTCGACCACCCAGCCCTGAAGCGCGTTCCCTAACGCCCCCACCGAGTACTGACCGATGCGGTATGCCTTGTCGCCCGAAATATAGTTGGCAGCCTGTATCGCCGGCGTCACCGAGGTCACAATCGCGACAGCCAACGAGTTGTACATGCCTGCGGCACTCTCCGCGATCACCGCGGGCGGATGGCGATGCAAGATCGATTTTACTTCTGCGCTATCTACCGTGAAGAGTTCGCCTGCCGCATTGCGGACATACACCAAGGCAGGGCCGCCAAGCATGGCCACCGCCAAGAGCAGCGGGTACCAGATGACGGGACCATCCAGAAGCAGGATCCCGGTCGCCGCGAGGGTGGCCGCCATCCTAGGTAGCACCTCGTACCAAAGGATCGGTAACGCCCGCCCCACTCCGATCCAGTACCACGTGGGGGCAAGGGCGGCGAGACTCATCGCCGTGGCCATTGCGGCAGCCTCGGCCCGATTCGCCTCGGGCGCCAGCAACGCCGCTCCCACTGAAGCGACCACTGCCGCAACCGCCCACACAGGAAGCCGCACGTGCACGCTGGTAGCGAGGAGGTTTCGGCGCCCCTCGACGGAGGCCACCGCGACTACTGGAGGGGCAAGCGTCGGGTATCCAAAGCCGGCAATCAATGCGGCCACACCGCCCACCGACTGGCCGAGCGCAATCGCCACCCACACGTCGGTACTCGCGACCCGCGCTAAGACCGGCAGAAAGATGAAGGGCGCGAGCAGTGAGAGAAAAGGAATGATCGCAAAGCTGACGATCCGCTTGCCGAGCGCGAGCGGCCCTGACGCGACGACAGGAGGAAGTATGGGAGGCGGCTGGGGAGACGGGGGTAGGGTCACCGTCGCGCCCTCTTGGCCTTGACCCTGCGGAGCACTTCGCCCACGCCACCGTGTCGCAAGTGATGCCACGCCATGAGCACGTCGCGCGCAAGGCCAGGGCGCGCTGTGGGTTCTCCTAAGCCAGTGAGGGATTGTGCGAGCGCCAGACGCCCTCCAGCGGCCTCGACATCGGCGGCACGCCTGGGCGCATTCGCGATCCGGCGCAGGGGTGCGAGCGTGTGCTCCCAAAGGAACTCTTCCCGCACCACGGCGACCCGGTCGCGCGCGGCCTGAGCGAACTCCTCGTCAAAGAGAACGAGCTCAAGCGCCGCCTCGAGTGCGTCCTGGTCACCCGCTGGCACTACGAGCCCAAGCTGTTCCCGCTCGATGAGGTCCGCAAAGGTATCGCCCGCGGTCACAACCATCGGCAGCCCGGCCCAGAGGTAGTCGAGGATGCGGGTGCGGAACGAGAACTCGGTTTCGACGTGGGCGTGGTGGGTGGAAACCCCCGCGTTGGCCTCGACAAGGAAGCTGCCGCGCTCGTCATAGGGCACCCAGTCGTCATTGAAGATGACGGACGTACCCAACGCCCCCAGGTGCTCGGCGAGGTCTATCGCCTCCTTGACGATGCCCATCGGCTCCACACCTGGGTGTCGGGTGCCGAGGAACACGAGCTTGGTGTCGGGCCTTCGCTCCGCGAGCGCGTGGACGGCCCTGATGAGCGCGAGCGGGTCAAACCAGCTGTAAATGCCACCGCCCCACAGCACGATGCGCGAGTCCTCGTCCACGCCAGGGACCACACCTCGCACTACGGCCTTGGTGTGTAGAGGTGGCTCCGCCTCGAGACCGAAGGGCGCAATATCGATGAGCCGTTCGAGGTGGGGGTCGCTCTCATAGGTCGCGGGCGAGATCCGGCCCAGCGCCGCGAGCTGGCCCAAATAGAAGGACCTTTGCCGCTCGGATGCACACAAGACGAGATCCGCACGGGACAACTGCTGGTTGAGCAGCACCACCCTAGAGCGCACCAGCATGTCCCATGTGGCGCGCGCCTGCTCGCGACCTTGCTCAAGCATTTCGAGGTGCATCGGGTCGTAGGCGTCTGCCACGACCACGCGATCGGTCACGGCAAGGGCAGGGAACTGCTCCATCGCGTGGCCCTGAAAGACGATCACCTCGGCGTCGCGCTCAAGCGCCGCAAAGGCATCGGCGTCGCCCGGGCGCAGTGCCGTGAGCCTGAACTGGCCTGGAGAGAAGCCTGCCTGGAGCTTCGACGTGGTCGCGAGCACGACGTCATGGCCGTCACCAGCAAGAACCCTGGCCATCGCCAGCGCACGTATCGCGGGACCGGCCATCCGGGCGCCGATCTCCCCGCCTGTCATGATGAGGATACGGGTCCGCGGCACACAGGTATCCTATGGCTTAGGAGCTCCCGTGTGATTGTGGCGCGAGACGCGCGGGTAGCGGTGTGGGCCGCGCCCCTTCTCCGGGGTAACAGAAGCGTGCCTCACCAGTACCGTCAATTGGGAGTCGGCAAGAATGTTCAGATTGATTCTGTGGTGGCAGCGTCTGCTCCTGTGGGCGTCCTATACCTGGCACGGGATCACCTTGGGGGGCTCTCGAAAGCGCACAATCTCTTGGGTGGTCGGAGTCGATGAGATTGCCTCCATGGTCACCCAGATTGCGAGCGTCATTCCGGACTCATACTCCGTGTCTTTTCAGCGACTGCACTATTACGCGAACGGTGCCGGCTATGACTACTCGATTGCTGCTGCGGTAGGGACCCCCAAACACGCCCGTCTGCGCAAGTTTGTTGGACCGCTACTCCTCGGTCGCCTGGCACACCAAGCCCAAGGAATCATCTACGTGGGCGGCACCGGTTTCATGGTGGGTCACGAGGACGGCCGCGAATACGAGATGCGATGGGCCAAGCGCCACGGGCTCAAGGTCGTCTGTTATTGGACCGGATCAGACATTCGGTCACTGTCGCGGATGAAGGAACTCGAAGCGGAGCTGCAGCGCCCCAATATCGCCACCTACATCGCCCTCGTCGCGCCAGGGCTTGGCAGTGCCGAAGCGGAGGCCGCGCGACGCAGACTCACCATCGCGTGCGACAAGTGGGCCGATGCGACCTTCAACAATTCCGTAGACCACTTGAGTTATCTCGAGACTCCTACAGAGCCCTTTCTCTACTTTCTTCCCGACGACCGCCTAGGAGATCTCTCCCAGTTCGACGACGTCACCAATCCCGTGCTGGTGCACGCCACCACCTCCCCCGTCATCAAAGGGACCCAGTTGGCCCGCGCGGCCGTCGCGAAACTCCGATCCGAGGGATACCAGTTCGAGTACGTCGAACTCATGGGTGTCACAAATGACGTGGTCGTCTCTCACTTGCGCCGAGCGCACATTGCCCTGAACCAGTTTTACGGATTCTCGCCCGCCGTATTCGGCGTCGAGTCCCTTTGCGCAGGCACTGTCGTGATGATGAGCGCCGATGAGACTCTCGAGACCGACCTACCCAAGGGCTCCAACGAGTCCTGGGTCGTCACGTCGCATCATGAGGTGTACGACAATCTCAAGCAACTCTTGGATGCCCCCGAAACATGGCGGCCGATCGCCCAGCGCGGTCTCGACTGGGCCCGCGAATACGCGACGGCAACCGGTGCGGGCGCCCGACTCAATGCAGTCCTTGACAACGTCCTCAATGACACCTATTCGCATCCGGAGCGTTCATGAGTCGCCGTATTCTCATTGTGGGAGCTGGCACCGCCGGCCGTAGCCTCGGCGCGAGTATCACAGCAGCGGGCGGCATCGTCAGGGGCTTCCTCGACGACGTCAAGACGGGCGAAGGGATCCTAGGCACCCTCGCGGATGTCAATAGGGTCGTGGCCGACGAGCGTATCGATGTGTTGCACATCGCCATTCCCACGGTCAGCGCGGGTCGTGTACGCGAGTTCCTCGCGACGATTGACGCCCCCCAGCTTGAAATTGCGATCATCCCGCGGACATACGGCATCATCTCGAAAGACGTTGTCGACATCAATGACCTATCTGATATCGACGTTCTAGATCTTGTGGGTCGCGAACCGGTCAAACACGACCTCCTCGCCGCGCAGCGCTTTATTGAGGGCAAGCGTGTCTTGATCACTGGCGCAGCTGGATCCATCGGCTCACGCTTGGCCCGTCATATCTCGCGGATGAACGCCAGCCAGGTGGTGTGCGTTGACCGCTGGGAGAACGGCATGTTCTTTCTGGGCCAGGAGTTGGGCGACGTCCCTGGAGTGGATCTGCGGATCGCCGACATCACCGACCCGGTGCGCTTTGGCCAAATATTGCAGGACGTCCAACCAGACGCGGTTTTCCACGCCGCCGCGTTCAAGCATGTTCCGCTCATGCAGTCCAACCCCCTGGAAGCCATCAACAACAACATCGGGGGAACACTCAACGTCATCAGGCAGTCGATTGAGCATCGCGTGCGCAACGTGGTCTACGTATCCACTGACAAGGCAGTCAATCCAGTCAACGTCATGGGCGCTACCAAGCGGGTAGGCGAAATGATGATGGAGGCCATTGCGGGTTCCCACCCGGACACCGTCTTGACCGCCGTTCGGTTTGGGAACGTCATCGAGAGCAACGGATCTGTGATGCAGACGTTCCGCAAGCAGATCTCTCAAGGTGGCCCTGTGACCGTGACGCACGAGGATGTCACGCGTTTCTTCATGACCATTGACGAAGCGAGCCAACTGATCATTCAGTCGGCGAGCCTGGGCAGCGATTGTGAGATCTTCGTGCTCGACATGGGTGAGCCCGTGCGTATCCTCGACCTGGCGCGCGGCCTGGTCCGCGCGACGAAACCAAACACCGAGATTCGTATTACCGGTTTGCGGCCGGGAGAAAAGCTTCATGAGGAACTCACGTACGAGCCGGATCGTGTGCAGCGCACGAGCAACGAGAAGATCTTTGTGATGCGCTCCGAGCAGGAGTTTGACTATGCGGGTTTCATGGCGGACGTTCAGGACCTGATCGTTCGGTCTCGCGCCTTCGAGTTAACAGACGATCTAGCGGTGACCCGCTTGCGAGCGCTGGGCTTCGCAATCCAGTGACGACCGCAGCGGGCACCATCCTGATTACGGGGGCGAGTGGGCACCTTGGGCGCGCGGTGGCGCGAGAGGCCGCACGAGCAGGCATGCCAACCGTGTTGTGGAACCGGCGGCCCGACAGCGCTCTCGGCTCAGGGGACCAGGTCCACGCAGACCTCACCGACCCCCACGCTGCCCACACGGTCTTGTCCTCAGCGCCTGTGACCACCGTCATCCACTTGGCCGCGATCACCGGCGCACGATGCGAGCAAGACACCACAGCCGCCCATGATGTGAACGTCGCGGCGACGGTGCGCCTGGCAAGCGAAGCCGCACAGGCGGGGGTCACGCGCTTCATTTTCGCGTCGAGTGCCGCGGTCTACGGGGACGCTTTTCCCCGGCCCATTGTGGAGACCGACTTCCTCGCGGGAAAGGGAACGTACGCGGCCACAAAAATTGCTGCCGAGCACGAGCTCTCCCTCATCGCCGAAGGCTCCGACATGGAAGTCGTGCTCCTGAGAATCTTCAATGTCTTCGGTCCCGGCCTTGTGGATTCGCTCATCCATCGGCTCCTGCAGGCTTCAGCGCAGTCGCCCGTCACACTCCACGGCGGTGACGACTTTGTCCGGGACTATATTCACGTCGACGATGTCGCCGTGGCGGCTCTCGCGGCGGGCAAGCGTCCGATGCCAACCGCGGTCACCGCGATCAATGTCGCCTCTGGTATAGCGACGTCGAACGCGGCGTTGTTTTCCACGATGAGCGACGCGCGCCGCGAGCACGTGAGGCTAGAGCCCGGCCGCGCGAGCCACTCGCAGGCCGATGTCTCACGCCTGAAAAAGGTCCTAGCGGTGGCCGCTCAGGGTAGCCTCCCGCGACTCTAGCTACAGCGGGTAAATTCCTCGACATCGGGTGTGACACTTGCCGGGCCGCCCAGGATCTTGAGTTGGGTAGCACCAAAACTGGCGATGTCCTCCATGACGTACTTCGGAATACAGTTCGACGGGATCACGTAGAGCGGGGAGCCTGTCGAGCCCGCTACTGCCGCGCCAGCGAGCGCGTCAGGGAAGTTGAGCCCAGAGGCTACAAATACTGTCGTGGCCGACGTGAAGACCGCCCGGTTCGTCGCACCCGACACAATGAAGCGATCCGCACCTCCGAGCCGCGTCACGGACGTCACACCCGGTAGCGCGGCGAGCTGGGTTTGGATACCGGAAGTCACGCTCGCCGGGCCACCCGCGATCCGCACATCGGTGACCCCTAACTCGCCCAGCAGCGCGACGGTGTCGGCATCGAGCGTCGATTGAACGCCGTCTACCAGAATCACTGGGGCGTCCACCGAACCCGCGGCTGCACTTGCGGAAAGCGCGTCAGGAAAAGTCGCTCCTGTCGCGATGTAGGCGATGGTCGAGCCAGAGTCTCCAAACGCCGCACGCACCAGGTTGCGTGACACCTCATAGCGATCGCGTCCGGTCATACGTGTCACGTTGGGCGTGACTAGCCGAAGCTTGTCGAGAACGGCATCGCTGACCGAGGCAGGGCCCCCAGCAACGATGATGCTGGACGGCGCGAGCCGGCGCAGTTCGGCATCGACAGTTGCGGGCAAGCTGCCCCCTGGCACGAGCAGGAGCGGGCCATCGAACTTGGCCGCCGCCGGCGCCGCACTCAGGGCATCCGGAAAGTTGTCGCCGGTAGCCACATAGACCGTGGCGGCTCCCGAAGGGAAATACTGCTGGCTAATGCCAACTGCAACGTTGTAGCGGTCCGAGCCGCCCACACGGCTCACCGTGACTCCAGCCGGTGCGCCAGTCTGAGGGTTGCCAAACCATTTCCACCACAGAACGAAGAAGTTCCGGTTTCCGTACGACGAGCACCAGCCGCCCGTGCCTGTCATGTTCGCGAGCGCATTGGAATCGGGCTGGTAAGGCGTGTAGTTGTAGAGGCTGGCTGTGGCGACGTTCTGGATATACACAGACGAGTAACCGCAGTCGGGCCGCGAGCCCGGCGGGTAGTAATAGATGTTGTTGTACTGACCGGCACGGTAGTTGTAGCCGGTGGGATTGACGCGATACCTCTGGAATTGCTTCGCCGCGAGGTAGATCTGCTTCTGGAGGCCGCCGTAAAGCTCGACGCACGGCGCCGTATCTGAACAGCCGTACCCCATGGCCCTCGTGTATCGCCACGTACTGGGCCACGTATGCGTGACGAGGCTTGTCTCTTTCTCAAGTGTGACAAGGATGACCTTGGGGTTGATCTTGCACGCCTGTGCCACCTTGTAAATGATCGTCGAGGCCCGCTCGTTGGTGCCCGCTACGTAAGCTGACGTGCAAAGAGCATCGGCTGACATCGCAACCGTTGACATCTTGTAGTCCTTGAGGCACACGATGGGATCATCCGGTCCTGTGGTCCGCCACGGCTCGCATCCGGGCACGCGCGCCTCGAGAAATGCCTGGATCTGCGCCTCGGTCATCGAGTTGTAGTCGTAAAACTGCTCATCGCTAATGATGAATCCGGCATCCCACTGCGAGGCGGTGGGGGTAGCGGCGGTTGCCGACTGCGGCGCTACGATGACCGATGCGATGAGAGCAAAGATCAGGGTCGTGGAAAAAACTAGCGAGCGAATGTGACGCTGGGTCATGATCCCTCCACGGGAACAGGGGACGATTTCACAGCGCCCGTTGCATTTGAGTAGTCGAGCGTGACCGAGTAGGCGCCGGTCTTGGAGGCAGGCGCGCCCACTTCGTGGGATCCGCAAGTCGTCGAGTCAACGTTGAAGGCTCCAGTCGACTCGAAAGTGGTGGTCGCTCCTGTGTCCTGAGCGGTCACCGTGAAGGTACACGTGCCACCGTCTTCCATCACGCCACTCACGAAGCCACCAACGAGTACTACTCCCTTGCCGGCATCTCCTGAGGCCAGAGTGACTACTGCGGCTGCACCTGGGATGAGGGCCTCGGGCTCCGACGTGGCAATAGGTTGAGGCGAGGCGTGCGGAGAGGGCGATGCTTCGGATGGCGACGGAGAAGGGCTAGCGGATTCCGCCACCTGTTCCGACGCGGATGCGCTCACACTCGGGGATGCTGTTGACTCGCCGCCTGACCCCTTGTCACCCATCGTCGCTATGACGGCCACGATCCCGCCGCCCACTAAGAGCGCGACAATTGCCACTAACCAGACTCGACGGATCACGGGTCCATAGTAGCCGCGTCCCCGTTCGATGGCCCCTAGGCGTGCGTGTGTCGCCCTGGTCCGTGACGTGAGTCACAACACGACACCAGGCTTGACGCGGGAGGCGCCAGAGGAGGGAGGACCTACGTCGTCCCCGCCAAAAGCGCGCTGCGGTATGTTTGCGTCATGGCATTTAGGGTCGTTGACAGCGCCGACGTGGCGGCTGACGCGGTAATCGGTGACGGTAGCTCCGTGTGGCACTTGGCGCAGGTGCGCGAGGGCGTGCGCATGGGCCAGAACTGCGTCGTGGGCCGCGGCGCCTACATTGGCACCGGCGTCACGATGGGCGACGGCTGCAAGGTCCAGAACTATGCCCTGGTCTACGAGCCCGCCGTTCTCGAGGACGGCGTCTTCGTGGGCCCTAGCGTGGTCTTCACCAACGACCACTTCCCCAGAGCCATCAACATCGACGGCTCCCCCAAGTCCGCCGATGATTGGCATCCGGTCGGCGTGACCGTGCGCCGTGGCGCATCGATCGGTGCCAGGGCCGTGTGCGTTGCCCCCGTCACGATCGGCGAATGGGCAACCGTCGCCGCCGGCGCCGTCGTCGTCAAGGACGTCCCTGCCTACGCGCTCGTTGTCGGAGTCCCAGCCCGTCGCATCGGCTGGGTGGGCGAGGCGGGCGAACCGTTGGTCGCGGATGGTGACAACAGTTTCCAGTGCCCGCGAACGGGCAGAATGTACGACGAGATTGATGGCGCACTCATACCGCGCTAACTGTGCCCCGCTGCACGCGGGACCTCCCAGAAGGAAGAACACATGAACCAGCAGAACATCCCCGCAGCACGCCCCATCATCGGCGACGAAGAACGCGCTGCGGTTGACCGCGTCATGCGGTCAGGCATGATCGCTCAGGGCCCCGAGGTCGCGACGTTCGAACGCGAATTCGCCGACGAACTTGTGGGCGGCCGTACCTGCGTCGCCGTGAATTCGGGGACGGCAGGCCTTCACCTTGGCTTGCTGGCCGCGGGCGTTAAGCCCGGCGATGAGGTGCTTGTCCCCTCCTTCACGTTTGCCGCGACGGCGAACTCGGTCGCGATCTGTGGAGCCACGCCGGTGTTTGTCGACATCGACCCCGACACCTTCTGCATGGACCCCAAGGCGGCAGCGGCCGCAATAACCCCGCGCACCACGGGAATGATGCCCGTCCACCTCTACGGCCAATCTGCCGACATGACGGCGTACACGGCGCTGGCCGCGGAACACGGCATTCAGCTGTTTGAAGATGCCGCACAGGCGCACGGGGCCACATGGAACGGCGCTCCCGTCGGCTCCTTTGGCGACTTCGCGATGTTCAGCCTCTACCCAACCAAGAACATGACCTCAGGTGAGGGTGGAATGGTCAGCTGTGCCACCGAGGAGATCGCGCGCAATGTGCGATTACTTCGCAATCAGGGCATGGAGAAGCGCTACGAGAACGAGGTGGTGGGCTTCAACGCCCGCATGACCGACATTCACGCCGCCATTGGTCGCGTCCAGTTGGGCAAGCTGCCCGCGTGGACCGCACGTCGTCAAGAGATCGCCGCTCGTTTCGACGCCGAACTCCAGGGCGTCGTGGTTCCCCCCGTCGCTCCAGAAGCCGTTCACGTCTACCACCAGTACACGATCAGGGTCTCTGGCGACCGCGACGGCTTCGCCAAGGCCCTCATGGATGAATACGGCATCGGGACGGGTGTGTACTACCCCATCCCCAACCACGAACTCCCCTCGCTCAAGACGGACGCGGACCTCCCCGAAACCCGCCGCGCGGCCGACGAGGTTTTGTCGCTCCCTGTCCACCCGTCACTGAGCGACGCCGATGTTGACCGCATCGTCGCCGCAGTCAACGCCGTTGCTTTGGCAGGTGCCTAATGGCTAACTTGCGCGCCGGACTCATCGGCCTAGGGAGCATGGGGCGTCACCACGCCCGCGTGCTTCGCTCGCTCGAAGGCGTCGAGCTCGTCGCGATAGCGGATGCAACAGGTGACCCTCACGGCGTCGCGGGCGGCCTCGAGGTCTTGCCGGACGTAGAGGCACTCATCGCCGCCGGGGTCGACTACGTCACTGTCGCCGTGCCTACCGTGTTCCACGAGCCCGTCGCTCTTGCGCTTGCCGAGGCGGGCATCCACACGTTGGTAGAGAAGCCCCTTGGCCACGACATTGCCTCGTCCGAGCGCATCGCTGAGGCGTTCGAAAGCCGCGGACTCGTGGGCGGCGTGGGTCACATCGAACGGTACAACCCCGCAATCCAGAGCCTCCGCGCGCGCCTCGAAAATGGCGACCTGGGCGACGTCTACCAAATCGCCACACGACGCCAGGGGCCCTTCCCTGCCCGCATTGCCGACGTCGGCGTGGTGCGAGACCTGGCCCCCCACGATGTGGACCTTGCCGCTTGGGTCGCACGTTCGCGGTATGCCTCCGTGTCAGCCCGCGTCGCACACCGTAGCGGCCGCGAGCACGAAGACCTCGTGTCGATCACCGGCATGTTCGACAACGGCATCGTGGCCAACCACCTCATCAACTGGCTGTCCCCCATGAAGGAGCGCACCACCGTCGTCACCGGCGAACGTGGCACCTTTGTGGCGGACACGCTCACAGCGGACCTCACGTTCTACGCGAACGGCACCGTTGCCACCACGTGGGACCGGATCTCCGGATTCCGTGGCGTGGTGGAGGGCGACGTGACGCGTTTCGCCATCGCAAAGGCCGAGCCGCTCGGAGCGGAACACGCAGCGTTCAGAGATGCAGTCCTTGGCAAGACGTCAAACTACGTCACCATGCGCGAGGGCCTCGAGACCGTCGCTGTGGTGGACGCTGCGCTTGAGTCTGCGCGCACGGGCACCACGATCAACCGCTAGCCATCACACTCGACTTGCGGGCTTGTGAGACGCAAGGGTGAGCACTCACGCCTGACGTTAGGATGACCGCATGGGACCCGCGGCCAAACAGACGCTGATTGTGATGCCCGCGTACAACGAATCGCAATCCGTTGGTGAGGTAGTGCGCGAGGCTTTCCACGCTCTACCTGGCGTGTCCGTGCTCGTGGTGGACGATGGTTCGACGGACCACACGGCCTCTGTCGCGGCCGCTGCTGGGGCCCTCGTCGCGAGGCTTCCCTTCAACCTTGGTGTTGGCGGTGCCATGCGCTTGGGCTTCAAGTACGCGCAAGAGCATGGGTTCGCAGCCGTGGTCCAGATCGACGCCGACGGCCAGCATGATCCCTCCCAGGTCCCTCTGCTTCTGAAGCAACTCGATACGCACGACCTCGTGGTGGGCGCCAGGTTCGCAGGCAGCGGTACCTACCGGATGCGTGGGCCACGTCGTTGGGCAAGCTGGGTCTTGGCAACCGTCATCAGCCGCACCGCGCGCACTCGCCTCACCGACACAACCTCTGGCTTTCGTGCCTCGGGCCCACGGGCCATCGCACTGTTCGAGGACAACTATCCGGCGGAGTACCTGGGCGACACGATCGAGTCCCTCGTGATCGCGTGTCGAGCGGGCCTCAAAGTGGCGCAGGTACCGGTAGCGATGCGGGAACGCAGGGGTGGCAGACCTTCCCAGAATCCCATCAAGGCGGGCATCTACTTGGCGCGCGCCAGCTTGGCGCTGGCCTTCGCGTACGCGAGACCCACCATTGACCTCCCTGACAAGAAGGCGATGACCTCATGACAGCCCGCGGCTACATCTTCGCCATCGCAGCCGCCGTGGTGGTGCTGCTTGCGGTGGTGACGCTCTTGCGTCAGCACAAGCTACGCGAACGCCATGCCATCTGGTGGCTCGCTGCCGGGACCGTTGCCCTGCTCGCCGGCGTCTTCCCGCAGACGCTCGAACATGCCGCCAAGACCGTCGGCATCGAGCTGCCCGTCAACCTCGTCTTCTTTGTCTCGATCGCGATTCTCTTCCTGGTGAGCCTGCAACACAGTGCCGAACTCACCACCTTGGAATCCAAGGTCCGCACTCTCGCGGAGACGGTCGTGATCCAGCAGATGCGCATCGATCAACTCACGGACAACGGCACGCAAGCGCCAATCGCTACGGACGCCCCCACCTCCACGGACT
>SWCB01004403.1_pt1 | contig 27422 bp, 28 predicted proteins | sample 4692901 | NCBI WGS metagenome assembly SWCB01 (sample SAMN10267276, study PRJNA491770) | bioreactor metagenome | isolation source: DHS bioreactor inoculated with subseafloor sediment | place: Japan: off Shimokita Peninsula | collected 2006-08 | reverse complement strand
GGCGACACCGCGTGGATGATCGTCAGCACCGCATTCGTGCTTCTGATGATTCCGGGCCTCGCCCGCGTCTACGCGGGCGAGGCCCGGAATCATCAGAAGCACGAATGCGGTGCTGACGATCATCCACGCGGTGTCGCCTGTGTCATACATGGGTGCCATGGCCTACCCTTCTTCACAGTGCGGGGAAAGGGTACCTTGCTCACGAAGGTGCCCCAGATCGTGTATGGTTTTGACGGTTCACAGCGACGAAGTTGTTGCTGATCCCCTGTAGCTCAATTGGCAGAGCAGCCGACTGTTAATCGGCAGGTTATTGGTTCGAGTCCAATCGGGGGAGCTCGGCGTCGAGGGTCTTCACCCTCCGCCACGGAGCTCCCACTATTCGGCCCTGAGGCCCCTTCTCTTGGCTTCCAAGGCAATGATCTCGGCAAAGATACGCGACGCGTCTTCCGTGCCCTCTCCGGCCCGCTTCATGGCTCCACGAAGCTCGCCGATGCGCCTGGTGAGGTGACCGTCGAGCACCTTGCCCATCACTGAACGCGCATACACAGCAACCGTCTCAGGGCGATCGTGTGGCAAAGGGGTGACGGCAAGTTCGTTGACTGCGCCGGCGAGGTCCTCCCCCGCCTCTTCCGCCACGCGCGCCACCCAATCGGGGCCGGCTGCGCGCACGCCCCCAGCTGCCTGAATCGCGGAGAAGATGGCCCGATAGAGGCTCACGCCAAACGAATCCGCGGGGAGCTCATCGGCGATCTCGAGCGCTGCCTTGTCATCACGAATGGCTGCCGCCACCTGCAGCAGCACGCCTAAGGACAACGCCTCTGCGCGCACCACGGGGTCGCGTCGGTCCGGACGTTCAAGCATGGAGACGCCCTCCGTAGCGTCTGCACCCTGGGGGCGCGTCCGCGTGGTCGCTCCCGGCGCGCCAGAGCCGCCATCGCGTCGGCCGCCTGATTGGGTCACGGCAGTGATGACAACGTCGGTCTCCATGCCAAGCCAGCCGGCCAAGCGTCGTGCGTATTCGGGACGCAGCGCCGAGTCGCGCAAGCGCGCCACGACGGGAGCCGCCGACCTCAAGGCGGCCACACGGCCCTCAGGTGTGTCAAGGTCGTGCCCCGCGAGCGTGGTCTTGATGACAAACTCATACAGCGGCACCCGCGACTCGAGCAGCGCCGTCACGGCGCCGTCCCCGCCGTGTTGACGCAGCTCACAGGGATCTTGCCCCGAGGGGTCGACAGCCACGAACGTCTGCGCCAGGAATTGCTGGTCAAGCGCGAAGGACTTGAGCGCCGCGTTCTGGCCCGCCTCGTCGCCATCAAATGTGAAGATCACCTTGGCGCCGGTGGAGCCCACCTTGACTTGCGCGCTCCCCGTGTCCCCCATGAGCCGCCTGATGACCTTGACGTGGTCCTCACCAAATGCGGTTCCACACGTCGCAACAGCGTTGGGAACTCCCGCGAGGTGACATGCCATCACGTCGGTATAACCCTCGACAATGACGGCGGTGCGCTCCGTGCGGATGGCGCCCTTTGCCAGGTCGATGCCGTACAGGACGGTGGCCTTCTTGTAGAGCGATGTCTCTGGGGTGTTGAGGTACTTGGGGCCTTGGTCGTCCTCGTACAACTTGCGCGCGCCAAAACCGATGACGTCGCCGGTGACATCCCTAATGGGCCACACCAGGCGGCCCCTGAATCTGTCGTAGAGGCCGCGGTTACCCTCCGCGAACATCCCCGTCCCGCGCAACTCGATCTCCGTGAAGTTGCTCCCGCGCAGGTGATCAAGCAATGCCGACCACCCTTGGGGCGCGTATCCCACGCCAAAGTGCTCCGCAGCTTCCTTGCCGAATCCGCGCTCGGTCAGGAAGTCGCGCGCCGTCTGGGCCTCTGCCGAATCAAGTTGGGCGACGAAGAACTCGCTTGCGAGCCGGTGGGCGTCCACGAGCCGTGAGCGCGGAGTGCCCGTCGGCTCGGCGCGCGGCCCCCCCGACTCATAGCGCAGCGTCACCCCCGCCTTGGGGGCGAGGTATTCAACGGCCTCGACAAAGGTGAGCCCGTCGAGCTTCATCACAAAGGTGATGACGTCTCCACCCTCGCCGCAGCCAAAGCAGTGATAGCGGCCCACCGAGGGGCGGACGTGGAACGAAGGCGATCGTTCGTCGTGAAAGGGGCACAGTCCCTTAAGCGATCCCATCCCAGCGGGCTTGAGCGCGACGTGTTCCCCAACGATGGCCTCAATGGGCGCGCGGTCGCGAACGGACGCGATGTCATCCCTATTGATCGTGCCTGCCACAGGTCAACTGTAGGCTCACGCCCCGCGGCCGCAATCACGTCGAGTTCAACCCGCGCATCATCTGTAGGCTGATGGCCAGCGACGAAAGGACTGATCCGTGCGGGTAGATGCGTTTCTTGCCGATTCTGCCGAAGTGGTCGGCAACAAGATTTATGCCCTCGGGGCCGGATGGAACACGGTCTTTGTGCGCTCCTTTCCCGCCGTGCACCGCAGGCTCACGGTTGCTGCGGTGGTGCACGTGAGTTTCACGGACACCAACACGTCCCACCGCTTCGAGTTGCGCCTTGAGACGGAAGACGGCAAGCCCTACCCCGTCGGCATGCGCGCGAATGAGGACGGCGAGCCGGAGGCTATCTTCGCGCTTGGCGGCGAGTTCACGTTGGGACGCCCACCACTGCTGGTCGACGGCGATGAGCAGGTCGCGTGCTTCGCGTTCGGCATCGACGGAATGCGCTTCACTGATCCAAAGAAGTTCGCTTGGGTCATCTCGATCGACGGCGCAGAATCAACGCGCTTGCCTATGCGCGTCCAGCTCGCGGGCTAACGGTGTCCGTATTTCTGGACGCCGTCTACCCGGCGGTGCTGATCGCATCAGGGTTGCTGTTTCTTGCGGGCGCCCTCGCGATGGCCGTGATCCGTGCGCATCGTCTTCTCACGTGGATCGTGTCCGCGTTCTACGTGGTCACTGCCGTGGAGGTCATCACCCTCATCGCGGTGCTCCTGCAGGGCGGTGTGCCCATCGTGATCACCGTGGGATATCTACTCGCTGCCGTGGCGCTGCTTCCGCTACTCGGCATCGCCCGCATCGGCTCCCCTGATTCGAACGACAAGGACCCCAACCGGCCCATCTTGCAGCCGGATCAGATCGCGCGCGTCGATGGCGCCGCGGCCATGATCATCGCCATCGCGGCTGCCGTGGTCGCGTGGAGGCTTGCCGTGATCCTGAGCGCGGCGTCGTGAGCCGCGACCACGTCAATCCCATCGCGCGCATCGCGCTCGTGGTTGCGTACGCGGTGCTGGCCCTCGCCGCACTCGGTAGGTCGTCGTTCCAGATTTCCACCAAATTCGCCGATGCCCCGCTTCCCTACTCCGTCTCCGCCGCGTCGGCCGTTCTCTACGCGGTGATCGCCTTTGCCTTGTGGCGCGGTAAGAACAAGCTCGCACTCATCGGCTCATCGATCGAGTTGGTGGGCGTGATTGTTGTGGGCACCCTGGGGTACATCGAGTCGAGCTGGTGGCCAGACGAGACCGTCTGGACTGGCTTTGGCTCCGCGTACGGCTGGGTGCCGCTCGCCTTACCCGTCCTCGCGCTGTGGGCGCTGGTACGCATGCGACGCGGTGCTGGGTCCTAGCCAGGTAAGGGGCGATCACCGCCAAACCGCGTTGCGTGTCACCGTCTGCGATTCACCCGTCCCTTGTTCCCAGGTGCGTTTGACCGCCCGGCATTTCGGGCATCATTCTCTTTGGAGCGTATATGCACAAAGCGGCCAACAGGGGATGGTCCTATGAGAGATCGAGATGCCAGTGAGCGAACTCCTGGCAAAGGAGCCTCGCCCTGGGTCTGGCAACGGCGTGTCGTCCTGGGGATCTTCTTGGGGATTGGCCTGTTCTACGCCGTGGCCTTTCCGCTGGTGACGACCAGGGTGAGCCTCATTCCCCTTGGCCTGGTGTTCATCGTCCTGGCTATCGCGGTGTCGGTGTGGTGGCCACGGGCCAAGGCGCGCGACAACTGACCGCGCTTGAAGGCACCGCGCAAGGCATCGGAGCCGGGCGGTACAAAGAACACGCCTGAGCGCTAAGCGGTCGCCGTCCTGCGCGGCTTGACCACGTAGCGGTGGTGCCAGTCGTACGCAGACTTATCCGTGAGCGACGCCACCTGGTCTACAGCGATACGCAGCCGCCCGGCGTCATCCGCTGCGTCGTTCCAGAACCCCTCGAAGTGGGTCTCGAGCGCCTCGGGGCCCCTCTGGGCCAGTGCGCCAACGAGTTCCACCAGCCGCTCTCTCTGGGCCCTATAGGACGGTTTGAGTTCGCGTGGCGCCATCAAAAAGTGCACGGCCACACCCTTGAGGAGCAGGATCTCGGCCGCCGTTTCTTCGGGGATCACGAGGTGCGCGGCATGCCTCGTAAACGGACCTTCGCCGTACTCCGCCAGGGTCGCGGCGGCGATCGCCTGCACCAAGTGCCCGATCAACTGGCTCGCCATGTCCTTGAGCCCTGCGAGCGCCCGATGGCTGCCGTCGTATTCGTCCGTCCACCACGGCATCGACCGCAGCCTCTCGAGCGCGTCGAGGATCGCTTGCTCATCCCCACGCCCGTACCATTCCTTGACGTGAGCGGCCACAGCGTGTGCCTGGCCCGCATCACGCAACACGTTGAGGGCGATCGCGCTGTGCACTACCGAGTCCTCAACGTCGTGGACCGAATAGGCGATGTCGTCGGCGATGTCCATGATTTGCGCCTCAAAGCTGGGGGCGCGGTCTGGAGCGCCGATGCGCAGCCACTCGAAGACAGCAAGGTCGTCGTCGTAGACGCCAAACTTGCGGGTGGGCCTGCCGTCCGCGCGCAAGGGTGTCGCGTCTTCGCGCCACGGATACTTGACGCTCGCGTCGAGCACCGCGCGGGTCAGGTTGAGGCCCACGCTTGCGCCCGTCACCGGGTGGACAGACTTGGGTTCCAAGCGCGTGAGGAGCCGGAGCGTCTGCGCGTTGCCCTCGAAGCCGCCGATGTCCTTGGCGGCCTGATCGAGCGCCCGCTCGCCGTTGTGGCCAAAAGGGGGGTGGCCGAGGTCGTGGGCCAGGCACGCGGCATCGACAACATCGGGATCGCACCCCAATTGCTTGCCAAGGCCTCGACCCACTTGAGCGACCTCGAGCGTGTGCGTCAGCCGAGTGCGCACAAAGTCGCCTGAGCCAGCACCGAGCACTTGGGTCTTCGCCCCCAGCCTCCTGAGGGCGCTCGAATGGACGATGCGGGCCCTGTCGCGCTCAAAGGGCGACCGATTGGCTTGCTTGGGTGGCTCGTCGACGAATCTCTCGATATCGGCGCGGCCGTAGCCGTGGGGAAGCTCACTCACCATTCGATGCTATAGCGCCACTGGAAGCGCAGATTCCCGGAGTCGATACCCGCAACCATGACTTCAGCTAGCGAGACGCGCGACAGGCGTTCGCAAATGGATCTGCACGAGTCCGTCTCCGTACCGCGCCACGTGTTCCACGGTCAGTTCGGCCGGCCGCTCGAGCCCGCCGAACAGCGATGCGCCCCGCCCAATTACCGTGGGCACCACGGTCAGGATGAGATGGTCGAGGAGTCGCAAGGCAAGCACCTCGCGGACGATCGCGGCACCATCGACGTAGACGTCACTCTCCCCCGCCACGTCTTGTGCCCGTGCCACGAGGTCGCGCACCTCCCCCTCAACGGGACTGACCCACGGGCGCGGTGATTCGAAAGGGCGATGCGTGACAACGCGCATCGGCACCTCGCCATACGGCCACTCGGGGAACGCGGCGACGATGTCGTACGTGCGCCTGCCCATCAGAATGCAACCGACTCCAGACAGAAAGTCGTCGAACCCGAGTGCCGCCTCACCCGGCGCGTCCATCCAGGGGGCCGCGCCGAACGGTAGGGCGCCTTGGCTACGGGCCTCAAGCCACCCAAGCTCGTCGTGAGGCCCGGCGACAAACCCGTCGAGCGAAGTGGCCAAGTAGGCGCGAATCAGGCTCATGCAATGACGTTAGCGCCGCAGTCTGACAGACAGCCGCTAGCCGCCTGAAACCGAGAGTTCCGCCTCTTGCAACTTGAGTTCCATGGCCGGTGTGATGTCTTGGGAGTCGAGCCAGCCATCGGGGCATGACGGCACTCGAGCGGTGCCCTGCCTCCCGCGAGGCCCCTCGGCATCGGGTCCAGGAAATGGCGAATCGAGGTCCATCTCATCCAGGGTGCCGCGAAGTTCCTCAAGGGATTCGACCAGACCCAGGCGCCTGCGCACATCGCCACCCACCGGATAACCCTTCAGATACCAGGCGATATGCTTGCGAATCTCCCGCATGGCCCTGTTCTCGTCGTCATCAAAGTGGCCCACCATGAGCACACCATGGCGGTAGATCGTGTCCGCCACGTGCCGCAGCCCAGGCCTCACACGCTCGGGCCTGCCCTCAAAGGCGGCCTGGAGGTCTGCAAACAGCCACGGTCTTCCCATGCAGCCCCTGCCAATCACGACACCATCGCAACCGGTGTGCTCAATCATCGCGACAGCATCCTCGGCGGCCCAAATGTCGCCGTTTCCTAAAACTGGAATCGACGTCACGGCTTCCTTGAGCCTCGCGATCGCGTCCCAATCGGCATGACCGCTGTAATAGTCGGCTGCGGTGCGGGCGTGGAGGCCTACCGCTGCCACCCCCTCGCGCTCCGCCATGACGCCCGCGTCAAGATACGTAAGGTGATCGTCGTCAATGCCCTTGCGCATCTTCACGGTGACGGGAATATCGAACTTGGATGCCTCCCGCACGGCGGCACGCACGATGTCACGGAACAAGTCCCGCTTCCACGGCAGCACCGCTCCCCCACCCTTCTTGGTGACCTTGGGGACGGGACAGCCAAAGTTCATATCGATATGGTCCGCGCGATCCTCTTCAACGATCATCTTGACTGCCGCGCCGATGGTGGCGGGGTCGACGCCGTAGAGCTGGATCGAGCGCGGAGTCTCGTCTGGGTCATGTGCGATGATCCGCAGACTCTCCGGAGTCCGCTCCACAAGCGCGCGTGATGTCACCATTTCGGCCACGTACAGGCCGCCGCCGTGCTCCCTGCACAAGCGCCTGAAGGCCGCATTGGTGATGCCCGCCATCGGCGCAAGGATCACCGGAGTATCGACGGTGATAGGCCCGATGCGTAAAGGCGGCAAGAGGCGTTCAACGGGCAGTGTGGGGGACGTCACCGTCCTATTGTCACCCGGCGGCGTCCCCAAGAGAGCCGCCTTACGCGCCGATGAGGCGCTCTGCCAGGTAACCCTTCACTTGCGACAGCGCAACACGTTCTTGCTTCATCGTGTCGCGGTGGCGAATGGTGACCGCTTGGTCGTCGATCGTCTCGAAGTCCACTGTGATGCAGAACGGCGTGCCGACCTCGTCTTGACGGCGGTAGCGCTTACCGATGCTCTGCGTCTCGTCGTAGTCGACCGTCCACACGTCGCGCAGTTCCTTGGCGAGGTTCTTGGCCGTCGGCAGGAGCGCGTCGGTCTTTGACAGCGGGAGCACAGCGGCCTTCACCGGCGCGAGCCTGTGGTCTAGACGAAGCACCATGCGCTTTTCAGTACCGCCCTTGGCCGTCGCGACGTCTTCCTCTTCGTAGGCTTCAACAAGGAACGCCATGACCGAACGCGTGAGCCCTGCCGCAGGCTCGATCACGAACGGGGTGTACCGCTCGTTGGTGGCGGGGTCCAGGTAGGACAAGTCCTTGCCCGAGTGCTCGGAGTGCGTCTTGAGATCGAAGTCAGTACGGTTTGCGATGCCCTCGAGCTCTCCAAACTCGCTGCCCTGGAAGCCGAAGCGGTACTCGATGTCTACCGTCCGCTTGGAGTAGTGGGACAGCTTCTCTTGAGGGTGTTCAAACAGTCGCAGGTTCTCGGGACGCAGGCCAAGGTCCGTGTACCAGGCCATACGGTCGTCGATCCACTTCTGGTGCCAGTCCTCATCGGTGCCAGGCACCACAAAGAACTCCATCTCCATCTGCTCAAACTCGCGGGTGCGGAAGATGAAGTTTCCGGGCGTGATCTCGTTGCGGAAGCTCTTGCCGATCTGCGCGATGCCGAATGGGGGCTTCATACGTGAGGTGCGCATCACGTTCTCGAAGTTCACAAAGATGCCTTGCGCCGTCTCGGGGCGCAAGTAGTGCAGTCCCGATTCATCCTGCGTGACGCCCAGGTAGGTCTTGAGGAGGCCGTTGAACATCTTGGGCTCTGTCCACTGGCCGCGGGTTCCGCAGCTGGCACAGGCGACCTCATCCAATCCACCATTGGGCTCGCGGCCCTTGCGCTCCTCGAATTCCTCGAGCAAGTGGTCCTCGCGGTACCGCTTATGGCACTTCTGGCACTCCACCAAGGGGTCCACGAACGCCTGGAGGTGGCCCGATGCCTCCCACACCTGGGTGGGCAGGATCACCGATGAGTCGATCCCCACGATGTCGTCACGCGTCTTGACCATCGCACGCCACCACTGGCGCTTGATGTTCTCCTTGAGCTCGGTGCCAAGCGGTCCGTAGTCCCAGGCGGATCGTGTGCCGCCGTAGATCTCGCCCGCGGGGAACACAAATCCGCGTCGCTTTGCAAGGGAAATGACTTCTTCGAGGCGCGTGGCCATGGGTAACTCTCCTGGGTTGAAGGTTGCCGAGTAGGCGAGGTCAGTCTAATGCGGGCCGTTCGGCCCCTTTAGCGGCTCCAACAATCAGCCTAGTTCGCATTCCATGCGAACATGCGACGAATCACCGCGCGCGCAAGGGGTTCAAAGAACCTCACCACGGCCCATGTCACAGCGAGGAGTACTGCTCCTGACACGGCGAATGCCACCGAATGCGCCACGCCCCGTACAGCGAAGACATTGACGAGCCTGACCCCAAAGTCTTGGTGCAGCAGGTAAATGGGGTAGGTCATGAGCGACAGCACAACAATCGACTCCCGCACGCGGACTCCGACGCGGGATTGTTTGTGGAACACCCTGTCCCAGACGAGGAATACCAACGCGAGGGACAGCACCCCCAGTGCCCAGACGGCCGTGCTACCCGGCGAGGGCACAAACACTGCAATCCTGTCGGCGAGTACCCCATACGAAAGGAAAGCGGCCACCAGGATCGTCGGGAGACTCCTCCGCACGTCAGCGGCGGTTGAACAGATCCCCACTGCGGCGCCAAGTGCAAAGTACGGTCCGTACGGCGCAAGCGTGAGGAAGTCGAGCAAAGGCTCGGAGTACATCGCCGCAATAAGTGACAGCACGAGGAAGGCCTGAACCCCGCGCATCGCGGCCTTCTCATCAAGTCTCCCTCTCACCAAAATGAGCAAGGCCACCAGGATGTAAAAACTCACTTCGTAGAACAGCGTCCATGCCACGGAAATGATGGGAGCTGGCCCCGTCCACAACGCAAGGCCGGAAAGCTGGTTGAGGTCGCTCGGTTCAAAAGCCGCCTGACCCTTGACCACTCCCCACACGATCATGGCCAGGGTTGCGAGGAGGTAGACCGGGAACACTCGCAGGAAGCGCCGCCGCGCGAAGTCCGACCAACTCCGATTCAAGGCGGTGTGGATGACTACCGCCCCGCTCAGTATGAAGAACACGTCGACGCCAAGGATGCCCAGCGACACCACGGTGGGAACGTCACCCGCACCCTCCACACCTTTACCCCAGTGCACGACAACGACCCACAGCGCGGCCAGTATCCGCATGAGGTCGAGCGCGAGAGAGCGTGGCCTAGTGGGCCTAGTGGGCGTGGTGAGCGTGGCGGATGGGCCTGGCGTAGTGCGCGCATCGGCTGGCTCTGGCGTTGCGGCCGCGATCTTGGGGGTGCGCACATGCAGACTCTAGTCGAAAATCACATTCCATTCGGGTCTGCCCTTGTTGACAATGATTATCATCTACTCTAGCGTTGGGCGCATGACACGCACCCCCCGCGGCGCCCTCGCACTGTTTGCGGCTCTCGCCCTGATCACGACCGGTTGCTCGTCGCCGCCCACCGAGGGTGCAACGGCGTCGAACGACGCGGCGACAGGGTTGAAGATCGATGCTGCCTTTTACCCCTTGGAGTTTGTGGCCGAGCGCGTAGCGGGTGAATACGGCACTGTGACGACTCTGACCGCACCTGGCGTCGAGCCTCATGACCTTGAACTCTCCCCCGCCACCGTCAGGTCCATGCAGAGCGCCGACGTGGTGCTGTACGTGGGCGGCCTGCAACCTGCAGTCGAGGATGCGATCAAGGCAACGGGGGTGACGTCCTTTGACGCCGCCGACGCGGTTCCCCTTGTGGAGCGGCAGACGGGCGAGCTCACCTTCGATCCGCACTTCTGGCTGGACCCCGCGCTCCTTGCGGACTACGCGCTCGCCGTGGGCGACGAGTTCGCCCACCTCGACCCCGCCCATGCCGACGCGTACATGGCAAATGCCGCGGCGCTTTCGGAACAGCTCGACAACCTGGACAGCAATTTTGCGACCGGCCTCGCAACATGCACGAGGCGCGAGTTCATCGTGACGCACGAGGCATTCGGCTACCTCGCGGACGCATACGGCCTTCAGCAAGAGGGCCTCGCGGGATTAGACCCCGATTCGGAGCCGTCCCCCGCACGCCTACGCGAAATCAAGGACATCATCAATCAGACCGGAGCCACCACCGTCTTCACCGAAACTCTCGTCAGCAGTCGCGTGGCACAGGCGCTCGCGGATGACGTGGGCGTCACCACCGCGGTGCTCGATCCTGTTGAGTCCGTCGTCAACGGCAGCGACTACGTTAGTGTCATGGACCAAAATCTGGCAGCCTTGAAGACGGCTCTTGACTGCGGCTGATCTCGAGGGAGCCACGCCGGTGCCGGTTCCCCAAGCAACGCACCTCCTCGCCTTGGACGCCAAGGGCGTCCGCGTGTCGCTCCAAGGCACCGAGATCCTCCATGGGGTGTCACTCGAAGCAGCTCCCGGCGAGATCGTCGCGCTCATGGGCGGCAATGGTTCGGGAAAATCGACATTCGTCCGCGCGGTGGTGGGCGCAATTCCTCACCACGGCGGCACGATCTCCATGTTTGGCGACGCTGCCACGCCCCTGATCCGTAGACGCCTTGGCTACGTGCCTCAACGCGCGAGTGCTGCGGGAGGCGTCTCCGCGACGGCTCGCGAAGTGGTTGCGTCAGGGCTGCTCGGCTATAGGGCGCTCAGGCCCCCCAGAGACGCGGCCTCCCGGGTGGACGAGGCCCTGAGCGCGCTGGGCGTCGTGGACCTTGCCCCACATGACGTGAGCCGGCTTTCCGGCGGTCAGCAGCAGCGAGTCCTGATTGCGCGCGCTCTGGTCAGGCGGCCCGAACTCCTCATCCTCGATGAGCCCATGGCAGGGGTCGACCTCCAGTCTCAGGTGGCCCTTGCCCACGCCCTTGGCCACCTCAAGGAGGACGGGGTGTCCATCCTGATCGTGGTGCACGAGATGGGTGCTCTCACGCGCCTTATCGACCACGCGGTAGTGCTCGAACACGGCTGCGTGACCCACGTCGGGGAGCCACCTCAGGACCTGGGAGTCCACGCGTTCCCCGGTCACGACCACGAGCACGCCCACGAAGAGCCCGCCCCTGGCCCCCGCACCACCATTGGTTTCGAGGGCCCCCGATGAACATCCTGACCGATCCCTTGGTGCAGCGCATGCTGCTCGTTGGCCTGCTGGTAGGCATGGCGGCCCCGATTGTGGGGACGTACCTGGTCCAGCGACGCATGGCGCTTCTGGGCGACGGAGTGGGTCACGTTGCCCTGGCAGGTGTCGCCGCAGGCTGGCTCGCAGGCTCCGCTGCCGGGCTTGCCCAGCGTGACGCTTTGGCCGTCCCAGGCGCCGTCATCTTTGCGATCGCCGGCGCCGTGATCATCGAACGTATGCGCTCCCGCGGGGAGGCCGCCGATGTGGTGATGGCCATCCTCTTCTACGGCGGCATCGCGACGGGCGTGCTGCTGATAGGCATGGCGGGTGGCTCCAACGCAAACCTGCTCGGCTACTTGTTCGGCTCCATCTCCACGGTGATGTGGGCCGATGTGTGGATCACCGCGGCCCTCGCGGTCGCGATCGTGGCCATCGGACTTGGGCTCAAATCTGCCCTGTTCGCGGTCACTCATGACCAGGAATTCGCACGGTCGACTGGCCTGCCTGTCGAGGCCCTGAATCTCGTGGTCGCGATCCTCGCGGCCGTCACCATCACTGTGGCGATGCGGGTGGTGGGGGTGCTGCTGGTGAGCGCGCTCATGATCCTCCCCGTAGCCATCGCCCAACATCTCACCCGCTCTTTCTCGCGCACCATGTATCTCGCCATGGGCATTGGAGCGGTGCTCACACTCACGGGCGTGTCCATTACCCTCACGCACAACCTGCAACCAGGCGCGCTCATCGTGGTGCTCGGGGTCCTTGCATACGTGATGGTGAGTCTTGGTGTCGGCGTGGCACGCGGCGCGAGGAGGACGCAGTGACATTACCCAAACTTCGCCTGACCAAGCAGCGCACCGCCATCGTCGAGGTTCTCTCAAAGGGCGGCTTCCGATCCGCTCAGGACTGGCACGACGTGTTGCGGCATGACGGCTCGTCCATTGGTCTCGCCACCGTCTACCGAGCGCTCCAAGCCCTTGTGGATACGGGCGACGTCGATGCTGTGGTGACGGAGTCTGGTGAGACGCTCTATCGCCGATGCGACTCCACCACCAACCACCACCACCACGTGCGCTGCAGGGAGTGCGGTGCGGCCGAGGACGTCGACATACCCACCTTCGAGGCGTGGGCGACAGAGGTTGCCGCCAAGCACGGCTTCGCTCGCATCGAGCACACTGTCGAACTCACTGGCGTGTGCAAATCCTGCGTCCAAAGGGGCCGTTAAGTGCCAGGTGTACCGGACTTTGTTGAGCAGCTCGGCTGGTGGGCCGTCTACATCTTCTTGTTTTTCGTGGTGCTGTTCCGCGCCCAAGGCACGTACTGGTTGGGGCGCTGGGCACGCAAGGGTACAGACACCACCACCACGTCAACTCACCCACGCGCGGCAGCTGCGGCACGCAAGCTCTCGGGCCCCGGCGCCGACCGCGCCCGCCGCTATATTGAGCGCTGGGGCTTTGTCGGGATCCCGGCTTCGTTTCTGACGGTCGGGTTCCAGACCATGGTGAACGCGACGGCCGGGTTCATTCGGATGCGCTGGGACCTCTACACGGCCGCCATGGTGCCCGGTTGCCTTGCGTGGGCGGCCATCTACACGCTTGTCAGTTTCTCGCTTGTGGAGGCGTGGACGCGCTCCCCCGCGCTCCTCGCCATTGGGCTTGCCATCTTCGCGGGGCTGATCTTCGCCGGAGCTTCCGTTACTCGGCTGCGCCGAAGCGGCGATTCCTCCGTGCGTACTCCTCAATAGCGGCCCACAAGTGCGTCCGATTCACATCGGGCCACAGGACGTCGCTGAACACGTACTCCGCATAGGCGGCTTGCCACGGCAAGAAGTTGCTTGAGCGCTGCTCGCCACTCGATCGCCAAAACAGGTCCACGTCGGGCATATCGGGCTCATCCAGATGCGCCGCGAGCGTCTTTTCGGAGACCTTCGCCGGGTCAAGTTGCCCGGCCGCAACCTTCAAGGCAATGGCACGCGCGGCATCGGCGATCTCGGCACGTCCGCCGTAATTGACGCACATCGTGAGGGTCATGACGGTGTTGTCGCGTGTCATCTCCTCTGCGCGCTCGAGCTCATCAATGACCGATTTCCAGAGCTTGGGGCGGCGCCCAGCCCACCGCACCCTGACCCCCCAGGCATGCATCTCATCGCGCCTACGGCGGATAACGTCGCGGTTGAATCCCATGAGGAAGCGCACTTCGTCGGGACTGCGCTTCCAGTTCTCGGTACTAAACGCGTAGGCGCTCACGTGCGTCACGCCTACCTCGATCGCGCCCGCGACCACATCCAGAAGAGAAGCCTCTCCCCTGGTATGACCCTCAGTACGAGCAAGACCCTGTTGCTTTGCCCAGCGACCGTTTCCGTCCATCACAATCGCGACGTGGCGGGGAACCGCAGAGCGGCTCAGTGCGGGAGGCCTGGCGCCGGAGGCGTGAGGAGGCGGTGGAATGGGTGTCACGTGATCACCCTACTTGGATGCCCCACACGACCCATCGAGACTCGCGGACCTCCCACTCTGGCCACTCGAGTGGCAGCGCGTCACGCGCCTCGATCGACGTGTCCCAACGATCGGACCTTGCGTTCCAAGTGGAATTGCGAATAGGCCGCAACGAGCCCAGCAGCCTCGCGCCGATGCCTCTCATCGGAGGCGTCGGACGTCGCCCAATCCCCCGTCAAGAGCGCCTCAAGGAGAGAGAACGTTTCGGGAGCAGGCGCCGCGGAGCCCGGCTCCCTGCACGCCTCACACGTCGCACCTCCCCCAGAAACCGCAAAGGCCCTGTGTGGACCGGGCGTGCCACACGTCGCACACACGTCAAAGCTGGGTGAGTACCCGGCGATGGCGAGCGAGCGCAAGAGAAACGAGTCAAGCAGCAGCCCGGGAGGGTGTTCGCGCCTACTCAGCGCACCCAGGGCGCCGTGGAGCAATCGATAGTTCTCCCTGGCAGGCTCTTTCTCCTGGGACACGATCGTGTCGGTAGTCTCCACCATTGCTGTCGCCGCAGTGAAGAGCCCGTAGTCCTCCGCAATGCGCCGCGCGTAGGGTTCCCGCATCTCGACTTGGCTCACGATGTCGAGGTTACGTCCCTCGTAAAGCTGCACATCGGCAAGCATGAAGGGTTCCATGCGCGAACCGATCCTGCTCGTGGTGCGCCGCACCCCCTTGGCGACCGCGCGCACCTTGCCGTGATCGCGCGTCAGCATCGTGACAATGCGGTCGGCTTCTCCCAACTTGTGGGTGCGGAGCACGATCGCATGATCACGGTAGAGAGGCACCCCTCATTGTCGCCCACGGCCCGCGCGGTGAGACATCCCCTCGCCGCTCGCTAGAGCAAGAGCCCGAATGAGCGGTTATCGTCCTCAGTCCACCCCAGGTCCTCGCAATACGTGGCCACGTCGGCATTATTGCCGCGTACCTGGAGGTTCACCTTGGGGCAACCGAGCGCCTGCAACTCCTCGATGGCGTGGCCAACGAGAGCCTTACCAACACCCTCGCCCTGGCTCGTTGCGCGCAGGATCATCGGGGAACGCCTCTCGCCACAGGGCTACCACGGCGTCGGTGTCTGCCGCAACGAATCGTCGGATCAGCACCATCACGCCGCCTCGACGCTAGCGTGCACGCCCGCCTCAGGCACGGCCTTCACGGTTCACTGCCGAGATAATCGCCTTGAGGGTCGCAGTAGTGATCGACGGGTCGATGCCCACTCCCCACAGGATGTCGTTGCCAATCTGACATTCAACGTAGGCGGCTGCCTTGGAGTCTCCACCCGAGGTCAGCGCGTGTTCCGCGTAGTCGAGTACCTCTACTCGCACACCCCTTGTCCCGAGTGCTGCCGCGAACGCGTCAACCGGCCCATTCCCTGAGCCCTCGATAGTCACGAGCGTTCCGCCGTCGGCCACATCGGCCGAGAGCGTGTCTGCCCCGACATCGGACGATGTCGCCCTTGTGCCGTGGAGTGCAAAACGTCCCCACTGGCGCTCCGGATCCGTCGCTGGGAGGTATTCATCCTCAAAGATTCGCCATATATCGGCGGCACTCATCTCCGCACCGGAGGCGTCGGCCTCATGCTGGACCACACGCGAGAACTCGATCTGCAGGCGCCTGGGGAGATCTAGATGGTGCTCCGCTTTGAGAAGATACGCGACCCCACCCTTGCCGGACTGCGAGTTCACTCGAATCACGGCCTCGTAGGAGCGGCCAACGTCGCGCGGGTCGATGGGCAAGTACGGAACTCCCCACAGCAGTTCGCCGACCGACACGCCCTGCTTGGCGGCATCGGCGTCCATGCGCTCGAGGCCCTTCTTAATCGCGTCTTGATGCGAACCACTGAAGGCCGTGAAGACGAGGTCGCCGCCCCACGGGTGCCTGGGGTGCACGTCGAGCTGAGTGCAGTACTCAACGGTGCGACGCACATCGTCAATACTGCTGAAGTCGATCTTGGGGTCAATCCCCTGGCTAAACAGGTTCATGCCCAGGGTCACCAGGTCCACGTTCCCCGTGCGCTCGCCGTTGCCAAAGAGGCAACCCTCGATGCGATCGGCGCCCGCCATGTAGCCAAGCTCGGCAGCGGCGACGGCGGTGCCACGGTCGTTGTGGGGATGCAGGGAGATCACGACGGACTCGCGGTAATCGAGGTGGCGGCTCATCCACTCGATCGAGTCCGCATACACGTTCGGCGTGGCCATCTCGATGGTCGCGGGCAAGTTGATGATGACCTTGCGATCGGGAGTGGGCTTCCACACGTCGAGCACTGCGTTGCACACGCGTACGGCGTATTCGAGCTCGGTACCCGTGTAGGACTCGGGGCTGTACTCATAGAACACCTTGGTGTCAGGGATGAGTTCCTCGAACTTTTGGCACAGCATCGCCCCGTGGGTCGCCATGTCAAGAATCTCGTCTTCGCTCGACCTGAACACGACATCGCGTTGGAGAATCGACGTCGAGTTGTACAGGTGGACGATGGCTTTGGGTGCACCGCGCAGCGATTCATACGTGCGCTCGATGAGGTGTTCCCTGGCCTGGGTCAGGACCTGGATTGTGACATCGGAGGGGATCTTGTCTTGCTCGATGAGTGCGCGCACAAAGTCGAAGTCGGTCTGGCTCGCGCTAGGGAAGCCCACCTCGATTTCCTTGTAACCCATGCGCACCAGCAACTCAAAGAGCCGCATCTTGCGCTCGGGGTTCATAGGTTCGATGAGGGCTTGATTGCCGTCGCGCAGGTCAACCGCGCACCACCGGGGGGCCTTGTCGATGCGCTTGGTGGGCCAAGTGCGGTCGGGCAGGTCCACCGTGAATTGCTCGTGGAAGGGGCGGTACTTGTGGATGGGCATCGATGATGCCGTCTGGTCGCCGCCTGTGTAGTACTCGCTCATGTGTGTAGGTGTCCTTGTCTCGCTGGTGCCATCGAAAGTTCAGAGCCGGCACAACAACCACCGCGACGAGGATTCGGCCTGTCTAGGCCTCGTCGCGGCAACCAAGGAGCGAGAGTGCACGCATGACCACACCCTAGCCGATGACAACACTCAGTCGGCAAGTCCCAACGACACGTCGATGCGTGAGATGACACCCGTGCGATCGAAGATTGCCGATGAATCTGCCGAGCCAAGCGTGAGCCCCTCGATGACCTCGGCCTGGCCGCCGCGAGTGACGCGGACGCCAGCGGGGCCAGCCTTGTGGAGCACCACTGGAACCTGACACAGCGTGAAGCCCATGGTTCCGGCGTCGAGCGCGAGGCTCTGGGGCAGGCCATCGAGCCCGATGGAGTTGAGCGTGGATGGCGCTTCCAAGAACTCTTGCACACGCACGAGTCCCGGTTCGAAACGAGCAACCCCACCGGCAATGACCACACCCATCTCGCTCGCGCGCGTGATGAGGTCCTCTTTGACTTGGCCTGTCATCCCCGGCTGCTGCACTCCCGAAAAGCTGGGGGTGTGCGAATACGGGTCGGTGGGTACCGCGCCGTAGTTTGCCGGCGATTTGTGCACACCGATGCCTGCGCGGATGGCCTCATAGTGGCGTTCAAGGCGCTCGACAGTGTCGCGCTTTGCCCCCGAGCGGATGGCATCCAGCCGGGCCTCATCCACAGCAAGCAGCAACTTGGAAACCATGTGCCAGTAGATCGAGCCAAGGCCCTCGTACTTGTAGAACGTCCCCGAACGGCCCGTGAAGGACGCGTGTCCAAATACCGCCTCATACAGGTCGAGAATCTGCGCGCGCTCGGTGGCCGACGGCGTGCCGTCCTCGCCATCACCAAGCGCCGTCAGTGCCTCGTCGAGATAATCCGCGTTGCGGAACGCCGCGTTGAAATGGACACCTCCGTCGACATCGCGCGCGACGATGCGCGTGTCGCCACGTGCGATCATCCCGGCAAGTAGCGGCAAGCCTGCGACATCTTCCGCCGCGAGCAGGTTCTTCTCGAGGAAGTGCGGGAGCTCATGATCGGGATACAGGATGTAGCTGTTTTGATCCTCGCGGTACAGCTCGCTTGCCCGTAGCGCGTCAAGAAGATCGGCCACCTCAGCGGGTGCAAGGAGTCCGCAACTGAGAACCGCCACTTGACCCTCGAGCATCACGTTGAGGTGCCGGACCTCGACCCCATGCGCTGACGCGATCATGATGTTGTACGAGTGGTACAGACCGTCACTGCGGCGATTGGACCTGATCGTGTGGTCGGCGTGACGCAGTGCACCATCGATCAGCGCGCGGATTTCCGGCACGGACACTGTGGTCGATGCGCCACGAGACTGAGCGTCGTAGGCGCTTGCGCGGTACGTCGTGCCCGCTGCACCAAGGAGATCGAGCAGCGCCTTGCGTGCGCCGTCGCCGGCCCCACCGCTCGGCAAGTCCTCGGATGTTCCACAAGCCTTGGCCACTGCTCGCGCAAAGTCCGCAACCTCCGCCGAGATTTCAACCTCATCAAGTCCAGACTTCACCAACTGGGCATCCAAGAAGCTGAGGTACCTGCGCAGGTAACAGAGCGTGACCATCGAGACGCCGTTGCCCACGAGCGCGTTGTTCGCATCATTCCACTCGGGACGCTGAGTGTTCATCCAGATGCCGCCACCCGGCACAAAGTTTGACAACTTCGACAACGCAACGATGAGGAGCTTTTCAGTGAGGTTGGCGCGCAGCAGTCCGCCGTCGTGACACAGTGCGGCCTTGCCATCCGAGCCGATCCGGCCGGCGCGTTCCATCGCGGCATCGTGCACTGACACATCGAAGTCGATGGTGTCGCGTGGGTCACGCAAGAGGTCCTCATAGGGCCGGATCCGGTAAGGAACATCGGCAAAGGTGAACACCTTGCGGGTCAACAGCGGGATGAGGCTGCCGGGACGGTAACGGTCTGCGACCTCGAGCAAACGCAAGAGGTAGATGACCTGGTGGTCTCCCCAGTATCCGATGTTGGCCCAGTCGTCTGCCGCGTCCAGGACTTCCCACTCGTAGCCCTCGCGTAGCACGCGGTACGGGTTGTAGCCGTCCACCGTCGACGAATCAGCGAACTTGAAGAGCATCGCCTCGACAAAGTCGGGGTAGGACAGCGCCAGCGCCTCCCAGTTCTGGAAGATGTCGCGCCAATTGCCCTGGCAATTAAGCATCGGGCGACCCTGGTCATCCTTCAGCTGAATGGAGAATGAGTTCCATGGCCTGCTGGGATCGCCGTGACGCCTGCTGAACGACAGCGGCAAGTACTCGGCGGCGAGCCGCTCAAGATCGATGTCCCCCACGGCCGCGACCCTCGCCACGAGGTCATCGCGTTCGAGCGTTGGTGGAAGTCCATCGAGGAAGGCCGCATGCCGGGCGCCGACGGGTGCGTTCGTCTTGGCGAGGTAGGCACGCACATCGTCTCGCGACACCACGTAGCCGTTGTCGGGAAGGCCTCCGCGCATCGCGTTGAAGAGCGTGTTGGCAAAGTGACGCCACACGCTCGGTTCGTCTGCGGTGGCCTGCAGACCATCGGTCTCTCCCACGATGCGCACAAGGTTGGCGGTGCCTCGTGCCACGTCGTCGAGGACCCGCTCCCCCACTCCTGGCACCGCCACATCGTTCATGAGTGCGCGGACGCGAGAGGCATCAAGTTCGACCTCGGCCACAAGCAGCCACTCGGACTGCTCATCCGGTGCCAGCTCGAACGCCCCGTTGACAAGGTAGGCGCCGCGGCGTCCGCGGATGTCCGTCTCCGCCGTGACGCTCGCTCCGCTACGGAACGCCTCAAGTTGGATTTCCGAGAGCAAGACAGTTGGGGAGGCCAGACCTGTGGTCCACGCCACGTTGACCCTGAGCGCCTCGCTCGGCTCGGCCGTGTCGACGGGGATGGAACTGAGTCGAAAGAGCGCGAGGTCGGTAGCGTCGGCCATCTCCGTGCGCTTGTAGCCGTCGACGAGCGTGCTGAACTCCAGCTGGAACCGCCTTGTCACTCCAGAAGGCAACACGTTGCGGATGCCGTCTAGCACCTCGATCGAGGCGTTGCTTCCCGACGTGTTGAGGATCTCTGACTGCCGTACGAACCCATACACATCGCTGTTGGACCACGAGTAGCGAAACACCACGTCGAGGTCGAGGTTGGTCTCTTCGAAGAGCACCCGGTTTCCGTACACGCTCTTGTAAAGCGCGCGCTCAAGGCGATACACGCCCTGTTGACGCGTAGAGAACGGCTCCCACAACGCCGTGTGACCCTCGCGAGTGACGCGGATCAGGGTCACTGAACCGGTGGTCTCCGACGCATCGTGGATGCGGTCGTCCGTGTAGTACGGGAAGAGCGCGTTGTCGGGCTCGCGGCGGCCCGCAGTGAGCCCTCCCGTGCTCGAGAGGAACATCCAATGGTCCGAATCACTCACCACGCTCATGAAGAACGGGTCCATGCGGTCGTAGTGACCGATGCGATAGAACCGCTCGCCCGCGAGGTCGACGAGCCCGCCTTCGACGTCGCTGCCGCGAACGCCTCCCACATCAGAAGTGGTCACGAGTCGGTCCTTCATTGCCACGCCTCCGTCAGGGAATCTGGTCACCCCCGTGAAGGAAGCATGGCACCGTGAGAGCGCGATCACAAATCCTGAAGGAACCGGTTCACCCGGTCAAGGCTAGAACCCCATGCGGCCCAACTGCTTGGGGTCGCGCTGCCATTCCTTGGCAATCTTGATGTGCAAGTCCAAATACACCTTGCGGCCAAGAAGCCGCTCAATGCCGGCCCGAGCCTCTGCACCCACGGCGCGCAGGCGCTCACCTCCGTGGCCGATGATGATGCCCTTCTGGCTATCCCGCTCCACATACAGTTGGGCCCTGATGATCAGGAGGGGCCTGCGTGGATCATCATCCGCTTGAGGGCGCTCCTCCATCTCCTCGACGATGACGGCAATCGAGTGCGGCAGTTCGTCGTGGACGCCCTCGAGCGCGGCCTCACGGATCAGTTCAGCAATCATGACGTCTTCGGGCTCGTCGGTTACCTCGCCCGTCGGGTAGAGGGCGGCTCCCTTGGGAAGGTGCTTGATCAACACATCCGTCAGCACATCCACTTGGATATCTTCGACCGAACTCACGGGGACGAGGTCAATGAAGTCGCCCAACTCGTTGACCTTCATGAGATGCTCCGCGACCCTATCGCGAGAGACCTTGTCCACCTTGGTCACGATTGCGACCACGGGCGCCTTGGCTTGCGCCAATTCCCGCGCAATCCACGCATCGCCTGGGCCGATCTTCTCGTCGGCGGGTAGGCAGAAACCAATGACGTCTACCTCGGCGAACGTCTCTCTCACGAGGTCATTAAGGCGCTCCCCCAAGAGCGTCCTCGGCCGGTGCAATCCTGGGGTGTCTACGATGACCAGTTGAGCATCGCCCCTCGTAATAATCCCACGAATGGCCCTGCGAGTGGTCTGGGGGCGAGACGACATGATCGCCACCTTCTCCCCCACAAGGGCGTTCATGAGAGTCGACTTCCCCACGTTTGGTCGCCCTACGAATGCTGCAAATCCGCTACGGTGCTCAGTCATCATCGCCCGCCTTCCTGCGGTGTGAACCGCGAGTGTTGCGCGGGCGGACGGATGCCGCCTCGTCATCATTGCCGACGGTTTCGTCGGGCTGTCTTTCGGCCGTAAGCCACGTGAGCCTACGCCTACGGCCCTCCGCGCGTTCTGCGACGAGCACCAAACCATGCGTCGCCGCACGGGATCCGGGGATGGGGACCTTACCTAGCGCCTTGGCAAGTAGCCCCGCCGCGGTGTCGACGTCGTCCTCCTCGATCACAATGTCGAAGAGCTCCCCTAGGTCATCGAGAGCCATCCTCGCTGGCACGCGAAAGCGGCCATCGCCCAGGTCTGCCACTTGTGGCTCGGCCCTATCGTGTTCGTCGGTGAGTTCCCCAACGATCTCCTCGAGGGCGTCCTCGATGGTGACGAGTCCTGCGACGCCCCCAAACTCGTCAATCACAATCGCTATATGGAACGAGTCGCCTTGCATGCGTCGCAGCAAATCGTCCGCTGGCACTGACTCGGGAATGAACTCAGGCTCGCGCATGAGCGCGTCAACGGGCCGTTCGATCGCGTCAGGGGTGTCCCACGTCGCGCGTACCACGTCCTTGAGATAGATCACGCCCAGCACATCGTCGACACCGTCTCCGATGACTGGCACGCGCGAAAAACCGGAGCGCATGAAGAGCAGCATCGCCTTGCGCGCGGTTGCTCCCGTCGCGATGGTCACCATGTCGGTACGAGGCACCATCACTTCACGAGTCAGGGTGTCCCCCAAGTTGACAACGCCGCGCAAAAGTTCGGCATCCTCGTCCTCGAGCGCTCCCTGGGCCTGTTCTACGAGGTCTTCCGCCTCGGATAGCGCCCTGATCTGCAGTGCGGGAACCACGCGGCGAATGGGGGTCGCAAGGGCAATCAGAGCCACGCCAATGGGCGCGAGTACTTTGACGGATGTCTCGGGGTGGCTCCTACCCATCTGGCGTGGCACCGCCCGCACCAAGAGCAGGGAGTATGCGGCGGCGAGTGCCATCGTGATGAGCGCCACGACCCACGACGGCCACGAGAGTTCGGCTCCCCATGTCCACGCCAGCACCGTCCAGGCCACGAGCGCGACGGCCTCGAGTGACGCGTAGACGACCGATGCCGCGTTGTTGGTTTGGTGCGCATCGCGAGCGAGGCGCGCCGCGCTTGTCGACTTCCCATCAGGCCGCTTTGCCTCCGCCATCACGCGCTCGCGTGCGTACGGAAGTTGTTCAAAGGCGGCCACGATGGCGTGCATGACTGCCGCCCCGATCAGACTAGTGAGCCCAAGGGAGACAAGAAGCGCGACGGCTGTGCCGCTCATGTCCTTTGAGCGAGAAAGGTGAGAAGGAGCCTGCGCTGCAGCTCGAACATCTCTTTCTCCTCCTCAGGATCGACGTGGTCATAGCCCAGCAAGTGCAAGATGCCGTGAGTGGTCAGGAGCAGCATTTCTTCTTCGGCGGAATGGCCAGCCGTGCGCGCCTGCCGAGCGGCGACAGTGGGGCATACGACGATGTCGCCAAGCAGTCCTGCGGGCGTGGGATGTTCAGACGTCCCCGGACGCAATTCGTCCATCGGAAAGCTCAACACGTCCGTGGGGCCCTCCTCGTCCATCCACTTGATGTGGAGCTCCTCCATGGCCGCCTCGTCGACGAACAAAATGGCAAGGTCAGCGTCAGAGGCGACGTACATCTCGCTCAGTACGTAGGTCGCCAGCGCCGCAAATTCCGCCTCATCGAGTTGCGTGTCAGTCTCGTTGTTGACGTCAATCATCTGTCGCCTCCTTGGCGCGGCGCACGCCGCTTCTGACCGTCACTGTGCGCGCGTTGGGGGGTCAGCGCGTGCGTGCTGTCGTTACGTTCGTAGGCCGTGATGATGTCGCTCACAAGCTTGTGCCTCACCACATCTTGTGCCGTGAGTTCACAAAAGCCGATGTCCTCGACACCAGTGAGGATATCGCGGGCGGCACGCAGACCAGATTGCGTTCCACCTGGTAAATCTACCTGTGTGATATCCCCCGTCACCACCATCGTCGAGCCAAAGCCCAAGCGAGTGAGGAACATCTTCATCTGTTCGCGTGTGGTGTTTTGCGCCTCGTCGAGCACGATGAACGCATCGTTGAGGGTGCGCCCACGCATGTATGCGAGGGGCGCCACTTCAATGATTCCTGCCTCCATGAGCTTGGGGATCGACTCAGGGTCGACCATGTCGTGGAGAGCGTCATACAGCGGGCGCAAGTAGGGGTCGATCTTTTCCGACAGGGTGCCTGGCAAGAAACCCAGCCGCTCTCCCGCCTCGACGGCGGGACGCGTCAAGATGATCCTGCTGACCTGCTTGGACTGCATCGCCGCGACAGCTTGGGCCATGGCGAGGTACGTCTTCCCCGTGCCAGCGGGCCCGATGCCAAACGTGATCGTGTGCCGTTCGATCGCGGTGACGTACGCCGCTTGGCCCTCCGTCTTGGGACGAATCGTGCGGCCGCGTGTCGACAGGATCGACCGCGCAAGAACTGAAATGGGGCGGCCTTGCTCGACCAACGGCGCGTCAATCAACATCCTGATGGACTCTCTCGCTACCTCGGGCGTCAGCGGCACCCCTGCAACCAACATCGCCCGCAACTCCTCGAGAGCCGCGGCACACGTGGCGACAGCAACCTCGGGTCCCGACAAAGAGATCTGGTTCCCTCGCACTAAGAGCACAACTCCGGGGAACGCCCTCTCTACCTCACTGAGCACGGCGTCGGCTGCTCCCACGAGCCCGAGCATTACTGCGGCATCCTCGATCTCGACCACGCGCGACACTGTCATGCGTCCTCCCAAGCGAGCCGCTTGCCGCCCAAGACGTGACCATGCGCGTGAAGAACGGATTGGCCAGCGTTCTCCCCCGAGTTGAAGACGAGCCTGAAGTCGCCTCCGCACTCCTCGTCCGCCACTCGCTGCGCCACCATGATCATCTCCGCAAGGACCGCCGGGATGTGCTCGGCGGCCTCGGTGACGTTCGCCACGTGCGCCTTTGGCACAACGAGGACGTGCACGGGGGCCTTAGGGGCAATGTCACGAAAGGCGATCACATGGTCCGTCTCCGCGACCAAAGCCGCGGGGATCTCGCCATTGACGATGCGGCAAAACAGGCAGTCTGTCATGGCCCTAGCGTATGGCCAGGGCCCACGCCACGCGGCGCGTCACCCCTAAGCCCTACCCATGAAGGCGTCCTTGAGCCGCGCGAAGACGCCCCCGCCAATAGGAGCAAGCCTCGCCTCCGGGAACTCCTCACCTCGAAGCACAGCGAGTTTACGAAGGAGTTCTTCCTGCTCGTCAGTGAGGTCAGCTGGGGTATGGATGTCGAGGTGGACGTGGAGATTACCTCGACCCTGCCGCTGCAACTTGCCCACGCCGAAGCCCTTGAGCGTGACCGTCGAGCCCGCATGCGTACCTGGCTTGACGTCGATCTCTTGCGGGCCGTCGAACGTCTCGACAATGGATACCGTACCCAACGCGGCGGCCGTCATCGGCAACTCGATCGTGCAGTGCAGATCATCGCCCCTGCGTTCGAACGTCTTGTGTGACGTCTCCCGAATCTCGACGTACAGGTCGCCTCTGGGCCCGCCGCCTGGCCCGGCATCGCCCGATGCCGTCATCCTGATGCGCGTCCCCGTCTCCACCCCCGCGGGGATGTCAATCGGGACAGTTCGCCTTTCACGCGAGCGTCCCTGGCCCGAGCAATCGGTGCAGGGGGACTCGATGGTCGAGCCGTAGCCGCCGCAGCGAGGGCACGGTGCTGTGGTCATGACCTGCCCAAGCAGCGATCTCACCATGCGTTGCACCATGCCTTGGCCGTTGCATTGAGCACACGTCACTGGCGCCGTGCCAGGAGCACAACACGTGCCAGAACACGTTGTGCACGTCTCCGCTAGGTCCACAGTGACGTCGTGACGCACGCCAAACACTGCATCCTCGAGACTGATCTCCACTTCGACAAGAGTGTCGGCCCCACGCTGGGTGCGCGACGCTGGACCCCTGCGCCCAGAGCCGCCCATGGCAGAGCCAAAGAACGTCTCAAAGATGTCGTCGAACCCAAAGCCAGCGCTCGCGCCACCCCCGCCGGACGACCGCGGATCGACGCCGCGGTCAAACTGCGCACGCTTGTCAGCATTGCCAAGGACCTCGTAGGCAGCCGCAACTTCCTTGAAGCGCTCCTCCCCCGAGGGCCCAGCGACATCGGGGTGCAGCTCGCGCGCGAGCTTGCGGTACGCCTTCTTGATCTCGGACTCGGACGCGCTTCGCGCCACGCCTAGTACGGCGTAGTAATCCTTCACGCTTCCACCACTTTCGATAAATAACGGGCAACGGCTCGCACTGCTGCCATCGTGCCTGGGTAATCCATGCGGGTTGGACCGAGCGAACCCAAGAGAGAGGGTGCGTCGATGTTCCCGTAGCCAGCGGCAACGATAGAGGTCCCCGCGAGCGCCCCATAACCGGTCTCAGCACCGATACGGACTGTCACGGGACCCTCCGCAGCCATTTCGTGTAACAACCGCAACAGCACTACCTGTTCCTCAAGTGCGTCAAGTACCGATGTCACAGCATCGGCGTCCAAGTCGGAGCCTGGCCTGGTGAGGTTCCCAGCGCCCGCAAAGACGACCTTCTCGACGGTCCCTCCGCGTGCTGCGCCCGACACCACGCGCGCCAGGTCCTCGATCCACGGCTGAGCCGTGTGCCGCCCGGCCCACTCAATGAGGGCCCTCTCAAGTGGCGCGGGCGTCAATCCCGAAGCGACCTCGTTGACTTCGCGTGCGATGTGCTCAAAATCCTCGTCGCCCAAGTGGTCCGGGACGCTCAACGATGCCTGTTCCACCCGAGCATCGGCGCTCACCACCACCGCCAACGCGCGCCCAGGAGCCATCCTGACAAGTTCAACTCTGCGTACGGGGCTTTCCCTGAGCGACGGGTATTGCACCACTGCAACCTGGCGCGTCAGGTGACTCAGGAGCCTGACGGAGCGCTCGACCACGTCGTTGAGATCGACGGCGTCAGACAGGAATGTCGAGATAGCGCGCTTGTGGCTGTCTTGAAAGGCTGCGGCAGCAAGTAAGTCGACAAAGTAGCGATACCCCTTGTCGGTCGGGATTCGCCCCGCCGACGTATGGGGTTGCGCGATCAGGCCCTCAGCTTCCAGCGCCGCCATCTCGTTGCGAATGGTCGCAGGCGACACTCCGAGCGAGGAATTCTGGGAGAGCGCCTTCGATCCCACCGGCTCATGGGTCGCCACGTAGCCTTCAACGATGGCCCGCAGGATGGCCTGCCGCCTGTCTTCGCTCATGACGCCTCCCGCTGGCACTCGCGGCCTGTGAGTGCCAATCTTAACCCTGACGCCTTGCAACGGCGTGATAGGGGCGCCCTATAGGGTGACGGACGGAGGACGCCGATGGCATATACGCCGAACGAGGGACCTAACACCGCTCTTGCGAGTGCGGCTCACCTGAGCGCCATCACAGGGCCACTTATCCCGCTCGCCTTGTACTTTGCGCAGCGCGAGCGCGACCCCTTCGCCTCCGGAGAAGCCTCCAAGGCCGCGCGCTTTTCGATGGTGCTGTTTGCGGCCTTGATCGCGGCAACATTGGTGAGGCTATTCGTGCCTTTAGTCGGCTTTCTCGGTACATTGGGTCAGTGGGTGATTCTGATCGTCGCGATCTACTTCTGTCTGGCAGGCTTCAGGCTCGCGCGACAAGGGGAACCCGCAAACTATCCGTTCCAATTCAAAGTGGAGAAAAACAATGACTGAAACCCCTCCCCCC
>SWCB01000409.1_pt1 | contig 27448 bp, 30 predicted proteins | sample 4692901 | NCBI WGS metagenome assembly SWCB01 (sample SAMN10267276, study PRJNA491770) | bioreactor metagenome | isolation source: DHS bioreactor inoculated with subseafloor sediment | place: Japan: off Shimokita Peninsula | collected 2006-08 | reverse complement strand
TAGAAACGGTTTTTTTATTGGTTTCTACTTTTTGGGGTTCTATTCATCCACTTAGCTGTTTTTTAATGTCAAATATCGATGGTGATTTGTATATATAACTTCTAAACCAACTTTTTTTGCCATCATCATAAAAGTTTTTGGTGTATAAAAAGTGACATGGCTTGGATCTCTAATATAAAACCAATCGAAAAATGTTGTTTGATCTTTTGGGTGAAACAATGTCATGATGGCAAGTATGCCATCTTTTTTTAATATTGATTTTAGTCTTTTTAATATTTCAACAGGTTCCCACAAATGTTCAAAGACTTCAGTAGATGTAATGCCGTCATAGCTGACCTTAAACACTGAACTTTCAGGTGCATAAAAATAATCATATATATCTACTTCAAAGCGATATTTATCTTCTAAAATACTTTTTAATACTGGTTCTGGTCCGCTTCCGAAATCTAGTAGTTTTCCTTTTTTTAAATATGGATATAAGGCACTGTCTACAAAATTAGATAAGAAATTCACATATCCTTCATTTTCAATAGAGTTTTCGTGAAGATCATAAACCTTTTTCTCATCCATTAATGATATCTTTTGATCGATATCTTTATAGATTACCTCGCAGTTTAGACATTCATGAAAAGTCATGTCAAATCTTGGGTGTTTATATGTTTTTATTTGGTTTGATCCGCATATTTTGCAAACGTCCATAGTTCCCCCTAAAATAAACTCATAATCAGTGTATAGATGATCGGTACTAATAATGCTGGTAACAAATTAGCAACTTTAATTTTTTTAATCTCCATAAAATTTAACCCAATAGCAATCAAAATAATACTACCAATCATAGATAACGAGCTGATTAAGTCAGCAGTTGCATAGCTACTTAAATATCTAGCTAAGAGTGTGATTGAACCTTGGTATACCAAAACACTAATAGCAGATAAAGCAACGCCTACGCCCAAAAACGATGCTAAAACCATGGCTGTTATAAAATCTAGTGTAGATTTAATGAGCAAAGTCGTCATACCTAAGCCCAATCCATCTTGGATTGCACCAGTAATTGCCATAGCACCTACACAAAAAATGAGGGTTGCAGTTATGAACCCTTTTGCAAGTGGTGGCAAATTATATTTCTTTTCAACTTTAAAAGCTAAATTTGTAAGTCTTTGGTCGATATCTATCCATTCACCGATGATCACACCGATGACTAGTGATAAGATAATCAGCAAATCCATTCGTGTAGAAAACGATGTCCCATCAAAAACTAAAAAATCTTTGACAAACCATCCTAAAGATAACGCAACCAATCCTAAACCTAAAGTAAACATGATTGCTTTTTGAATTTTCTCTGATAATCCTTTTTTAAATATAATTCCTAAAAAGGTTGCTACTATAATTGCAGCTGCATTGATTAAGGTTCCCATATGTTATCTTTTTATGTAAGTACCTTTCTTTAAAAATATGAAGAGTCAATCAATGACTTGAATGACTCTTAATTATTACCATGAAAGTGGATCGTTTTTAATATGTTGATCGTAAAGATCTATAAAGGCTTTTTTAAATTTTTCTGGTAACACATACGATTGATATTCAATGTGCTGTTTCAAATGGTCTTCATTCTTAATACCTGGAATAACCAAATCGATCTCTTCAAAACTCATAATAAATGCAATCGCATATTTAGTAACGTCATCATCACCAGTAATATTTCTGATTTCTTGTACAAGTTTTGCTCTTCTTTCTATGGTTTCTATATCCCATCTAGAACGTATGCCTTCAAACTCTGAGTTTTCATCATATTTTCCTGTTAACCACCCTGAATCAAGTGGTACTTTTGTAATTATGGTTATGCCTTTTTCTTTAGCTTTTTTTAAAAGTGGTCTAACTTCTTGAAAGAAAATATTAAATAGCACTTCTACAACATCAATATTGAGATGTTCAATGACTGCTTCTAATTCTTCATATGTGTCAATGCTGACGCCATAAGCTTTAATTAATCCTTCTTCTTTTAATCTTTCAAGTTCTTCAAAATGATCTGTTTCATGTTTTAAGATACTTATATCTGGATTGTGTAATAATACACTATCTAGTGATTTCACTTTGAGTCTTTCCAAAGATTCATATACTTGTTCTTCTAATGAAGAAACACTAAAATCAGTGCTTCCATCAGCCATATGACCTAATTTTGTATTGATAATGATTTGGTCTTCTTTACCTGAAATTGCATCTCCAATAATCGTTTCACTCATACCTGCAGCATATCCTGGAGCTGTATCAAAAAAACGAACACCTGACTCTATAGCTTTTTTAACTAAGCCGATACCATCGTCATATGCCATGTATCCCCAAAATTCAGTGTTACCTAATTGCCAGGAACCAAATCCTAACCTTGGTGTTTTCTTATTTGTCTTTAAAAAGGTAAACTCTTTCATAAAGCACCTCCGTTACCATACTTTTATTTTAACATACAATTTTCTTTGTTTAGCCTCAAAAGAGTTAAAAAACATGTTAAAATAAACAAAAGGAGCTGATTTCATGAATATGATAAAAAAACAACTATATATACCGACGACTCAGAAAAAACGCACCATTAGAGTTTTGGTTCCAGATGACTATACAGAAGGCGATAAGAGTTATCCTGTGATTTATATGCATGATGGTCAAAATCTTTTTGAAGATCGAACTGCATACAATCAATCATCTTGGAGAATCTATGAAACATTATCAAAATTAAAAAAAGAGGGGAAAATCAATAAAGATGTTATTGTTGTTGGCATTGATAACTCTGATTTAAGATTTTTTGAATATTCTCCTTGGGTTGGGAAAGATTATGTCAAAAAAATGCTTAAAGTTCAAGTCGGTGGTCTAGGAGATGTTTACGCTGATTTTGTTGTAAAAAAAGTTAAACCATATATTGATAAGAATTTTAGAACACTACCTGACTATGAAAACACCTCAATTGCTGGTAGTTCTATGGGTGCTTATATTTCAACTTACATTGCTACAAAGCATCCAGATATCTTTAAGAATGTTGGTGTCTTCTCTTTGGCTTCATGGTTTAATGAAGAAGATTTTTTAAACTATATTGATGTTGCAGATATTAAAATGGATCAAAGATTTTTTATATCCATTGGAAAAAATGAATCATCTGATCCATCAAATAAGAATTTTAATAAGATTTATCTTAATAACAGTAGACACTTAAAGAAACATTTAGAACAAAAAAATGTAGAAGATATCTTCTACATTGAAACTGATGATATTCATAATGAACTTGCTTGGCGAAAAATGTTTGAAACATTCGCATTATGGTTACTTAAAAAGTAATCTTTTACTCAAACATCCATTTTAAAGCATCTTTTATATACATGTCCCATAATCTCCATTCATGATTGCCTGGATTTTCTGCATGTATAAATGAGATGTTTTTTTCTTTTAGATGTTTGATGAAATCTAAGTGATCTGGATATAAAAAGTCTTCAGTTCCACATGCAATAAATAAACTTGGAACAAGAGCTTTTTGAATTGCTTTATCTAATAAATAATAAATATCATGTTTAGTGCCTTTAATAGGTAACTTTCTAAAAGCACTTAAAAATTGTTTGCTTTTAGGTAGGTGTTTGTTTAATTCATATAAACGATCCACATTAATCGCTCCAGAAAAACTAGCAATTTTTTCATATCTTTTGGGATAAGTTAACCCTATTTTTAATGCACCATATCCTCCCATTGATAATCCCGCAACAAAGCGGTCTTCTTTTTTCTTAGATACATTAAACATACCTTCAATGATTTGTGGTAATTCAAGTGCAACATAATCAAAATACTTAACATTGTGGATGTTATTTGTATAATAACTATTATGAACTGATGGCATGACCACGCATAGATCATACATATTCGCATATCTTTCTATAGACGTTTGTCTCATCCAATCCATATAATGTCCAGTGTATCCATGCAGTAAATATAGAACTTTTGTTTTCTTGTTTTTATCTTGATGTTCAGGATATATGACTGCGATGGTAGTATTCATATCTAACATATTTGATTTTATGTGAATTTCCATAAATGCCATGTTACCATCTCCTTTAAAATCATTATACAAGATGAATGCATAAAGATAAATAGTTATTTGATATTAGTTTTCTCATAATTTCCATAATTTAGACAAAACATGAAACATAAAGCATAATATGATAAAATATTTAATAAACCACACCGAAGGAGAAACATATGGAAAAACACGCTTATAAACAATCTTTTGATGAGATCATTAAAGATTTAAACTCTGATATAGAAAACGGGTTATCTCATGATGAAGCTCAAAAAAGATTATCTTCTTATGGAAAAAACCAATTGGAAGAAACTAAAAAAAGACCACTCATATTGCGTTTTTTTGATCAAATCAACGATTTTATGATTTATGTACTGATTGCAGCATCTATATTATCATTTGTTACGGATGAACCTTCTGAAGGTATCCTAATTTTAATGATTGTACTACTAAATGCTTTACTAGGATTATTCCAAGAAGCAAAAGCTGAAAAAGCCTTAGAATCAATTAAAGCAATGTCATCTCCACAAGCAAAAGTATTAAGGGATGGCCAAGAAAAATTAATTGATGTGAAACTATTAACCATTGGCGATATCGTTATTCTAGATGCTGGTGATTATGTCCCAGCAGATGTAAGAATTATTGAGTCAATCAATCTAAAGACTGATGAATCTCCACTTACAGGTGAGGCTGTTCCAGTTGAAAAAACTGTAGATCCTATCAATGAAAACGATGTTGCCTTAGGCGATAGAACAAATCTTGGATTTATGGGTACTGTCGTTACCTATGGTAGAGGTAAAGCAGTTGTCATCCATACAGCAATGCAAACTGAACTTGGTAAAATAGCAACGATGCTTAGTGAAACAAAAAGCGAAGATACGCCATTACAAAAAAGTATGGCTAAACTTGGTAAAACATTGGCTTTACTCGCACTTGCTATCACATTTATCATTTTTGCGATAACCATTATTGAAGCTTATGCGATTGATGGTAGTGCATCTTTTGAAGATTGGAAAGAGGCATTATTAACATCTGTTGCCTTAGCGGTTGCTGCTATACCAGAAGGTCTTCCGGCGATTATAACAATTGTATTAGCTTTAGGTATGCAAAACCTAGTAAAGAAAAATGCAATTATTAGAACACTTCCAGCTGTAGAAACATTAGGTTCTACAAGCATAATATGTTCAGATAAAACAGGAACACTTACTCAAAACTTAATGACAGTCACAAAAGTTTTTGTTGAAAATAAGTCGATTGATATTAATGAAAAAACCAAAACAAGTGATGCACTTGATAAATTAGCATTATATGGATCATTATGCAATGATACAAAAGTATCTATTCAAGAAAATGAATATGTTAAAATCGGAGATCCAACAGAAATTGCATTTATCGATTTAGCAATAACGTTAGATAAAAAACCAATTGATATGATTGATGATAACGAAAGAATCTACGAACTACCTTTTGATTCAGATCGTAAAATGATGACAACCGTTCATGATTTTAAAGATGGTAGATATGCAGTCATTAAAGGTGCTCCAGATGTAATCTTTAGTCGTTCTACTTCTATTTATCATCAAGAAAAGTTTGATATCAAGCCTTATGAAAAAGCAAATCAAAATATGTCAAACAATGCCCTAAGAGTTTTAGCTGTTGCATTTAAAAAAATCGATAAATCAAAAACATTAAAAAATTTGACATCAGATGATTTAGAAACGGACTTAACACTTTTAGGATTAGTAGGAATGATTGACCCAGCAAGACCGGAAGCAAAAGATGCCATTATGCTTTGTAACAGAGCAGGCATAAAAACCATTATGATCACAGGAGATCATATCAATACTGCTGTTGCAATCGCAACTGACCTTAATATTTTATCAAAAGGTGAACTTGCAATCACTGGTAAAGATCTTGATCAAATGAGTGATGAAGAGTTTTTTGAAAAACTTGAAAACATTAGAGTTTATGCTCGTGTTAGTCCAGAAAATAAAGTGCGAATTGTTGATGCTTGGAAAAAAGCAAATAAAGTTGTTGCAATGACTGGTGATGGTGTCAATGATGCTCCATCAATCAAAAAAGCTGATATTGGAATTTCCATGGGTATTACAGGTACTGAAGTTGCTAAAGGCGCTGCAGATATGGTCTTAACAGATGATAATTTTGCAACCATCGTTAATGCCGTAGGCGAAGGTAGAACTATTTTTGCTAATATTAAAAAAGCAATTCACTTCTTACTCAGTTGTAATATCGGTGAAATCGTTACTATTTTCTTAGGTACAACCATTGGTATACTTATATTTAGTGGTCGAGTAACGACACTAACTGCGGTTCAAATCTTATGGGTTAACCTTGTCACAGATTCACTCATGGCTATTGCTTTAGGTCTTGAGCCAAAAGAAGAAAATATTATGGATCAGCAACCTAGAGATACACAAAAATCCATCTTTGCAGATGGACTTGGTATGCGTATTGGTCTTCAAGGATTAATGCTTGGACTTATTTCGTTTGCAGCTTATATCATTGGATGGTTCTTAGAGCCTTCAGCAATTAGAGAAGTTAAAATGATAACAGCACAAACGATGACATTTATCGTCCTTGCTTTATCACAATTAGCCCATGCATTTAATGTTAGAAGCGAGTTATATTCTATCTTTAAATTAAAGAGAAATAAATTTATCTTCTATGCACTTGGTGCTAGTGTTACATTACAACTACTTGTAGTATTTATACCATTTACAAGAGATGTATTTGGTATTACGTCATTACCATATAGTTATTGGTTAATCATTATAGGGTTAGTCTTATTACCAGTACTTATTATGGAAAGTATTAAATTCATTAAGAATCGTAAATAAAGATAAAGCCGAATCGTTGATTCGGCTTTTTTTATGCTGGTAATAAATCTATGAGTTCTTCTATAAGTTTAATTTCTCTTTTAATTTCTTCAAAAAATGTTTGATCTATTTCTCTAAACATTTTCAAATCAAAAGAATCAATTCTTGTATCTAATGCAATATATACTTGTTGGTCTTTAAATCCAAACATGACTCTTTTTGCTACATTTCTAAACTCGATCAATTTTTCCATAAAAGCAGGTTTTAATAAATAAAATGCTGAATGTTTATCTATTGAAAAGACATCATACAATTTGTTAAAAGCTATAGATTCTAAATCAACTCTTTGGAGTTCAGAAAACCAATTAAAACCTATGGATAAATTAGGCATAATATAAACATCATTTTCAAATTTTTTATCAAAATCAATGATGTAAAATCGACCTTGAAATACAGTAACAACAGTTGTTGATTTCCCATTACTTCTTACATCTTGTAGTTTAACATCAGCAGATAGAAACTTTTTATCTTTGATGATCCCAGATAAGAAATCCTCACTATAATATCTATCTTCTTTTTTTAGGATTTTCGATTCATAAACAACTTCTTTTTCAAAACCTTTTTTAGGTTCATAACTGATACCATCAATTTCATCTTCAATCATCTTTTTGACATGAACTTCTTTGAAGGCTATCGACAACTTCTTAAATCTAGAACCTGCTACAGCCATAATGATACCACCAGCAATAAAACCAATCATAAATATAGGATTGGCAATAAAACTAATGAATGATATCCCTGTGACTGCTCCACCTAGTACCATCATGCCTTCAAGTGATTTTTTTTGATTACTTATGCTTTTTAGATCCATTTGTCTTCACCAATTTAACCCAATTATTGCTTACGCTAACTTCTTTGATACTTGCGATGAATTTCCCAAATTGTGAAAATCCAAATTCTTTATAATTAAACCCTAAAAATTTTTCTTCTAATTCTTGTTTTAATTGCGAGAGCAACATCTTATTTGCTTTTTGTTCACTCACGATTTCAATAACTTTTTTAGCAATCTCATCAAAGTTTAATCCAGATTTGAACTCAACAACCATATCATTTTGAATGGTTCTAAGTCCAGAAAATGTATTGACTAAACTTGATAAATTTTTAACACCATATTTTCTAACATCAAAGTCAGAACTACGGTTTCTAAGCATATTACCAAGATTACTTAATGGCATCTTGTTGCCATTATCGATAATGATATCTTTAATAATTTTTTCGATATCATCCTCATCACTATCAGATGTCGTAGATGTATTTCCATCTTCATCTTCTAAATATTCAAAGTACTTAAATTCATTACAAGCAGATTTAAATGCTTCAGTTACTTTCTTCTCGTTACCGACACCGACAACAGTCATGCCACCTTCTCTAAGTTTCATTGCAAGCGGTGTAAAATCACTATCACTTGTAATTAAGAAAAATGTATTTACCTTTTCTTGATACATCATCTCTAATGCATCTATTGCCATCGCCATATCTGCAGCATTTTTCCCAGATGCAACATTATATTGGTGCATTGGTTTTATAGCATAATTTAGTGCTGTTTGATGCCATTCTTTAGGCAAATTTGATATATCTCCATAAAACCTAGCAATGACTATTCTTCCATATTTCGCGATTTCATGCATGATTGGTTTAATATATTTTGCTGATATATTTTCAGAATCGATTAATAACGCGATTCTATAATTATTTTGTTCCATGTGAACCTCTTTTCTATACATCGTTTTATCTATATTAAGTATAGCATAATAACCGTCAAATGAAAATGTTACCTAAATCAAAAAAGAAGATATCAAGCCAATATCTTCTTTGCCTTTATGTTATTTATTAATCAATAAGTTCATAATTTCTAAATTTTGCGACTTGTTTAACATCTTTATCTCCACGACCGGATAAATTAACGACGATAATTTGATCTTTTGAAAGTTTTGGTGCTAATCTGATCGCTTCTGCAACTGCATGTGAACTTTCAATCGCAGGAATAATACCCTCAACTTTTGATAAATATTCAAATGCAGATACTGATTCTTCATCGGTTGCACTCACATATGTGACTCTTCCAATATCTTTTAAATATGCATGTTCTGGTCCAATGCCTGGATAATCAAGACCTGCAGAAATTGAATATACCGGAGATATTTCTCCATTTGGTTCTGTTAACACCAATGTTCTCATCCCATGTATAACAGCTTCTTTACCTAAAGTCATTGTTGCAGCATGATCTTTTGTATCGATACCTTTACCTGCAGCTTCAACTCCAATTAAGTTCACTTCTTTATTTTCAATAAAGTCATAGAATGCACCTATTGCATTACTTCCTCCACCTGCACAAGCAATCACATAATCTGGAAGTCTATGCTCTACTTCATCTAGTTGAACTTTGATTTCTTCTCCAATAACTTTTTGGAAATCTCTAACCATCATCGGATATGGATGTGGTCCAACAGCTGATCCAATTAAATAAAATGTGTCTTCTAATTCTTGACTCCATGTGATTAATGCACTATCAACTGCTTCTTTTAATGTTTTTAAACCATCATGAACCGCAACAACCTTAGCTCCAAGAAGTTCCATACGATAAACATTTAATGATTGTTTTAACATATCCACATATCCCATATGGATTTCACATTCCATACCAAACAGTGCTGCAGCAGTTGCAGTTGCGACTCCATGTTGTCCTGCACCTGTTTCTGCAATCAGTTTCTTTTTGCCCATACGCTTCGCAAGAAGCGCTTGTCCAATCACATTATTAATCTTATGTGCCCCTGTATGATTTAAATCTTCTCTTTTGAAATAAATCTTTGCACCACCTAAATCTTCAGTCATATTCTTTGCATAATATAACAATGAAGGTCTATTTGCATATGTTTTTAAATAGAACTTAAACTCATTTAAAAACGCCTCATCATGCTTATACTTGTTATAAGCCTCCTCTACTTCTTTAACCGCTTTAAGAATAGGTCCTGGGACATATTGTCCACCAAATTTGCCAAACTCCATTTCTTTTTCCTTTCTCGTCTTTTAGGAAAAAGTATTTGTTTTTGGGTATAAAAAAAGAGCATCATCCATCGGGACGAGATGCTCGTGGTACCACCCAAATTTAAGAAACTAAGTTTCTCCTTTAACAAAATACTCCATCATTTAAGACTTTTATATTTTTAGTTTTCTAACGGAAACCACCCGGCTCAGGCTACTTATTTCACCCTGCTTCTCAAAAGGCCATTCACTTAGTTATTAAATATACCCATCTCACACTGTCATGGACTCGCTTGATATGTTTACCTAAGTTACTCTTCTTTATCTTCGAATTTACTAACTATTATAATGATAAATTTTCATATGTCAATATTTTTATCTAAAAAAAACAATAGATCCGTAGATAATATACATTAAAGCTATTCCTATTGGAAAACTTGTAATCAATAAACGAATAAAATTTTTTTTATTTACATGATATAAGAAATTGATTAAACACGAAAATGTCATGCTAAGTGCTAATATAAAAAATGTTGCTCTTAAAATCTTAAATAACTGCTGTTCATGAAGATCACTTAGTAAAACCTGCCCATTGATTAATCTAAAGGCTTGAAAAATCATATATCCAAAAAGAATATATAATATTGTTATAAATACATAGTAAATATACTTCCTCATCGCATGCTGTCCCCCTAGACAATTATATGCTCATTATAACCGATATGACTTATTTGTCAATATCATTATCAATGAATCACGTCATGCATTATTGAATAAATGTTTTGTTTTATTTGCTATTTTTACAAGGATAAGCATAACAGGAACTTCTACTAATACACCTACGATTGTAACAAGTGCAACACCTGGGTTTAATGGAAATAAAGCAATTGCTACAGCAACAGCTAATTCAAAGAAATTACTTGCTCCAATCATTCCAGCTGGTGCAGCAACTTCATGAGGTAATTTCATAACTTTCGCACCATAATATGCAATAAAGAAAATGAAAAACGTTTGAATGATAAGCGGTATACTAATTAGCAAAATATGAGTTGGATTGTCAATAATTAAATCGCTTTGAAGTGAAAAGATCAATATAAGTGTGAGTAACAATCCAATGATAGTTGTTTTTGAAAACTTTGCAATCACTTTTTCATTAAGGTATGTTTCACCTTTATATTTGATAACATAATATCTAGTTAAAGATGCTGCAACTAAAGGTATCACAACAAATATTAATACCGATAAAAATAATGTTCCCCAAGGCACTGTGATACCACCTATGCCCAATAAAAGTCCTACAATAGGTACAAATAAAAATAGGATAATCAGATCATTTGTTGCCACTTGTACAAGTGTATAAGCAGGGTTTCCTCTAGTTAGACTACTCCATACAAAAACCATTGCAGTACATGGTGCTGCACCTAATAAAACTGCTCCTGCTAAATAATCATTAGCTAAAGTTTCTGGTATGAGATTTTTAAACAGAACAAAGAAAAACAAACTAGCAATGAGGAACATGGTAAATGGTTTAATAAGCCAATTTACAACCCATGTTAAATATAAACCTTTAGGGTTTTTTCCAACATTTTTTATAGATGTGAAATCAATCTTTAACATCATTGGATAAATCATAATCCAGATCAAAATACCGATTGGAATATTAACATTATAAACTTCAAATTGATTCAAAAAAACCGGAATAAAACCTAAGAAATTCCCAATCAGTAATCCTATACCCATACAGATTAAAACAAATACTGTCAGATATTTCTCAAAGAAGCTAATATCTTTCATTATAATTCGCCTTTTTTAACTCTTTCAATAAGTTCAACAACTTTTTTTCTAACTAACTCTCTAGTTTCTTCAAATCCACTTTTAGGACCACCACTAGGATCATCAAGTCCCCAGTCTTCTCTATGATTGCATGGTACAAATGGACATTCAACACCACAACCCATAGTAATTAGAATATCTAAATCGTCTGGAAGTTGATCGAGTAATTTACTTTTAGCATGACTCATATAAATACCTAAATCAGTCATGACTTCTAAAGCCATAGGTTTTGGTGCATCATACTTTTCAGTACCTGCAGAGTATGCTTCAATGACACCTTGACCTAAATGTTTTGCCCAACCCTCTGCCATAATACTTCTACAACTGTTGTGTACACAAACGAATGCTACTTTTTTCATATTTATACCTCTTTTTTTATAATGTCTACTAACTGTGATACATTTGGTACATGACCATATAAAACCACTTTTTCATCAACGACTAATGCAGGAGTACTCATTACACCATATGCCATAATATCTTTGACTTCAGTTATTTTTTCTACTTCTGCTTTAATACTTAGCTCATCTAAAGCTTCATTAACATTTTTCTCTAAACTTTTACAGCTTGGACAACCTGTCCCTAATACTTTAATTTTCATACTTTATTCTCCTTTTTTTATATAAATAAATGACTCAATAAATTAAATAAATAACCTGTCACGATGATTCCAACCACTACAATAGATACAAACATTGTAAGAAGCTTTGGTTTTATGACTTTTTTCAACATAATGATTGAAGGTAAGCTTAATGCTGTTACAGCCATCATAAGGGCTAAAACAGTCCCTATACCGACACCTTTTAATACAAGTGCTTCTGCAATTGGTAAAGTTCCAAAAATATCTGCATACATCGGAACACCAACGATAGTTGCAATCAATACAGAAAATGGATTATTTTGACCCAACACTCTTTCTATAAATGATTGAGGGACATATCCATGGATGATTGCACCAATACCTACACCAATAAAGATGTAAATCCATACTCTAGAAATGATTTCTTTGACTTGTGAAAAAGCATATGCATGTTTTTCTTTAGTAGTCTTCTTCACAAATTCGAACCCTTGATGATTATTCTTTTGATCAGTAATAAAAGATTCTATATGCTTTTCCATATGAAACTTATCGATAAGAAGTCCACCAATGACTGCAATCACAAGTCCTACGATAACATAAGCGATCGCAATCGTCCAATTGAAAATACTAGCTAGTAAAATTACTGACGCTAAATCGACAAGTGGTGATGATATCAAAAATGAAAATGTAACACCAACTGGTAATCCTGCTTTTGTAAATCCAATAAAAATAGGAATAGATGAACAGGAACAAAAAGGTGTAACTGTACCTAATAAAGCTCCAACAAAATGTCCAGAAATGCCTTTATATCTTGATAAAGTTTGTCTTGTTCTTTCTGGAGTTATATTAGATTGTATATATGCTGATAGATAGATTAATACAGTTAATAAAATAAATATCTTTATGACATCATATATAAAAAATGAAAGACTATCTCGTAAATAAGTTTGCTCATTTAAACCAAAAACTTCGCTTAATAATTTGTTGATTAAAGACTCAAGCCAAGTCATTCTTAAAAAAGCATCATTAAGAAAACTAAAAAAATCTTTTATAAACTGCATGAGTCTTCACTTGCATTCTTTAAGTCTTCTAGAAACTTTATCATATCGTCAATTTTCGTTCGATCAATATAATGCTTAATCCAGTTACCTTCTCTTCTTGCAGTTGCTAATCCAGCTTCAGTGATATGTTTAAGATGATAGGATAAAGTTGGTTGAGAAATCGGAAGTTTATCAATTAATGTACACCCACACGTTTCCCCCTTAAGTAATAGTTCAATAATTTCTAGACGATTCAAATCTGATAAAACTTTAAAATATTTAGTCATTTCTTCTTTCATATGATCATAGCCTTCTATATCGATGTTTATCTATATTGATAACCATCTATATTATAAAACAAAAGGAAAGATTTCTCAATGGCAATTATGTAAATAATATATAAAAAAAGATGCCTAAGCACCTTTTTATGATTTAATTTGATTTCTCCCTGCTTTTTTTGCTTGATACATAAGATCATCAACACGCTTAATAACATCATCAATTGTTTCTTGTGATTGATACTCAACAACACCCATACTTACTGAGATATGACCTACTTTCGGAATAAACAACTTAGAAATGAGTTGATGAAGTCTTTGAGCAGTTTTTACTGCTCCTTTGATATCCGTATTTGGAAGCACTAAGAAAAACTCTTCTCCACCATACCTATAAATAAGGTCGCTTGATCTTTTGTCGTCCATAATAAGTTTAGTAAGAGTTACTAAAACATCATCTCCGACTAAATGACCATATCGATCATTAATTTTTTTGAAATGATCAATATCAAACATGATTAAAGCAAATGGGGTGGTCTCGTGAACTTTTAACTTGATTAAATCATCAAGTTTAATAAACAATAGTCTTCTATTATAAGCATGTGTTAATGTGTCTCTTTCTGATAATTGAATAAGTTCAAGTTCGATTTTCTTAGACTCGCTTATGTCAAAAACAATGCCTTGTAACATGAGCGGTTTGCCACTTGAATCTCTTTTTGTTATTGTCCCTCTGTCGTAATACCATAAGTAATGTCCATCTTTATGTCTGATTCGATATTCAACTTCGTAAGCTTTTGTTTTCCCTGTTAAGTGGTCTCTCATATTTTGCATTACATTCTCATAGTCATCTGGATGTAGTTTTTCTGTGAAAAACTCAAATCCAACTTCACCAACTACTACTGGATCATAACCGAGTTGAGAGACTTTTTTATCGTTGAAAACAACTTTATTTTGATTATATAACCAATACCATTGACCTAAATTACCTGCCCATGGAAACTCTACAAGAAATGAATCATTGTTAGAATCTAACTCCTTTTTTAATTGTTCTTCTAAGGTGTATATTTTCTTTATAAGATCTTCTTTGGTCCATTTGCTATATTGATTAGCCATATAAATCTCCTTTCATACATCATAAAACATTTTTTTAAACGTAAAATTCTGTAATAAAAAAATAAATCAATACGATACTGAATACAAATAATATGATACCACCAAATATAACTGAGTGTTTGGCAATATCTGTATATTCTACATCACCCTTAATTCTAAAAAAATCTTTAAACCTTAAGACAAAAACTGGTTTAAATATAGATATAAAACTAAGTGTCCATAAAACTAAAGTGATAACAATAAGCTCTCCAAGCATGATATTCCCCCTATATAATGTTTATATTACTATTATATCATTAAAAAATATGATAAAAATAAAACTCCAAATGCATTGGAGTTTTTATTTAAGTTTATTCAGTTTTTCCCCATGGAAAAATCATAGGAACTTTTTTGGTATAATCTTCCCAACCATCATATTTTGCCATATGTTTTTCTAGCATTGGTGTCGATATTTTAATTAAGACAGTACTCATTAACAATGGAGATATAACCATAATAATATAGTAAACAATACTTATGTTTGCATCTGTAAAAAACATTGAAAAACCAATCACATAAAGTCCAATCCAAATCGCAATTTCTCCAAAATAGTTTGGATGTCTTGTGACTGACCATAAACCTTTATCCATAAGTTTCTTTGTTTTTTTAGCAATATGTCTTCTAAGTTGTTCATCACCAACAACTTCGAAGAATAGACCAGTTAACGCGATTAATAATCCAATAGCAACAATAATCATAGAGATGCCTTCAAATGCAAATTCATTAAACTTAATGATGTAATAGCTTGCAGCACCAACGATAAAATTGATGATGCCTTGGATCATAAACACTCTAAAGAATGCAATGATAACAACTTTATTACCCCATTCTTTACGCCATTGTGCATATCTGAAATCTTCAGGCTTTCCCCAATTCCTTTTAATCAGTCTACCAGATAACCTTACACCCCATAATGTAATGAATCCAGCAATGACATATGATAACACTGTTGGGTTTTCAGTAACAAGAATTGTTGCCCAACTACCAAATACAAAGCCTAATCCCCAACCCATATCAACAATTGAGTTATCCTTAACGATTTGGGCAATTACAAAGAATACTGTAAAATATGCTAATACGATAAGCATCGGATATAATAATCCTTCATCTCCAAACTTCGTAAAACCGATAGTTGCAACCGCAACTGTGATTGCTGCTAAAATTGTGTAAATAATAATTCTTTTAATATCCATAATCCCACCTCAATTTTTAGTATACCATGTTTAATTCTTATGTCATGTTTTATGCATGGAAAAATCCTCAATAAATAGATTTGTAGTGCACGAAAGTTAAGTATATTTTTTCTCTTAATTTTTCAATATCTGTAACATTTTTAAAATAAGTTTTAATGGTTTGATATCCATACTCATGGATAAGTAAGCCATGAATAGTTAAACTCAATAATTCTTGAATATCCATGACTCCAAAAAATCCTTCTATGAAATCTTTGTCAAAACTAAATGCATCAACGATTAAAGGTGCATATTCATAAATAAATGGAGCACAAACAGCATCTGCAAAATCCAATATATATACATCAAGTTGATCCGTAATGATGATGTTATCTTCTGTTAAATCGCCGTGACAATATACTTTGTTTGTACTTGATATTTGTTTTAACAATTGCTCTTGCACTTCCAAAATTTCTTTTGGTGCGCCTGCCCATTTTGGACTATTAAGTGTTCGATCAATCACATTCATTTGATTCATATCATCACACTGATAGTTTAGTTTATTTACAATATCCCTAAGCTTTTTGCCAATCTCTTTTTTTTGATTACTGTTTAGTGTTGATTTAATATCTCCTAATGTTTTGCCATCAATATATGCCATAATTAAATAATTAAACTGATATTTATCCTTAATAGACCCTTTTTTAATGATATTAGATGTCAAAACATTTCTTCTTTCGCCGATATTTATACCTTCAATTTCTGCTAAAAATTCTTTAGTGCTATCATATCCGGATTCGATAGGAGCAAATATTTTAATAACATAATCTCTAATCTTTAAAACACCATGTGTTCCAGGCTTTAATTTTTCTATAGTACCTAAAGGTATATTTTCATCTGTTAATATAAAATTTATTAAGGGTTTAAAAGCTTCGATGTCATGATATACTTGACCCCAACTCTCCCAATCATAAATCTCTTTGGTAAAAACATTCATGTGTTTTCTCCTATACTTTTTTTGTTTTATACCACTTAGGAATACTTATTTTTAAGTAATCATACCACTGAAGGATTTCATGCATTTGATGAACCATGACTTGATACTCTGCTTCACTAATTTCTAATCCCCATACTAATGATGAAATAGTGTTGCTAGAAATATATAGTAACAAAAGTTCCCAAAATGTATCTGGTACTTGTTTCTCAAAATAGCCATCAATCATACCGCTTGCAAATGATGGAGCTTTTTGAGCTGACCATACAATTCGATTAAATTCTTCCCATGGATCTCCAAAATCGTATCGATCAAAATCGATAACTTTAAGCTCATTTGAATCATTTATCATGAAATTACCAACATGATAATCACCATGCTGAAAACATTGTGGTCTATCATTTAACAAATATCTTTTTTCAATAACATAGTCGATAAACAGCTCAATTTCATTTACTTTGAGATTGCTTTCTCTATATTTTTTAATTTTACTATCAATTTTTTTGTTAAATCTAATAGACCACGGTTCTAAATGGGTTGGTGCTTCAATACGATGGATTGTTTGTAAGTATTTGCCTGATATAAGGCCTAACTGATATTGTTCATCTTCAGTAAAATTGTCGATTACATCAATAAGATCATATCCATCAATCCAACGATAAAGCGCGTGTATATCGCCATCAACGACACTCATTTTTATAGGTGAACAAATTGGAACCGAATCTTTATCTAACTGATACATTATATCAAAAAGTTTTGTAATTCTATCTTTTAGTCTAATTGCTGATACTCTTAATAAGTATGGTTCTTGCCCAAGTATAACTTTATATTTAGTATCATTTGACCACCCTTTATTAACTTTTATCATTTCATTGTAGATTGATTTCATGTATATTCCTTTTATATTTCTATATTCACTATTATATCAAATTAGAATATAAAAAAAAGTTGATTTTCAAAGAACACAAAAGGCAATGCCTTTTTATGTTGGAAAACAACTTTTAATTAAATAATATGTGTCTCTATGATGGAGTTTTACCTGATTTTGATGTATACTTTACGGAGTTTTACCCTAAAATATTGTGTGTTGCTTTTTTTCCTTTAATTATCTTCTCCCATTTGCCATTGTCCATTATGCTTCAATCTCATCATCTTTAGGTAATATTCATTAGGCCTAGAAATAGTATAGTTGTAGTTTTTGGTAATATCATATTCGCTGATAGCAGCTAACTTGTATAATCCTGAAATATAATCGAGCTGCGAATCATTTTTAACATTAGATTGATAAATATTTTTAACTCGTCTTGGTTTATTTAGAAGATCATATACTGAGTAAATAGTATTATCTTTTCCAACAACGCCATATAAAAAATCGCATATCATATACTTACCATCAACATATGCCTCTACAGCTTGATGTCCGTTATATGCAACATCTTGATTAACTATCACAACAATCCGACTTGGAATTTTTAAACACTGTAAAAGCGCTACGCCAACTCTAGAAATATCTGCACACCAATCAGTACCTCTTTTTATGATTTCTATTTCTGTACCACCAAACATCATGGCTTCAAACTGCATATCAAAGTGATGAACAATATTAAAAAGATAAGTTTTGACATTACAAACAGATTCATAATCATTCTCACCTTTAAACTGTGATGAAAAATCATATAATTCATGAAAGTTAATGTCTTCTGTTATTAGTGTTGGCTTTTGATATAAGAAAGCTTTTGAATCTTTATCTAAAAGAATCATATTTCTTAATATATAATGATCCACAGACTCCTCATCATGTAGATCGCTTCGAAACATGGCTTCATATGCCTTTCCAAAAACGTCATATCCTTTTTTCATAAACTATTCCTCCGAATTTACACTTAATCTTTTACAAGATTTAGTAATTGGATATTCTTATAAATAACTTCCTTACCTACTTGTTCTGATGTTATAAAACCTTCTTTTTCAAGAAGTTTTAAATACTTCGTTGCTGTCGCTCTAGAAATGCCGATATCATCTCTAAAGAATTCATTCTTTGTATACATATGAGAAAATAAATGTTCTACTATCTCATAGCTATAAATGTCAGGAAGTCTCTCTCTCATTTCTCTTTTTGTAAGTTCAATAGATTGATTAATTCGTAAAATAAGATCAACAGTATGTTGAGATGTTTCAGAAATACCTTTTAATATGTACATAACGAAATCTTCAATATAAATTAGATTTTCATTACATTTTCTCAATAACTCATAGTATTTATCTTTATACTCAATAATATACTTGCTTAAGTATAAAATAGGTTGGTGAATTTTTTCTTTTAAAACTAAATATAGAATATTTAATATTCTCCCGGTTCTCCCATTACCATCATAAAATGGATGAATACTTTCAAATTGAAAATGAATGAGCGCTAATTGAATAAGTGGATCATAGTCTTCATTTTCATTGATAAATATTTCTAAATTTTGCAGTAAGTCTCTAATCTCGGTTTCTTCTTGCGGTGGAGTATGTACAATTTCATTGTTTTTATCGTTCATAATTACAGTTCCTGGTAACTTTCTAATACCACCTTTGTTTGGCTCAATGATATTTTGAATATCTACGAGAATATTCGTGCTTATAAATCCTTTTTGCTTAATAAGTTCTAAACCATATTCTATCGCTTTCTTGTAATTAATAACTTCTTTGGGTTTACCACCTAATGGTGTCTTAGTAACAATTTCTTTGAAAATTTCATCATAAGTAGTAATAATGTTTTCAATTGCAGATGAGTCTTTTGATTCACTTAAATTAATCAAACTTAAAACTACAGTCGGATTAGGTAACAATTTCAAGATGCCTTTTAATTCACCAATATGATGATTTGCAGCATTTAATTGTTTAAGTATCTCAACTTTATTTAGATTGATACTAAAAGGTAATTTATTCATAAAAACACCTCGTGACTAATTTTTTATTTATTTTATCCTCGTATGTATCATATCACAAGTATTTAGTCACGTCAAGTTAACGAGGATAGTTTATTGGTTATTTTATCCTTGTTTTGTTATTTTCATAATTGTATTGAATTTGATATTTGACTATATCGTTAATAAGAAGAAAAAAAGATGCCTTTAAAAAAGCATCTCTATAATTTATACATTGTGTCTTTATGATGGAGTTTTACCCGATTTTGGTGTATACATTACGGAGTTTTACCCTAAAATATTGTGTGTTGCTTTTATTTCCAAAACGGTTTTTTATTTTTTCTTCTCTCAACTTTTTCAGATAAAAAATCATCTATATCTATATCGTTTATAGTAGGAACATATATCCTTGGACCTTTAATGGTATATATAAGAAGATAATCTTTTTTTCTAATATAGTAATCAATCAATTCATACGGAATCGTTTTTTTGTCGAAATAGAAACAGTCATAAATGAGATAATCGTCATGAAATTCGATATGAATATTATGTTGATTCTCAGTTTTTTTTAGAATATTAATATAAATATAAAACGGATAGATGATCAATCCAATCATGTTGCTAATAAAGCCAATAATTAAAGCAATTCTAGCAATTTGAATTTCCATATTGAATGCACTTAAAAAAGATAATAGTGCGAAAATTAAAAAGGTAAGGCTTAAGAAGAACATAATCATATCAGCTTTTGAGTTTAAGTACTTGTAATCTCTTCTATAAACTACATGTTTATCTTCTTTATATCCTATACTAAATAGTGAAGTTTCTTCAATATTTTCTACTATTGTTCTCACATCTTTTACACCAACTAATTCATCAATAGATGTATTAAATAACTTTGCGAAGGAAATTAGATTTTCCACAGACGGGGAAGCTTGATTTGTTTCCCACAAACTAATGCTTTGTCTAGAAACACCTAATTTGTTAGCCACTTCTTCTTGTGACAGACCTTTTTCCTTTCTTAATTCAAATATTTTTATTCCATAATCCATTTTATCACCCCATAGAAGAATTATACTATTAACTAACAGAATAACCCACCAACTTCATTATCCATTTTGTCAAGTATGACTTGCACATGTATTACAGAACAAATATTAAATGAATTACAATAATTTTATCATAAAAAAAAGAATTTGAGAAATAGTCTCAAATTCTGTCTTAGTCATTGTGTCTTTATTACGGAGTTTTACCCGATTTTGATGTATACATTACGGAGTTTTACCCTAAAATATTGTGTGTTGCTTTTTTATCATTGCTGAGTCAAAAATTAGTTTTGCTAAATTTGCTCTTTATAGTTTTTAAATCTCCTAGCCTTCTCTGTCTTGTCTTTATGGACTTTATCACTGTTTTCGATAACCTCTAGACTAACTTTACTACAACCTCTAGACTAAGTTTACTATAAATAATGCTAAAAGTTCATATTTTGATAAGTCATAAAGAGATAACTGATTATTACAATTATACTATAAAAACAATATAATTGTTTGTCCAATTAGGTTTGTCCATTTTCCGTCACTTTTAATAATATGTTGTCTCATTCAATCTGCGTTGAGTGAACCATATTGCTTGAAAACGGGGTGTTGTGTGTACTCAAGAAACATCAAAATGACCGTTTTATGTTTACACAAACAAGCAACGATAATACCAAAGAAACATATTTTACAAAAAAATAGAAAATTTTTAGGGTTTGAATCCCATTGACCGCACTGTGTAAGACTACCTATTTTGATACAATTACGCACCCCTATCAGAATTTACGCACCTCTAGTGATTTTTACGCACCCCTGTTAAAATCTACGCCCCCTAAATTGATGCCTTTGTTATGCCGTTTCATTTGCCACTATAAGGTTTATCTATAAAAAGAATCGCAATCACAACTTATTGCTTCTATATTTTCTTTCTTTCAAACCAAAGTAATACACTAAACACCCAATAACATAAAGTGAAAGCAAAGGAGTAGTAAAGTTTGAATACAAGACCATATCCATTTCTGTTCTTGATAAATCAAACATATAGCCTACTGCGTAATCATCATCGAACTCAAACTTAACATATTCTAATGTTATTATGAATGAATATGTTTCATTTGACATTACTAGTTCATAGCCATCATCAAATGTATAAATGAATTCATAAGTGTCTTCATCATATACTAAATTATCATCTGCATTTTGTTGACTTCCTAATAATGATAAATACTTTAACTGATAATATCTATCAGTGTCTTCATCTTTATTGTATGTTGAATAGGAAACATAAGAATTATCTGTCTTGATTGCTAATTCATATGGATCTGATATTGTAATAATCATGAATGGTACAAATATGACCACTAATAAGATACCATTTAAAATAGAACCTCTTATACTTAGTTTATTTAAGAAAGAAATCTTAAATATTCGAATAATGTAATATATAATGATTGCTCTAACTGCTGTTAGTAGATATGAATAAATGAATCTATAAAAGACAAAATCTAATTTTAATACGACACTAGATCCAACATTATATAATCCAGCAAAGATAACTGTAGATATGCTTAAGTATATAAATATATAACTTGTATGGAAAACCAAATTTAATAAATTGTTTTTTTCTTTTAAATCAATTTCTTTAATTTGTAATCTTAAGTAATTAATATTAATTCCTTGAATAATCAACCCAATAACTATAATTATTACACCAACACCCATTCCTAAAGATGAATTAGTTGTCATTTCACCTAAAACAATTATTGTAACATTACTCAAAAGCCATATGCCGATGGACACAATTAAAAGATTAATATAATTGTTCTTGATTTTAGAAACAATATAATTTGAAATATTTGCTTCTTTCTCAGGATTTTTTGATGTTCTTTTTGTTCCTCTTAAAATATCATCAACTGAAACATCATAAAAATCTGCTAATATAACCAAAGTAGAAACTTCAGGTATGCCTAAACCATTTTCCCATTTGCTAACTGTCTTATTAGAAACATTCAAATATTCCGCTAACTCCATTTGAGTTAATCCTTTTGAAATTCTTAACGACTTTAAAAACTCTCCTGTATTATTTGAGTTATTCACATATATCACCTCTTACATCAATTCTATCTTTAAAGAGATATGTTTCAAACCCCTTTATCGGTTGATTTCGTCTATTTAATAGTGGAATTCACTATATTTTTCTCATTACTAAGTTTATCATGATTTTAGATGCTAAAGCTAGTCTAAATTATATTCATATATATTCAAATTGTCTTTTGAATCAACAAGTGTAAACCCATTATGTTCAAACAGTAAAAGTGATACTTTATTTTTAGATTCAATGCTGACATTTATTTTTTTGTATGGAAGATTCAAAGTATTATCCTTCAAATCCGTAAGAACTGAAGTTGCAATTCCCATTTTCTGAAAATTTTGAATGATCATAATTGCTATATTAATTTGATCATCAACAAAGTCTACTTGTAATCCCCCTACAAGTATGCCATTCATATAAAGGCCAAAATATTTCACATCGTTACTTTCTGTGACATATCTTATATAATTGGAACTTATATTTATGTATTCGGCTATAGTAGAGTCAGTGTGTATTTTCAATATATCAATAGCATTAGAATGATCAAATAATATATAATCAATTTTTATATGCATAAACTCTCCTTTTTATGGATAATATCATGTGGGTTTGTATGTATTGGAAACTTTAAACCTTAAGATCAATCTATACAAATATCAGTCATAAAATAATCTTTAATTATAGGTATGTGTGTTTCTGCAATATCAATGTTTTTTATTTCATTTTTTGAAAAAAAATTAATCTCTCTTGATTCTGAACTACAAAATAATTCTGGTAAACGATCCAGTTCAGTTTCATATACCACAGTTATAACGCGCAATACATTGCCATCAGGATAACTGGCTATTCTTGATGGGTCATCATATATATTAAATAAATTTATATCATCTTCAGAAAGACTAATACCCGTTTCCTCATGGGTTTCTCGAATGACACATTCCACCAAACTTTCATTTGTTTTTAACCCTCCGCCAATGATTGCCCATCTATTGCTGTCATATCTTTGTTCTAGTAAAATCTTATCATTATATTTAATTATAATTGATGTTCCTATATGATTTGGTTTGTTAGGCTTTGGTGCTAAATTATCCTTATAATAGAATCTCGCTTCTTTCATAATAGACCTCTTTCACAGATAACTCTTCTAGCTAGTAACTGACAATTCATTAGCTATTATTTCTTAGCAATTTTATATATCAAATCAGGAATTATTACTTTTCTTCCATAATTATATTTTGCTTGTAGTTCTTCATTTCTTCCAACAAGCGGATGTCCAGAAGCTGAATTATCAGAAACGATTAGTAGAGCAATTGCTGGCACTTCAAGTAAGTCTGCCACCAAATAAAAAGTACTCGTTTCCATTTCAATTAAATCTGTATGGAATTTTTTTATTTCATCTAGGTGATAATATTCTAAAGCTACAGAATCAGTACAAAATACAGAAGCTTTTTTTAAAGAGTATTTATTTTTCTTTGCGAGAATTATAACTTCGTCTATGTATTTGCTATCTGGATATATTACATTAAATGGATTATAATCATGTAAATTTTCTTCTAAATATGCATTTGCAAATACACCAGCAACACTATAAGATGGTGTACATAAATCACCAACACTATATTTATCTGTAAGACTCCCAACTGCTCCTATAAAAATTAATTTTTCAAATTTTAATTCACCGCAAATAGATAAGTGATCTAGAAGAGTACCTGCTCCTGAAGAAATTTGAATCCATGCTATTTTAACATTGTCTTTTTCTACTAAATAGCCAGAAGTAAATGAGTGTGTTGCTAGAGTCGTAATATTGAAACTGTTATCTTGAATAATATTTGTCGGTTTCCAACTAGGAGCGATTACCAAAGCATCATATGTTACATTTGAATCTAGTCCAAAATTCATATACGCCATATTGGATACGTTATATTTATGTATTTTGTCTAGTATGTCTTTCATCTTTTTTTTCATTTAACCACCTCTTAATTTACTTGGCTTCTTATGCTGATTATAACTGTCTGAATTTAGATTCAATCTCTTTCAACAATGCATCTAAATCAAATTCATTATACTCATATTTCACAATAGATTTTTCAACATCTTCAGGATCACAACCAGCTAAATAAAAACAATACTCATAATAATCGCTGAAGAAATCTAACCCAATATTTTTGTTTTGAAATCGCAAATTCACTTGTAAATCTAATTTTTTATTTCTTAGTTTATCTACAAATACTTCTATTAAATCCAATTCATATTTTTTGAGTGATTCCTCTAATGCTCCACTAATATACAATCTTAATAAGTCTATTTGCTTATTATTTTCGGCATTCAAAGCACTCAAATATTTCTTTGCTTTCTTTTTACCGCTAAATACATTTTTTGGTAGTTTGTTCTTTAATAACTCCATAATTAATCATCCACCTCTAATGATCTTTCAAATTTGTTAAAATGATCTATGTATTCTAACAATTCACTACGATTATTAACATTACCCATAATAAATGCGATTTTTTTACCTTTATAATACAACGTCGTATCATCTGGATTCATAAATCTTTGTGATACTACATATGTAACATATTGCACTTCATATGCTTTTTTATCCCCAATAATCGTTGTTTTAGTAATAATACCATCTTTGAAAACTATTTTCCAATTTGCCATAAATAGGAATATAAAAATAGTGATTAGATGAAAAGGTAAAGAAATATAAAATCCTTTTGATAGTCCTTCATCCAAATAAATCCCTATTGTTGGTATAAAGACAATGATGAGTGATGCAAATGGTAAGAACCATAATCCTTGAATTGGTTTCAATATATTAGTGATTTCTTTTTTAGTCTTAATTTTGTTTAATTTTTGGTAACTTCGTATTGCCTTATCTAATAATCTGTAATTATCTTGATAAAACGAGATAGACAAAATATGTTTGTTATCGATATAAAATCTATACCCTGAAGACACATCTCTCATTTCGATATTATCGTATGCTATTTTTTGTTGTTTTCTAAAAGCTCTACTGAATAAAAAATATGAATCAGAAACTTCTACTTTCCAAATAAACAAATAAACTGTGAAGTATGAAAAAACAATTATAATAGAAACAAAAAAGAAAACAAAGAAGAATACTGAATCTTGATTAATAAATTCAGGTAGAAAAATCGGCAATAGTAAAATGATAACAAATACTAAAATACCTAAAATTGGAACAATTCTCCATGAAGTAGGATACTCAATAATATTACTTTCATTACTCTTAGATTTTCTTCTAACAAGAATACTACCTAATAATCCGCTTAACCAATTCATATTTTTTTCCCTTTAGCTTTTATTTCTTTTGCATGTTTTTGTATTTTCCAAAGAACTGCGCCTTTTGCAAATATCGTACAGTCTTCGAATTTAAATTGATATTCTTTTATTTCATCATATCTAAAAATTAGTTTAAATGTGTATCTGGTTTCACTGCCACCGTATTCGTCAAGACCTACAACAATGGCTTGAGATGACGAAAAACTAAACTCACCAGTCCCGGCGACTTCTGATTGTTTCGGAACACTTAGTGCAAAATCAGAATAAAACGTTCCACTTTGATACTCACCTTTAGTTTTAAATGCATGCATTTTCGTAGTAGTGAGTCTATTTCCATTTTCATCTTCAATTTGCAAAAAAACTTCAGTGAATAATCTCACAATCTTGGAATAGTTTTTGATAATAATCTCAAGTTTTCCTGGATCTTGATTGTCAATAAATAGTTGTTTATCTCTGAGGATAATTTCGATAGGAGATATCCTGTTGACGTAGATACTTTCAAAATCGCTTCGAATCATCTTCTTTTTAGATGATCCAATTCGAATCCATGACTCTCCTTGATCTATGCTATTAAATTTCTTTTTAAACATAAAAGGTCTTTGTGATTTATCTGCATTAATTGTTAGTACTAAAAAGTTTTTATCTTCATATTTATGTCTTGAAAAAGATATGTTTATTATCGGTTCGATGTTTTCATATATTGTTTGTTGAAACTCCGCATCATCTTTGTTAAAATCAGTATCTAGTCCAGTTAATTCGAGTTGTCCATTTTTCTCTTTGACTCCATATACGATGTATTGATTGCCTTCAAATTGATTATTTGCAAATGCTATTACATCACGCAAAAAATCAACTCGATTTTCTATAAAATCAATCTTCAACTTATAGTCAATCCAGTTTAATTCTTTAGGATTGTTGGAAATTAATTGTTCAAAAATATCCATTATTTACCCCCCCTACCTTTAATCCTGTTTTCTAGTATACTTACATATAGGAAAATTAGTGTAACCAAGAAATCTTCCATAAGGTCCTTTTCTTTTAACAAATTGCCCACCACAAAAAGAACAAATATTAGGATTATAACTTTCAGCTGCTCTGCTATGAAAAAACAGGACACATATCCCCCCTCTAAGTTTT
>SWCB01004433.1_pt1 | contig 27843 bp, 24 predicted proteins | sample 4692901 | NCBI WGS metagenome assembly SWCB01 (sample SAMN10267276, study PRJNA491770) | bioreactor metagenome | isolation source: DHS bioreactor inoculated with subseafloor sediment | place: Japan: off Shimokita Peninsula | collected 2006-08 | reverse complement strand
ATGAATGTACTGCTAGTATATCTAATCCATCGTTCATTGCGGTAATTACTTCAGTATTGAAGTTTAATTTATAAACTCCGCCGCCCCATGTTCCGATGTATAATTTGCCGTCTACTTTTGTAAGAGATCTTACGTCTGTTCCTACAAGTTTTTGTGTCCATGTGCTGTAGCTGCTGTTTGATTTAAAGACACCTTGTTCTGTTCCGGCAAATACTTTACCAAATGAATCAACGTATAGTGACCAAATCCAGCCTACGTTCATATCTTCGTTTATTAATGTTTTTTCGTTGTTTATGTCTATTTTATAAATATTGCCGCCAACTGTTCCGATGAATGTATTTCCTTGTTCATCAGTTATCATTGACCACACTATTTCTGTTGCGTCAAAGTTACCTACTAACTCCCAATTTGAGCCATCATCATCTCCGCTGCCATTTCCGTTTCCATTACCGGGATCAGTAGCGGAAACATTAATTAATACTGTAGAGGAATTGTTGTCATCATCTGTATCAATTTGATCAACATCTAATAAGTTAGCTGTATTTACAATTTCCTGATCTGCCGGAACGTTTCCAACAAACAATGAATTATTAAATTGAGCCGAACCTTCAAGTGATTTTGCAATCATTTGACCATTTTGTTGACCACTCCAGAATTTTACATGTGCTTTAGGAGCTAATATTGTTCCTTCAACTGCAATTCCGCTTATTTCAAGAGTTTTAGCATTGTGGAAGTTATAGATTACTTGTTGTCTTGTAGTTCCTTCAATTACTAAACCGCCTGTCCATGTTGGATTTTTACCTGCTACGTTTACAATTACTACAGAACCGTTAGGCGCACTTACAACTTTATTGTTTGTTGAAGAAAAATCACTTTCAGATACATTAAATACGTTGATATAAGGATCAGTTCCAACTAGGTTTAACTGTCCCCATTCAACTGAAACCGAACCGTTTGCAGTCATTTGCTTGAATTGACTTGAAAGAGATCTTAAATGAGATTTTGCAGAAGTAAAATCAATTGGTTTTGCTTTTGTATAAGAACCGTCAATATGATTTTCATTTGCGTCAAAAGTTCTTCCATAAACTACGTTACCGTAAATTCTTCCGGAAGTCATATGGAAATCTCTGTTTACAACTAATACATCTTTGTATCCAGCAGTTTGATCTATTTTATCGCCAACACTGTAGTTTGAAAGAAAAGCGTCACGACCTACCGCCATTTTACCTTCTGTATCCGATGATGGTTGATTAATATCATTAAATATAAATACGTTGTATTCTGCTGCTTGACCTAAATCGACTAAGTTACTGTTTGAGAAATCTACCTTAACAGTTGTTGTAATTGTTAAAGTTGCTGACTCGTTTACATTAAGTGTACCGATTGTCCAAACACCTGTTAATTCATAATAGTCTGAAGGTGAAGAAGAAGAAACAAATTCTAAACCTGCCGGTAATAAATCACCAACTGTTACACTTGTTGCTTTTCCGGGACCATTATTTGTTGCTGTTATTGTAAATGTTACTGTTCCGCCATTTTCAACATCATAACTTGAAGATGTTTTTTCAATTTGAATATCTACATCTTTTGGAGGCAATATTTTATTTGTTATTAAATGCGAACCATTTTCTATTGCGTTATTATCTGTGTTTTCTGCATATCCACCGGGAATTGATGATTCATAAGTACCAACACCTTCAAGATTTTCGAAATCATCAGATAAATTATTTTCTACTACGGTATAATTTTCACCAACGTTTACTAATAATCCGTCAGTAGGATTATTGCTGCCATCTAAATAGGTCCAAACTAAAGTACCGTTTGAATAAATACCTCTTGCAGAACCAAGAGAACTTGTAGCAACTATTTCAAAGTTTGCATCAAGATCATTAATTGGGGCAGCAACTTCATTAAAGTCTTCATTAAACCATTTTTTATCAAAATTAATTTTTTCTATAGTTGGTAATTGTGGTTCTTGTTTATTTTTTACTGTATGTAAAGCATATTTTTGGAATCCACCATAAGGATTAACTGCGTATCCACCATTAATATCAGCTGTAAATTGACCAACACCTGCTAATACTTCATAATCTGCTGGTAAATTATTTTCAACAACTGTATAAGTTGAATTTACTGGAACCCATAAACCATTATTGTCTAAAGCAGGAGATTGATTTAAATAAGTCCATTCGATTGCTCCGTTAACTACTGTTCCGGTTGCTGTTCCATAATCACTTGTAACAACTATTTCATAATTTGCAGGAACATTTGAAGGAAGTGAATTTAATTCATTATCAAATTCATCAAACCATTTCTTTTCGAAATAAACATGTTCCGAACACTGCATTCCGGTTGAAGATGCTGTTGAAGTTTTTCCGTCTAAAGTCCATACTAAATTACTGTTTCCGTCCCAAACCACTTGAAAATCTGAATCAGGATAATAAGGAGTTCTTCCCGGATTATAAGTAATCGGTTGTCCAAGATCTTGACTTGATCCACCTGTAAATTTATTATTTGGACCGACAGGAATTGTTACTGCAAAGGAATTAGGATTTGAATATCCAAAATGAGCAGTAAAGGTTCCGTCGCCATTATCAACAACACATTCTAGAATCGGTTTAATTTGCACTCTTTGTTGTGTACAGCTAAAAGCACCTAAATCAACAGTTCCGTCAACAAAATTTTCATTTAGTGATGCTGCCGCATCATTAAACTGCGAAAAAGTATATCCGTTTAGTCCGTCGCCGCCAATTGCTTGGTTTGCTAAAACTAAAAATTCGTTTACTGTCATTCCATTGAAAGGACCCGAATTGAAGAATAAATCGCCCATTGGAGAGGAAGGAGTTCCCAAATAACCGGCTTCACTAAAAGCAACGTTCAATGTTGCAGCTACTAATTGCGATCCCAAATTACCTTCTGTATGCATTTCGTCCGTATCAATATAACTTTGATCTAATGCACCCGAAGTTGAAACTCCTGTTGCCGACAAGTAATTTTTTACTGCTGCAGAAGTTGTTAATGTTAAAGTATTTGTTCCGCCAATAACTAAACCATTTGGAAAAACTAAATCAAAGTAAGTATCGCGTGTAACGCCAGGATTGTTTCCGGCAGCTTTTGCGCTCCAGCCGCCTTGCGTAAATGTTGCAAATCCGTTTAGCTCACATTCTCCGCCGGTTCCGTTATTATGCCAAGTTATAACTGCATTAACCTCAGCATGAGCTGCAGTTGGAGTTGCTAATACAATTTGTTGATACCCTGAAGGACTTGCTTGATTCACAAATCTTGTTCCTTGAGGAATTACAACATCGGCACTTGCTGTTAGTGTTACATTTAAATCATCATTAGGATTTAATGTAAAAACTGCTTGTCCGTTTGAATTTGTTTCAACTGTATTATCAACAATTCCAACATCTTCAGAAGATTGTAATAAAACAGCAATATTTTCAATTGGATTTCCTAATTCATCTAAAACAGTTACTGTAACAATTCCTGAATTTGGAAACGCTATTGATTGAGCAGCGGGAGAAATTGTTAAAGTTGTAGGTGTTTGAAAATTTGCTGCATTTGCTTCTGCATCGTTTACTATTTGAACTGCTCTATCTTTTATAGTAGTGTTTGTAATTGTATTGTGTTTAATTCCATCAGAAAAATGCCAAATTGCAGCTTGAACCGCTGCAGCTTCTTGAACATTTGTTAAAGAAGAATTATTCGTCACATAAGGATAATAATTAGATAATACATAAGAAATTTTTTCTTGAGTAGAACCGTCATTAACATAAGGAACGTTTGTTGCTAAATTGTGAAAAAGATCGATACAATAAAAATCTGTAGCTATATTATTAATTTCACCATTAATAGTTCCTGCCCAAGCAGTTTTTGAGTTGCCATCGGCTTTTTGAAATGTAATACTAGTTCCTATATGAGCACTAAAAGCTTCTGCTACGAAATTATTTCTTGCATTAGTCATTGTGGTAGAATATTCGAAATTTACTACAGTCTCATTATTATTTTCCTGAGCTGTAATGCCTATTGAAAGCATCAAGAAAAAGCTAAGTAGAAAAATAGTTTTTAGTTTTGTCACATTGCACCTCTTTAAGTAAATAGATTTTTGGACTAATTAACCAATTTAAGTGCCAAGAAATATCTTGCGCTTTTGGATTGTTTTCAAAGTTTTTCGAAATACGAAGTGTCTCATTTTGATATTTGAATTATTTTGAATCAGTGGTTTTGTTTGAAGAATTTCAGATTTGAAAGGCTGTTATACAAAGTTGATTTTTCGTAGATGTATTTAAAACTACAAGCGGTGTTCAAGAAATCAGACCAGCCACGAACTAATTTCAATCACACCGCTATTACTATAAAATAAATTACGAGGGTTGCACTCACATAGAATAAGGCAGATTTTATGCCAAATTAGTTTATGTGCTAAAACGAGAGATTTTGCTAATAATGTTAATGGTGTGATGTTTCAGAATGAGTCGGAATTATTATTGTGGGACACAAATAATATGTAGATAACTAAATATTAATAGTCATAGATTTGATGCTAAATGGATAATTTTGGAACAGTCTATTACTTTTTTGCAGATTTTTGTTGGATTTTAAATTGATTTAAAGGTGTTATTCATACCAAGCAAAAACTTTCATTCTTTTCTTGCCAAATCCAAACTCTGGAGCAGGAGCCGAAATCTTTGCAGTAGCCTCTTCAATAGCTTGGCTGGAATATTTTGCGTTTCCATTTCCATTACCAATACAATTGCCGGATGGTGGTGATGGGGAAAGTACTATTATCGCGCCTAGAATATCACAATGAATTTTATCTATATCGTCAGCTATCAACATTCCCTTAAAAGGTCCCCAGTTCAAGTTTTTAATAACTGCATTATTAGCTGTATTGTGTATGATTAATATTCCTTCTCCCGTAATATTAGCAGAATTCCAAGTTGAACCATTTGGAAGTTCTACAAAAGTCACTCCACTCAAAGGATAATTTAATGAGTTTGGATTTGTTGTATATTGGCTTCCATTAGCACCACTCTGTGCAATTGATTTAAGTTTTCCCGGTGGAAATCCATTTGCCGTTGCACCAAATATACTATCCGGTGTTGTTGGATAACCACCAGAATAAACTTGATTTTGAAGTCTTACATCGTCATCAACTGGATTCTTTCTCGGACTTATATCAACTCCGGCACCCGAAGTAGATCCAACTTTCGAATTTCCACTACGGCTGTATGTTCCCGTCGTCCAAAAGGCTAATGTACCCGGTGTGTTTGTTAAATTGCCGTTTTTATCATGATTTCTACCATCAACAACTAAATTACCTAATGTTTTTATATTATTATTGGTTGTTATTGCTGCCTTCACTGGTCCTGGAATAAATGGTGATTCAGTAGATTTAGTAAATACATCAACTCTTCTAGTGATTCCAAAACAACTAGTATTTACAGTTATTTTAACTAAATTATCTCCTTGATAAAGAGTATCAACTACTCTATATGTTGAAGAACCACCCAAATAATTTGAAGTTGTTGCTGAATTAACTCTATAACTATTATTATCTCCTAATTTTGCTAAAAGCATTTCGGCGGAACTATTAGCAATATTTCTAGCTTGCATTTCTGCATAGTAATTTGATGCCGTTTGGGATGCTTCAGTTAAGCTGTTGTTAATATTCAAATTAACCATCAAATAGATGGAAAAACTTCCCAAAACCAATATTATTAATGCTTTTCCCACTTAATTTATATTCCTAAGGTTTTTGGGATTTATGGTTGAAGACCAATCTGTTTTAGAAATATTATTATTAATTGCATAATTGGAAGATAACAGCAGCTCTATTTTTATTGTTCTAATTTTGTCTCTCCATTGCTGATTTGCTAATGATTGATAAGAAATAGCTTGCCCAATCGAATCATAATAACTTAAATTAAAGTTAGTTGAAAAACTTGCTATTTGGTTGTTTCCACCATTTATAGATTTATACAAAATTCCGTTTGGATTTATTGATCCTTGGGCTGTATCAATTACTGCTTTTACAAAAGAAAAATGCAGTGTATCAATATTATCATCATTATTTATATCCGCATAAAATTTGATTTGATTTGAATCAGCAATTCCAATTTTTGATCCGTTAACTTTATATCCAATTTTGTAAAAATCATATTTAATATCCTCCGTTGACGAGGTTAAATTTGACTGAACAATATTGTATTCTATAATTTCCGAAGAAAGATTGTTCATTTGCAAATTAATCGAAATAACCATCAGAAGTACCATTCCGCCTATTAATGAAGCTCCCAATGTATCAAGTATTGACCACATAATTTTTTCTTTTAATATGTTACTATATGAAACAGTGTTAGTGTGTCTGTTAAATACATGCCTGTTATTGAAACATCTATTCGCTTAGCGAAAGTAGGAGAAAGCGAATTATTTTCTGGATTTAAATTAACAACATAGTTTACATCTACAGAAACATTGTAATTGCTAAGTCGTGTTGATGAATCAACTGCCGAATAATTTTTGAAATCGTCAATATCATCAAACATAAATATGTTATTTTCACCTGCATCAGGCCCCAAATTAGCAGAAGAAGTAAGTGAACTTGTTGAACTGACTGAACTTGAAACCGTTGTTTCATCAAAAGCTCTTGTTAAAATATTATCAATCATCCCTTGGGCAATTCCAGTTCCGGAAATAATAGCTTCATTGCTAACTGAAACTTCCATTTGATTTGTATTTGATGTATAAAAGTTTAAAGCCAGCATAGTAACTAAAAATATACTGCCGATTGCTAATAATTGTTGACTACCCATTTTCTCTTATGATTTAAGTTTCTTGATAATGTCTTAAAACATCAAATTTTGCGCCAAATAATTATTCTTTATTTGAATCAAAATTACAATTTTAAAAAAATGTTGAGTGGATATTTTGAGCTTATGTATCATTTTAATAAAAAAATGAATTTCTGTGCAAAATAGTTCAACAAAAAACAGCATGATACAAAAAAACTAATTTAGTAATTCTAATTTCTTGAATTATCACAAGAAATGCATAGTTGAAATTATTGCCGTGAACAATTTGTTACTTTTTCTATTTCTTAATTAGCAGCGCCACATTTTCAATATGATATGTCTGTGGAAACATATCAACCGGTTGAATTTTTACTAATTTATAACCGTTTTCAACTAAAACTTTTATGTCTCGTACTTGAGTTGTTGGATTGCAGCTTACATAAACTATTTTTTGAGGATTTACAAAAAGGATGTCTTGTATCGTTTTGGGATTCATTCCACTCCTTGGTGGATCAGCAATAATAATATCTGCCATCGGGAAGTTATCGTCTTCTAACTTCTGCTGGAATGATTTATTCAAATCAGCCTCAAAAAAGCTGATATTTGAAATATCATTCAATTTCATGTTTTCTTTTGCATCATTTACAGCTTCAACAACATTTTCAAACGCAAATAAGGATTTTACATTTTCTGAAACATAAATTGCAATTGTTCCTGCACCGGAATAAAGATCATAAACAATTTCGTTTCCTTGAAATTCTGCAAAATCTTTTGCCAGATTATAAAGTTTTTCCGCCTGCAAAGTGTTTGTCTGAAAAAACGAATTTGCACTTATCCTAAACGTAAATTTGCCAATTTTATCAAAAATATATCCGTTTCCGTACAAAACTTCTTCATAATCGCCATAAGCAACTTGGGCTTTTTTGGTGTTTACATTATTTACAATTGTTGTTATTTCCGGAATTTCCTTCAGCATTTCTTCACAATATTCTTTCATCAAATCTTCATTATATTCTGAAGTAACAAGATTTACCATCAAATCATTTGTGTGATGCGAATGCTTTATAACTAAATGGCGCAAAAATCCTTGATGAGTTTGTGTTGAATAAATGGAAATATTTCTGCTTTTAAAAAAAATTCTAGTAAAATTTAGTACTTTATTGCTTTCTTCGGATTGTAAATAACACTTTTCTATATCTATAATCCTATCAAACATTCTTGGAATATGAAATCCTAAGGCAAAATTTTTATCTTCAATTTCAGAACTGCTTTTGATTTCTTCAACTGTTAGCCATCTTTTTTCAGAAAAAGAAAATTCTAATTTGTTTCGATAAAAGAATACATCGTCCGCTTTTAGAATCGGAAGAAATTCAAAATCCGTCAATCCGCCCAATTTTTCAAATATTTCTTTTACTTGCTGCTGCTTGTATTCTGCTTGAATTTCATATTTTAGATTTTGCTGCTTGCAACCGCCGCAAGTTCCAAAATGCGAACATTCCGGGGCGGTTCTGTCTTTTGATTCTTCAAGAATTTCTTCTAAACGAGCTTCTGCATAAGATTTTTTTATTCTGGAATAACTCGCTTTTACTTTGTCGCCGGGATAAGTTTTATCAACAAAAACCACATAAGCCGATTCATCGTTTTCGTCTAATTTTATTTTTCCAATTCCTTTTCCTTCAAATGCATATTTGGAAATTTCTAATTCAATTATGTCGCCTTTTTTCAAATTCATTATTATTTCTTCTTGAGTAAAAGTGAGTAAAATCCAATATATCTATCGGCGCCGCTTTTTAAGAATGATTTTGCTTCGTGATTCATTTTATTTATCAGTTTTTTATAATATGATTTTTCCTTATCGCTCAATTCAAATTCTTTTTCTTTGATTTTTGATAGTGTTGTTGAATAATATTTTCTTAATGTGTATGAAAGATTCTTTTCCGCAATAACTTCAAAATTTCTTTCGTTGTAATATTTGTGAAGTTCTTCCAGAAATAAAGGGAGCAAAAATGATTGATCAAAAATATCTTGAACAAACTGCGGAACTTCTTTTTCAAGTTTTACAATTTCTCCGACATAAAAATTTCCATTTTCTGCCAAAACTCTTTTTAATTCTTTTATAATTTTATTTCGCTTTGTTAAAGAAATAGAACCTTGCGAATAAATTAAATCGAATGAATTATTGATATAATCAAGATGATCAAATTCCATCAACTTTACTTTTATAGTTCTTTCATCGCCTAAAAGAAGATTTGTGTTCATCAGCGATTCATAATCTTCAACAACAATTTCAACTTCTGCATTAAAATGCGATTGCAGTTTTTTAGCAATTGCAGAAGTTTCTGCGCCAACAACTAATATTTTTTTTGCTTCAATTAAATTGGGAAAAAGAAATTCAATTTGTTCTCCCAAACCGGGTAAAAATATCTCGCTCACTCTTCACCTAAATAAGTTTCTAATAAATCTCGCCAATCTTCTGTGCTGATAATTTCCAGCAATTTTACATTAATTTTTTCTCGTAATTTGCTGTTTGCTTGCAAACCAAAACCATAATATACCGGTTCTAATTTTTGTGGAAGAACTTTTAATTTATCACCAAAATTATTGCTGTGGATTAACCATTTTAAAATTGGTTCATCATAAACTACGGCATCAACTTTTCCTTCGTACAAAGCTCTTACGGCTAATTCTGCTGTTTGATATTCTTTGTATCTTATATCTTTATTTTCAAGAAAACTTAAACTACTTGAAGCCTCAACGCTTGCAACTCTGCTTCTATATAAATCATTAATATCTTTTATGCCGGTATCAAGCTGGTTTACCGTTAATGCGGATGCAATGCCCGCTGTAATACTGGAGATTATGATTATTGCAACAAACATCCAAATAAAACCTACAATTCTTCCGCCCAAAGTAGTTGGAGCTTTATCGCCATATCCAACTGTAGTCATTGTTACGGCAGCCCACCAAAATCCGCTGGCTAAACCTTGCGAAGTTTTTCCGCCAAATTGTTCTGTGTTCTTTTTCCTTTCGAAAAACCAGACTAAAAATCCAGCGACAAAAAGAATTACGCAAAGTATTAAAACAACTTCCAAAAACTGAGTTGAAAATAAACTTTTAATAAACGAAAACAGATTAAAATCCTCTTTGATTTTAACTGCAACACTTAATCCGGTTACAAAATATGGCTGACTAAAATCAATTAATTCTTCTCTTTCTGACGTGATAGTCAGCGGAGAAATTGCCGCATCCACTTCTTTTTTTTCTACAGCGTTTAAAAGATTTTCAAGACTGTATTCTTTAGTTTCATATTCAAGTTGAAGATCCTTTGCAATTTGATTCCATAAATCGAAGCAAATTCCTTCCCAATTTCCGGCTTCGCCTTGCATTACAAATGGCGGAGCGGGTTTTGTACCGATTATTATTTTTTCTTGCGCAACTGAACTGCTTACAAACATTAAAATCACAAAAATAAGCAATGAAAAGTTTTTCATAATTTCCCTTTTTCATTCGAAAAGTAAAAATACAAAAATGATGTGAGTTTTGTGGAATTGGTTCCATGTAATAGTTATTTACATTTTTGTGACAATTTATTTTATCACAAATACAATAAATATGCGTCTAATTCGTTAACAATATTAGAAACTATAAATAAACGGCGTTTTGGAAGAACAAGCACTTATAAAAAATTCTATTGGAGGAAACGATTTTGCGTTTGCCTCGCTTGTTAATCTTTATAGAAAAAGATTGTACTCTTATTTTATGAAGAATTGTTTTAACAGATCAATTGCAGATGATCTTTTTCAAGACACAATTTTGAAAGTCTGGAAAAATCTTAAAAATTATGATGAACAAAATAAATTCAGCAGCTGGCTTTTTAGTATCGCACATAATGTTTTGGTTGATTGGGCAAGAAAAAATAAACGAGAATCTGCAAATAAAGAATTAAGTGAAATGATTATTGACGTCAATCATAATGTTCTTCAAAATTTTGAGTTGAGAGAGATTTCTGAATTAATAAATAAAAAAATTGATCTCCTTTCAACAAAACAAAAAAGAGTTTTTTTATTACGCCAGCATAGCGAAATGACATTTAAAGAAATTTCTGAACTAACCGGCGATTCGATAAATACTGTTTTAAGTCATATGAATTATGCTGTAAAAAAAATTAGAAAAAGTATGCAGGAAGAAAATGCAATCTGAAATAGAAAAATTGAAAATATTATTTGAAAATGAAATCTGGTTTTTAATTGACGGAACAATTGAAGATGCGAGAAGGGAGTTCTGGCTTTCAAAAATTAAAGAACATGCTGAACTTAAAATTATGTACAAAGAGTATTCTAATATAATTGATAATTATAACGATGAAGAATTTGACATTAGTGATGAAAAACTTGTCCAAATTTTGCAGAAAACTAAATCTAAGTCATTTACTAATTCCGGAATTTTAGAAAAACTTTCGAAAATATTTTCGTCAAAAAATGAAGATAATCAGCTAAAAGTATTGGTTGGCGGAGCTTTAGCAGCTATTGCAATAATATTTATACTTATTTCGCCAAATAAAACGAGCACAAATATTATTGATGATTCACTTCTAAACTGGGAAACTGAAGAGATTTCTAACACAATAAACAATTTTAGTCAAAACATTTCCGGGGGGAAAAATGAAAACGCTAAAGAATATATAATGCAGCAAATCAGCAATGATGAATGGAAATCATCTGTGTTTACTATTGCCTCAAAAATTGAAGAATTAGAAAAAGAGTTAAATAACAGTTCATTATAAAAAGGTGTTAAAATGAAAAAGATAATTTTATTACTAATCTTTGCAGCTAACTTAGCAGCTCAGAATTACCATGTAAAATCTGATGACTTTATTGGTTTAGCAGATTCTGTAATTAAAAATCAAAAATACTTGGCTGTTCCCAAGCCTCCGGATCCAATAAATCCACTTGAGCTTTTCGGAATGAACGAAAAAGATGAAAACAAAACTCTAAAGAATTTTAGCGAAAAGGAAATTATGCTTCTTAAAGAAATTAAAGAAGCCGACAAAATGAAATATTACGAACTGCTTAATAGAAAAAGATTCAGATTTTCATTTCCTGAATTTATAGACGCTGAAAGGCTTATAAGAAAAAATGATGAAGAGCGCGAAAATAAAATAATAGGACTCGAAATTGAAACCGAAGCTTTAGCAATTCAATATAAATCTGCTTCTGAAAGTCAGAAAGAAAAAATTAAATCAGATTTGAAATCCAAACTAAATATTCTTTTTGATTTAAAAGAAGAAGACAGAAAAAATGAAGTTCAAGATTTAGAAAAGCGATTAAAAGAATTAAAATCAGCACTTGAAACCAGAAAGAGAAATAAAGACGAAATTGTAAATAGAAGAATTAGAGAAATTACCGGCGAGAATAAATACTTAAAATGGGATTAATCCGGAAACTTTAAAACATCCTGCCGGCAATTAACTGCTGTTAATGCGCTAATAAGTGCTAAATTTATTAACGCATTTGCAGCATTCATTTTATTTAATCATTGTTAAAAGCATTTTGGATCTTTCCTTTGCAATTAAACCATGCGGAATATTTGCCGGCATAATTATCATTTTACCGGAAGCTACATTATATGGTTTGCCACCAATTTTAATTTCCATTTCTCCTTCTGAAACCGAAACTACTGCTTCAAATGGGGATGAATGTTCTGTTAAAGACTCTCCTTTATCAAACGCAAAAAGTGTAATGTTGCCATTTGCTTTTTTTATAATCTGTTTGCTGACAATTCCGCTTGCTTGATATTCAATGTCGTTAATTAAATCTATAATTAAAATTTCATTTGTTGTTTTGTTTACTTCAGACATTATAATTCTCCTTTTTGTTTTTGTATTACGTCGCAATTGATTAAAATTTTTCTCCTTTTGCTTCTCTAATATGACTTCCAATCGGTCTAATTCTTCCCCAAATTGAATAAAAGAAAAGAAGCATTGCCGTAACTTGCAAAAATGATGTTGTCCCAATTAGAATATTGAATAATTCAAAATGGAAAAATCCTTTTAACATCTGGAACAGAAATCTAGAAAAAGTTGCAGAAGCCATTAACCAATAAACAACCATTATTAAATCCGGATTATATCTTTTATCACCTTTAGGCGGGCGAGGAAAAAACCAAATTGCAACCCCCATAATCATCATCATAACCGATCCAACAAGAATTATATGAGTATGTGCAGTTTGAATATCGTAGCTAAATCCTTCGCCGTTAAAGTATTTTGTGTAAGTCATGTATAAGCCGGTTAAAATTCCCAGCGAAAGAAAAATGATACTGGTTTTGATAAAATACCTAACAGTAGTAAACATTTTTAATCCTCAAAAATATGTATTGATATTTATTTTTGTAAAAGTGAGTTTTCAAGTTCTATTGCCTTAGGAAATAAAATATTGTTTTCTAAGTGAACATGAAATTGCAAACTTTTTCCAAAACTTTTAAATTCTTCAATAGTTGATTGAATTAATTCCGGTAAATCTTTTTTTGATTCGAGTTCTTTGATTAAATCATTTATTTTATTTACTGTTATTTTACTTTTCCTATGATCTTCTTCATTTTTTAAAATTGGATTTTGTACAGTTTTGAATCCACCCACTCGAGGTTTTTCATCAAACTTTTTGCAATCAACCAAATAATTAATTACATGAAATAAGAATTTTTCTTCATTATTTAGATGATTCAAAAAATCCTTTAATAATTCGGAAAACAAAAATTCGATTTTTCTTATTTCCGGATATTCTCTGCCCCAATTTGCAGCAATTTTTTCCAGATTAATTGTGAGTGAAATTGCGTGTTTTTTTACAAAACTGTTATGATCATTTTTGAGAAACTCAATTAACTTCTTCAAATCCCAATCATTATATTTTGCCAAGCCAAGAACATCGTTTTCAGATTTTACTTCCTTCTTTTTCATAATCCTTCCTAATTTAAATTTTATTATCAGATAAAATTTTCTGATTTAAAATTAACAAACAAAAGACTCGGGGTCAAGTTAAATGCTTTATCTTTTTATTAAAAGAAAAGCTAACTAATTAGTAATATAACACAAAGCTCTTCTCTTTAAATTAAAAGGACATGCTGTCGAGAAGGAAAAACAGATTTAGAATTTCCTTCGAAACTCAAGCGGCAATTTCATATTTTTCTTTATGCAAAAAGAAATTAACTTTGATAAAATTAAAATTCTTCAAATAATTAATTACGCAATTAATTCTGTAAAACCCGGCTTCGTAATTCCCTCTTCAATAAAACTTGAAAAAGATATTTTAACTATTTCTGATAACAAATTTGATTTATCAAAAATAGAAAACATTTTTGTTGTTGGAATGGGAAAAGCTTCTGCGGAAATGGCTAATATTCTTGAATCCGTTCTGGAAAATAAAATTTCTGACGGAATTGTTGTTACAAAGGAAAATCATTCTTCACCAACGAAGATTATTAAAGTGCTTGAAAGCGCTCATCCATTTCCGGATGAACGTAGTTTAACTGCCGGAAAAAGAATTGCCGAGTTATGCTTTAAAGCAAAGAAAAACGATCTTGTAATAATCTTGATTTCAGGAGGCGGTTCGGTTTTGGCGGAACTTCTAAAAGATGGAGTTTCATTTTCCGATTGGATTGCATTAAATAAATATTTAGTGAATTCCGGTGCTTCCATTCAAGAAATAAATTCGCTTCGCAAAAAGGTTTCACAAATAAAAAATGGCGGATTGTTAAATTTTATTTTTCCGGCAAAATCTATTTCGCTAATTATTTCCGATGTAATTGGTGATCCCGTTGAATTTATTGCTTCTAGTCCAACTTATAATAAGAAACCAAACTCAAATACAATTCAAGAAATTATTTATAAGTACAAATTGAAAAATAATTTTAGCGCAAATTTTATTAAGATTTTAGAATTAGAAGATAATGATCAGATTCATAATTCATGCAAAAATTACATAATTGGTAATAATGAATTGATGATAAATCAAGCAAAAGTTATTTCATCAAAACTTGACTATGAAAAAATAATTATCAAACACAAAATTGATGGGAATATTGAAGAAGTTTCAAAAATAATTGCTGACGATTTACTTCAAAACAAAAATTCTTTAATAATTTACGGCGGAGAAACGACAGTAACAGTTACAGGAAACGGCAAAGGGGGCAGAAATCAAGAACTGGCTTTAAGAGTCTTAAATAATTTAAGAAACTGTAATAGAGAGTTTGTTTTTGCAAGTGTTGGGAGCGACGGAACCGATGGAATTACCAACGCAGCCGGCGCAATTGTAACAAGCGACTATTTGAATAAATTCAAAAGTATTATTCAAAAAATTCCGCAATATTTATTAAATAATGATTCGTTTAATTTTCATAAAAAGCTAAATTCTTTAATTTATACGGGACCTACAAAAACAAACGTTATGGATATAATGATTGGTTATTTAAAATAAAAAAGCGGCTGTTAAAAGCCGCTTTTTGTTTGGGAGTTGTTAAGCTTATGGCATTATTATTTACAAAGAAAATTTATAAGCAGCTCTTACACCAATCCAGTTAGCATTGCTGCCGGCTCCTGTGTATCTTACACCTAAATCAAAAGAACTAACTTCATAACCAACACCTACACTATATGAAAATTCTGTTGATGATACATCGTTAGATGCTGATGCTCCTGCAAAAGAAACTGTTTGAGAATTAGATATGAAATGTAGTCCGATTTCTCCTAAAGAATAAAACCCGCCTTTACCAAAATAATATTTAGTTCCAACCAATAATGGAATGGCAGACGTTTTATTGTTTGCTGTAGTACCAGCAGGAGCTCCGTTTGCTATACCCAAACTTGCTATATCTTTTTCACCAAAAGTCAAATAGCCCACTCTTACGTAACCATCTATGTTTTGACCTAAATTCATTTGTACTGCAACAGTTCCACCAAAACCTATACCTGCTATATCTCCAAGCGTACCTGTTGGAACGGCTAATTCCGGACCAACGCTTAAACCAATTTTACTTTGTGCATTCAAACTTGTAAAAGCTAATAAAAATACTAGACTAAGAATAATAACTAAATGTTTTTTCATTGTAACATCCCTCTTTTTGTAATTATTTGTTTGTTTTTGTAAAAGTGTTGCTCTCATAATCTCTGTTAGATTATGTAAAAACTATTGCCATTCGCATCAACTTCAGTATCGTAATACTTTTCAGTAGAAATTATCTGCCAATTTGACCAAGATTTCATACTGAAATTGTGTAACTCCCCTTATAATAAAAACCATATAAATAATTATAGCCCATATCCGATTTAGATGCAAGAAAAATCCATCCTCTTAAATTACTTGATATAATCCTAAACACATTACTTTGGCAGTCTTCATAAATAAAATTCCGACTAAAGAAAGACCAGTTAAATTTAATCAACCGATAGAAGTTCTTAATAAATAATTGAATTGATTTTTCTACCAACAAACAAAAACAAGCGTTATGGATGTTATGATTGGTTATTTAAAATAAAAAAAGCGGCTTTTGTAAGCCGCTTTTTATTAGGGAGTATGTTATGCGTATGGCGTTATTATTATAACGCAAATTTATAAGCAGCTCTTACACCAATGTAGCTAACACCGCTTCCAGCACCAGCGTATTTTGCATTTATATCAAAAGAACCTACTTCATAACCAACACCTACACCATATGAGAATTCGGTTGAAGTAACATCAGTAGTTGCGGAAACTCCAAAGAAAGTAACAGTTGTTTCTGCAGTCCATAAATGGAATCCAGTTTCTGCTAAAGAATAAAATCCGCCATTTCCAAAATAATATTTAGCACCAACCAATATTGGAATACCAGACCACTTAAATTTAGAAATACCTGCTATTTCTTTTTCACCAAACATTAAATAACCAACTTTAGCAAAGGCATTAATGTTTTCAGCAACATTCATTTCTGCACCGATTGTAGCGCCAAAACCCATGCCTGCTGCATCACCAAAAGAACCCATCGGTAAAGCTAATTCAGGGCCAACACTTAATCCAATTTTACTTTGAGCATTTACACTTGTAAAAGCTAATAAAAAAACTAGACCTAGAATAATAACTAAATGTTTTTTCATTTTTACATCCTTCTTTTTTAGATAATTTGTTTGTTATTGTACTGTAATTGTGTTGCTTTTCACAATTTCTGAGATTATGTAATAATTTTTGCCACTCGCATTTACATCCGCATAATGATACTTTACTACTTGCAGCATTGAAGATCCGCTAATTGAACCCAGCTCTGAAGCAGGAATTGTGTAACTCCCATTATCTGCCAATTCACCGGAATAATAGTACCCTGAGCCTGATTCTGACGCAATAACAATTATTACTCTTGCATTGCTTGATCCGGTCCAAGACACATTAATTCCGTTTGCTTTTGAAACTGAGGCATTATTAGCAGGAGAAGATATGCTAAATTGACTTGGACTGACAACAGCGCCCTGCATTGCGGGAATACCGTTTCCGCCGCTAACAGTCCAACTGTGCTGAGAGCCGTTAAATGTCACATTGCTTAACGTACCGGTTGGATTATTAATAAAATCCGGAGCCATGTAAAATGTTGAGCCCTCGTTTGTAGTTTTCCCTAATTCATTTCCATTTACAACAACTTGGCCAGCATCAACATCATCTCCAAAAGATGCAAAAGCCATGTTTAAATCTACTGAAGGAAGACCCGGAAGTGTTGAAAAAGAATAACCGATTGTTACCATTATTCCGTTTGCATCCGGATCAGCAATTTCCGGTATTGGCTGCCCTGTTGGATTTGTGTTTCCAGAAGTGTTTCCTCCGTTTGTTGGATCTGTTGGACTATCTTCTTTATTGCAGCCAATTGATAATAATGAAATTAATACAAGAATTAAAAAAAGTTTTATATGACTCTTCATTGTTTGTCCCTTTTTGTTTTAAATAATTTTTTTATCGTTTGTTTCGATTGAGATTTTAAAAAAATCAGATTCACCAATTACATATTTGATTGGAAGATTTTTGCATATGCTTGCTGCTGTTTCTAAATCAGTTGCAGTCATAATACTATAACCTTCCCTAGATAAAATTTGTCTTAATTTTCTTAATTCATTTTTATCTGTATCTATAATCAAAATATGATCGTTCATGTTATGCTTCCAAATTGCGCCCGCAAACAAATGACCAACATGTATGCCAAATTATAATCATGCTTAAACTCAATTGATTTGTAAGAATTTGATTTGCGTTGTCGCTTCAAAGCGACAGAATAAATTTATTTTGTGTCGCTGATATGCAACACCCAAGTGTTTAAAAACTTACATACGCAGGAAACACTCGATTTAATGCAGATGCAGTTCTATTAAAATGAGAATTCATTTTAAATTTCTTAGTATTTAATTCCAAGCTGAGAAAGCATTTTGTAGAAATGAGTTCTATTAATACCCAATAATTCTGCAGCTTCCGATTTAGTTTTTGCATGCCGCAGAGTTTTGATTATGTACATTCTTCTGAATTCTGTTTCTGCTTCGAGAAGAGATTTTCCGGTTTTTACGCGCGGCTCTGATTCGTTTTGTTCAATAATTTCGGGCGGTAAATCGCTTACATCTAAAATATTACTTTTTGCAAGAACTATGCATCTTTGTACAATGTTTTCCAATTCCCTTACATTGCCAGGCCAATCATAATCTTCAATTACTTCTAATGCTTCATTTGAAAATGTAAATGCTGAATTTTCCGGTGAATGTTTTTGCAGAAAATATTCGGCTAATTCTTCAATGTCTTCTTTTCTTTCTTTTAATGAAGGCATTTTTATTTCGATGACTTTTAATCTGTAATAAAGATCTTCTCTAAATTGTTTTTCTGAAATCATTTTTGTTAAATCTTTATTTGTAGCTGCTATAAATCGAACGTCAATCTTTTTCGTTCCTACTCCGCCAAGTCTTTCTATTTCTCTTGTTTGAATAATCCTTAAAAGTTTTGCTTGAAGATTTAGACTCATTTCTCCAATTTCATCAAAAAAAACTGTTCCGCCGTCTGCAGACTCTAGTTTGCCCGGTTTGCTTTTTACGGCTCCGGTAAAAGCTCCGGATTCATAACCGAACAATTCGCTTTCTAAAAGATCCGAAGGAATTGCGCCGCAATTAATTGCAATAAAAGGTCCGTTTCTTCTTTTGCTGTTGTTGTGAACTGCTCTTGCCAGAATGTCTTTTCCTGTTCCATTTTCTCCTAATAATAAAACAGAAACATCAGTGGATGCAACTTTTGAGGCTAGTTTTAAGACTTCATATAATTTTTTGCTTGAACCAATAATGTTTTCATACTGAAATTCTTGGCGCAATTCATTGAATTTTAGAACTGTATCTGAAGTGATTTTTTCTTCAAGTGATGAAATTTCTAAAGAAACTTCCATTCCCTTTACAATCTGTTTTCCAAATGAAATTAGAAATTTCAAATCGTGCGGAGTAAACGGATTCTCAATTTTTCTTCTGTCTAAATATACTGCTCCCAATACTTTTGAGTTTGAAATTAGCGGAACACAAAGAACTGCGGTTAAATCCAAAGAAATTACGCTTGATTTTGCGGCAAACTGAGCTTCATTTTTTAGATCGTCTATTTGAATTGGTTTTAAAGCTTCAATTGCATTCTTAATTACGGAAGTACTCAATTCTTTTGCGGATTGTGAATTTTCATAATCCATATTTTTTGTAACAATAGTATCGATTTCGCCGCCTTCATTCACAAAAACAATAAACCCTTCGTCTGCTTTCAACTCGGTTACAACAACTTCAATTGCTTTTTCCATCAACATTTTCATCTCGGTTTCGGAAAAGAACAATATTCCGGATGAATATAAAATCTCTAATCTTCTTTTTTCATCTTTGGTCTTGCTTAAAAGCGACTCTACTTTTTGTACCTCTTCTAGTAATTCATTTATATCTTTGCCAAAACCTCTGTTAAATTCAAGCATGTGCTTGAATATTTTATCAATTCTTTTAATTGAAGAGTCGGCGGTTTTAAGGGGTTTAATTTCGTTGGATAATTCTAAAAACTCAGTTGAAGAAGCACTTATAAAATCACTTAATTTCTTATTTAACGATTGTCTTTGTTCAGATGTATTCATTAATTAATTCTGTTTAATTCTGATTTTAATTCAATAACATTATTATATCTATCATTAGGCTCTTTTGCAAGAGCTTTAATAATTATTTCATCCAATTCCTTAGCACAATTAGAATTAATATCTGATGGAGCTTTTGGCTGTGTGTTAAAAATTGAATGGATTAATGCAATTTCATTTTCACCATTAAAGGGAAGTTCGTTTGTAATCATTTGAAACATTATAACTCCCAATGAAAAAATATCTGTTCTGTTATCAACTTCAATTCCGGTTATCTGTTCCGGAGCAACATAACCCAAAGTTCCTACAACGGTTCCCAAAGAAGTCATTTTAGAAACCAAAGGGGATTTTGATAAACCGAAATCCATAATTCGCAAATTATTATTACCATCAAACATAATATTTTGTGATTTTATATCCCTATGAATAATTTCTTTTGAATGAATAAAATGCAGTCCGTCACAAATTTGAAACACAATTTCCTTAAATCTACTAAATGAAAAAGGATGTTCTTTCTGAATCAAATCGTAAAGCGTACCCCCGTCTAAATATTCCATCGCAATAAAAGTATGTTTTTCTGTTTCAGAGATTTCAAATACTTTTACAATTTGCAGATGATTAATTGAAGACAAAAGTCTTCCTTCACTGCTTAATCTTCTTTTATTTTCTTCATCCTTAGTAAGTTCTGGATTTATAATTTTTATTGCCACAATGTTTTTCGTCTGTGTATCTATAGCTTTAAAAACTTTTCCCATTCCACCAATGCCTAAAATCTCTAGAATTTTGTAATGAGAAATAAATTTGCTTTCCTTCTTTTCAATATGATTATTAACGGCATATATAAACCCAAATAAAATTAATGAGGGAATTAATACAGTGGCCCCAATTTCATATAAAAATGAAGTATTAATTGAAAAATGAAACAGCAGAATGAAAATTAAAAAAGATACTGCCGTGAAATACCATTTATTGGTAACTTTTGCGGCTTTAGTTTTTTTTGAGTAATTATAGACAATAACAAAAAAAGCAAGGAAGAAAAATAGTCTTAATAAATCTGTTATTGGATTGATAAGATTTATAGTTCTTTCTATTGATTTATATGAAAGAGTTGAGAATCTATCAAGAACGCCGGATTCATAAATATTAACATTTTTTTCGCTTTCATTCAATCTCTTGTTAATAATTTTACCTGAGGGAAACATAATCTCTATATCATATTTTAAGTTTGGGTTTTTATTAAGAATTATTTTTCTTGAGTAACTTCCATTAAGAGGATTAAACCCAATGCCCAACTCTTTACTTGTTTTGTTTCCTTTTGAATCTGTTGATTTTATTGATGTTCCAATTGAGGAACGATTAGATTTATCTGCAAATAAATTCAATTCAATTGCATTTTTATCTACAAGATTATTTCTGAATAGTCCGAATCTATTTCCCTCGCCTAATGAAAATCTTGAACTTCCGATTAAAAGATCATAATCAAGATCATTATCAAAATCTAAAAAGGTGGGATTGCCAATAAAATTCAATCCAATATGAGGAGTGATATTTTCAAAAAAACCATTATTGTTTATAAATAATTGAGAACCAATAAACAAATCCGTAAATCCATCGTTGTTAATATCGCATGCGGCTACTACACCGTTTACAGGTTCAGGATGAAAGATCGTTTCATTAAAGCCTATTTCTTTATCGAGGTATTTAAAATTTCCATTGCCGTCATTTTCTAGAATAAAATCTAAATTTGTATTCGTAAAAACAAAAACATCATTATTTCCGTCATTGTTATAATCTAAAGAAACTGCGCTTATTGGGAACTTAACTTCGGGGAGTTCATTCTCTATTTCTATCTTATCGAATAAGAAATTTCCTTTATTTATATAAACATCATAAAAACTTTCGCCCAAAGGAAACCTATACCCCATAAAGAGATCAACAAGTCTATCGTTGTTAAAGTCTGTGAAAATTACTCCAAAACCTCTTCTGTTAATTACCTTATTTATTCCGGAATTATCGTAAACATTAGTGAATTTTCCCGTTCCATCATTACTAAATATTGCATCTTGATCATTTCCAAAAGAAAGATACAAATCGAGATTACCGTCATTATTAATATCAATAAACTTTGCTTGGGAATCAGCATTTCCATTTGCTATTTCTATTTTAATTTCTGAGTATTCCGTAATATCTTTGAATGAAATTCCACGCTCGCCTAGAAATATTGAAAATTCCCCGTCCATAGTAATTAGTATTAAATCATCATTACCATCATTGTTAATATCACCAACCGAACCGGCATTTGCTATTATTTGATTATCAATTCCTGCTGAAGAAAAAGCTATTTCAACAAATGAGCCGTTTCCTAAATTTTCATAAAATAATGGAGTTGCGTCTTCCATCAGAATTATCAAGTCTGTAAAATCATCATTATTTAATTCTATTGGAAGAGCAACTGTACCTTCTCGTCTTAAACCAACTTGACTTGTAATTTGAGTAAATGAAAATCCTAATGCTTGAGAAATAGAATAAATTGCATTAGAACCCATGAGCCATATTTGCTTCTTGTTGTTTTCGTCAATAATTAGCGATATATCATTAAAGGTATCTTCAAAAATTTGAACATCTTTTACCTGTTTCCAAATTTTTCCGTCATAGTGTAAAAGTGTAGATCTTTCACCGCAAACCCAAACATCATTTTTATTAATTGCATTTATTGACTTCAATGCTACTCTGCTTTTTATAGAAACCTCTTTCCATTCATCATTCTCATATTTTAGCATTTTTGAATTAGAGCCAACAATCCATCCTTCATTTTCAATCATGAACACATCAAAATATTCAACCTCTAATCCTTCTTGATAAATCGACCAGATTCCATAAGCGAATTTTAAAATTAATCCATTTCTTCCTACAGCCCAGCCATTATTTTTGTCAATCATAAAAATTGAGTTTAAATCCCCGGCCCATAATTTTTCCGGATCATACTTTTCTACCGGACTTTCATATTCTTCCCAACTGGTTCCATTATAGAAAGCGATGTGACCTTGCTGTCCTACAAGCCAAGCGGTTCCATCTTCAAGAATCTGCAAATCTTTCCACATTGCATAATCTTTTTCATCCCACTTAATTGATGGTAAGGGAATTTCTCTGGTTTCATTTGCTTTGGACTTTAATTCGTATAGCCGGGGTTTATAATGACCATAATGGACTTCATGAATTAAATACCAATAAACTCCAACTTCATATTCAGCAATTAATGGAAAATCAGAATAATTAAAAGAAGCAAGTTCTCTCCATTTCCCTTTATTTAAAGTGTATGCCTTTCCTTTAACTTCTTCACCTCTACCTCTTGAAATTGCTAGTCCAAACTCGTTATTTTTCATTTTAATTCTAGAACCTAAATCAACTTCCGATTGAATGTACCAAACTCCGGTATTTTCTTCTTCAACAAGAATGTTGTTTTGAGTTTCATTTTCACATGAGGTGAAGAAAAGAATAAGGAGAGCAGAGATAACAATTTTTAGATAACGGCTATTTATAGCGTACATTTATTGAAAATATTCTCTTTTATTTTAAGATACAAATTAATGTTATTATTACTTAAAACCGTCCTACAAAAATAAAAAAGCCGGCACTGAAAATTCAGCCCCGGCTTTAAGTATTTTACAAATACTCTAACATTATTTTATAAGTATGAAGGTAATTCAACCTTCTCAACATTCACTTTAATAACTCCTTCATCCATCATGCCTAAAGCTTGAGCTGCACTTTTGGATAAATCAAGTTGTCTTCCTTTGATATAAGGACCTCTGTCATTAATTCTAACTAAAACAGATTTCCCGTTTTCAGAATTGGTAACTTTAAGCATTGTGCCGAATGGTAGTTTTTTATGAGCAGCAGTAAATGCATGTTGATCATAAACTTCACCATTTGCTGTATTTTTTCCGTGGAATTTTGGACCGTACCATGATGCTTTCATAGTCCCTAATTCATCATAACTAATTTGTATCTTACTTTCAATTACTTCATCCAAGTAAGATTCATCAATAGGCATATTCAGATTAACCGCAGCCGAATCTCTAAAATCAAAAAAGCCTATTGTCATTACGAACAATACTAACAATGCTATTATACTTACTTTCTTCAATAATACCTCTACTTTGTTTAACATAACATTTAATTAAGGAATAGTTTCGAGTTGGTTTAAAAAACTATACTAAGATATTTGTTTCAGCCAAATGAACAGCTGAAAGAATTTTTTCCGTGGGCGTGGTTGATTTGTAATTAGATTTAATTGCAATTTGTGAGCTGGACGATTTTAAATAATTTTGTCCGCAAGCTTGTAATGAGACCGAAAGTTGTGTTGCCTCCAAATTAGTTATTGAAATTACATCTGCAGATTTACTGCTATCATTAGTTCTGTTTGATGCAAAACTCAATAATGTAATTAAGATTAATATGTAAAAAATGTTTTTCACTAAATTATAATTTTTCTTTTTTGATTAAAACTTAATCGTATCTGTCTTCATTTTTAAAATGACTTTAGAATTATAAACCTATTTTCGATAAAATCAAATTCAAACCTAAAGCTTTTTCTTGTCAGAAAACTGTTTTGTGATGTAGACAACAATCACCCTTTTTCAAATTTTTAATTCGAATTTCCTATATCAACAACAACTTTCCATTTACCGTTCAGTTTTTTCCAGATGTTTACATATTTTCCTTCTTTAACTTCATTGGGTTTTTCTTTTGAAAACGATTTATAATATCCCCAGCTAAAACCCATATCACCACTTGCTGAAACTTCCGCTTCTTGTGGTTCCCATTGAAGAACATGAGAATAGTTGTATGGTTTCATTCCATTATAAATAGATTCATTCCCAACAATTGGAAGAGAACCGGTAGAAAATTGTTTAGCATCATCAGCAAGAAATTCTTTAAAAGCTTCCGCTGCTCCTTTTTCTAATGAGAGTTTAGCAAAAGCTCTATCTTCCTTAAGCAACATTTCATTAGTATCCATATTCTTTCTCTTAAGATTAAAAACTATTTCATTTACTTCAGCATTTTTTCCATTATGCATTGCCAAATAGATAACAAGATTGTTTTGATCTTTTCGTTCATAAGTCAATCCATTAAAATAAGCTTTGTTGCTTTCTAGTTTTATAAACTGGAATATTACAAAATCTTCTTTCTCTTCCCATCCAATAAAATTATTGGAAAAATGTTTTAATCTAAGTTGAAGTATTCCATTAATACTTTTTAGTTGAAAAAATTCTGTAAAAACAGTCGTATCTTTTTCGGATAATTTAAAAATTCCCAGCATAACATCATCGCTTGGCTCCGACCAATATTCTTCTACGTTTCCACCGAAAGCTTCTCCAGTCCATTCTCCTGAAAGAAAAGCAAAATCATTAAAATTATATTTTACTTGTGCCGATGTAGAATCATATTTTAAAGTATTTTCGGTTAACCTCGATTGAGCATTTAGAATCGATAAAAAAACAAATATGCAAATTGTTGTTTTCATTTTTAATCCTAAGAATGAAATTCAGAAAATTTTTAGTTGTGTCACTATTTTAGCAATATCATTTTTTTTGATGAATTTAAATTTCCGACTTTTATTTTATATAAATAAACTCCGCTGGATAAGTTGCTTGCATCAAACAAAACTTGATAATTTCCTGCTGATTGAGTCTCGTTTACTAATTCTGCAATTTCATTTCCTAAAACATCATAAACAACTAGTTTCACGTTTGACGTTTTATTCTTCACATTATGCGGCACTGAATATTTTATACTGGTTGTAGGATTAAACGGATTTGGATAATTCTGAAACAGATAAAAATCATTTACCATATTTTTTTCTTTAACAGAAACTGTTGAATACGGGAAAAAATATTCAAGCATAATATCAATATTGGCGCGCCACAAACCCCAGCTATGTCCTTCCGGAAATTCTTGCGCTCCAAAAGAATATCCTTTGCTCAGCATAATATCTCTAAAACTTCTCATGTTTGAATAAAGCGATTCGTACGTTCCCCAGACAGAATAATAATTGATGTTTTTAATTTCTCCGTCAATTATGAGATTGTAAACTTCATAATTGTTTGGCCAAAATGCTGCTGAGTGAAGTCCGCATAAACCAAATACTTCCGGAAAATTATAGCTTATTAATGCGCTTATATTTCCACCGAATGAATCCCCCAAAACCAATCTCTTTTTTGGATCATTAATTGTTCTATAATTTGTATCAATAAATTCTATTAATTCTGAAGAGAAAAATTGCGCATATTTGTTTCTTGAATCATAAGCATATTCATCGTTTCTATTTGTTGGTTTTACAAATACCGCAATTACTTTTTCAATTTTATTTTGATGAATTAAATTATCTAAAATTGTCTGCGCTCTTGCCAAATCCAAATAATCACTTCCATCTTGAAAATAAACAGTAGGATAATTTTTTGTTGATGTTGAATAATCATTAGGAACATAGACTTTAACCGAATAGGTTCTTCCCATTAATTGACTAGCCAGGGTTTTTGATTCGAGCTTTCCTTTAACAGAATTTGCATCTGGAATAATTTCCCACGGCTGCACATAATCCGGCATTGCAAGTTCAGAGTTTTGACCAAATCCGCCGGGAACTCTATTGGGATTTAGAGGATCTAAAATCCAATTGCTTCCATTAAGAATTAATTTATAATCGAGCCTGGCATTACTTTCAAAGCTTTGTGTGTAATGAAATAAATTTGTTCCAACAATTTTGTTTAATGGTTTTCCGGAAGAACTCCATCCCGTAAAATCCCCCGTAACAACAACTGATGAAGCGGTTCCAGTATAAAGAAATGTAGCTGAATTATTTTCAATAAAAGGAATTCCTTTAGAAGACGCATAGTTAATAAATGAATCTGCAGCAGATTGTTTTTCGATATCAGTCTGCAATGAATCTACATGATTTAAAAAAGAAATAAATTCATTCTGCCCAATTAATGAGCTACAGAAAAGAAATAGTAAGATTGTAATTTTTTTCATATTCACTTAAAATTAATTTTTGCAAAGTTTTTTATCTGCCAACAATGAAAGATAACAAACATTTTAATCCCATTTTTAAAAAGACTAAGTAATCCGTATTTTATGAATCGAATTACTTTAATTTCGCATCATATTAGCAATTAAATTAATTAAAAAAAGGAGCTAAAAATGTCAGAGGAAACAAAAAGCGGTATTCCGTTGATAGGCGAAAAGATGCCCGAAATGGAAGTTCAAACTACACATGGTGTAAAAAATATTCCTAATGATTATAAGGGAAAATGGTTGGTTTTATTTAGTCACCCTGCTGATTTTACTCCTGTTTGTACAACTGAATTTGTTGCATTTGCAAACCGTAACGAGGAATTTAAAAAACTTAATGCAGAGTTAGTTGGTTTATCTATCGATCAAGTTTTTTCTCATATCAAATGGGTTGAATGGATTAAAGAAAAAATTGGCGTTGAAATTCCATTTCCGGTAATTGCAGATGATATGGGAAGAGTTGCATCTAAGTTTGGAATGGTTCATCCCGGCAAAGGAACAAATACAGTGCGAGCAGTATTTGTAATTGATCCTCAAGGACTTATTAGATTAATGATTTATTATCCTCAAGAAATCGGAAGACAAATTGATGAAATATTGCGTGCACTTAAGGCGCTTCAAATTTCCGATGAATTCAAAGTTGCAATGCCGGAAAACTGGCCAAATAACGAATTGATAAAAGACAAAGTAATTATTCCGCCGCCAAAAGATGTTAAGGACGCAGCTACAAGAATGGAAAAAGCCGAAGGTTATGATTGGTGGTTTACTTATAAAAGTCTGTAAAACTTGTTGTTTACAAAGGGGCTGTCTCATATATTCTTTTGTCATCACGAGCGAAGCGAAG